>Ga0116228_10005052_pt1 | contig 11739 bp, 7 predicted proteins | sample S1TSphfallax_2_FD_89694 | JGI IMG/M metagenome (GOLD analysis project Ga0116228, IMG submission 89694) | Host-associated microbial communities from peat moss isolated from Minnesota, USA - S1T2_Fc - Sphagnum fallax MG | ecosystem: Host-associated > Plants > Peat moss > Unclassified | place: USA...
GTCCTAGGGAGAAGAGGATTTTTCTCAAAGAAAAGACAAAATTGTAGTTCCAGCCATATTCCTTTGAGGAGAAGGGGATTATATTGCCTTGGTGAGCAACTTCCTTGGGGAAAAAGGGATTAATTTGTTCAAGGGAGCAAATTCCTTCATGGAGAAAAAGACTAAGTTGCTTCAAGGAACAACTTCTCCTAAGGAAGAACTTGAATGTTTGACAAGAAAATACAAGGGGTAGACATTGTCCAAATCAAACATTCTTTCTACCATTGGAAAGGTCTTAAAACATAGATATGTAAGAAATGATTTTACATTCTTGATTTGAAGCTATGAACTAAAAGTTATGATGGAAAAAAGAGTTGGGAATTTTAAAAACAAATTAAATTGATTACTCCCTTAGGGAGGAAGGGAGTTGCTTTCTCCCCTAGGGGATTAAGTTGCCCCGAGGAACAATTTCCCCCATCGAATAAGTTTTCAAATGTTTGACAAGAAAGTTCAAAGGGCAAACATTGTCCAAATTAAACATTTTTTATACCACTGGAAAGTTTTCAAAACTTAAATATCTAAAATGATCTTATATTTTTTATTTGAAGCTATGAACTTAAAGTTATGACCAAAAAAAAAAGTTGAAGCTAGAAGATAGGCTAAGTTGATTTCTCCTTTGGGGAGGAGGGGAATTGCCTTCTCCCCTAACTAAGTTGCCTTGGGGAGCAATTTCTTTCATGGAAAATGTTTTTGAATATTTGACAAGAAAGTTCATGGGGAAAATGTTGTTCAAATAAAAATAAATTAACCATTGAAAAGCTCTTCAAATGTAGATATATAGAATGGTCTTGCTTTTTCAATTTGAGGTTGTGAGTGAAAATTTATGGCAAAAGAAAACCTAGGGGTCAAATTTTCCATTGCCCTTTCTCCCTCAAGCAACTAAGTCCTCTTTTCCCGGACCTTTTCCTTGGGAAATAATGACACTTGAAAAATTTGACAACCAACATTTATTCTTGTCATAATTTTTAACTCATTGTTTCAAATAAAAATGCAATACCATTTTAGGTATCTAAGTTTCAAGAACTTTCCAATGGTATATTAAATAACATTTGATTTGGGCAATATTTCCCTCATGGACTTTCTTGTCAAACATTCAAAAAATTAATCCATGGGGAAGAAGGCAATTCCCTTCTTCCGTAGGGGAGAAGTCAACTTAGTTTGGTTTTAGTTTCCCAACTCTTATTTTCATCATAGCTTTTAACTCATAGCTTCAAATCAAGAATGTAAGTTCATTTTAAATATCTATGTTTTGAAAAAAAAGCAATGGTATAAAGAAAGTTTATTTCGGACAATGTTTGATTTTTGAACTTTTTTGTCAAACATTTGAAAACTTGCTTCGTAAAGGAAGTTGCTCCAAGTTGCTCCCCAAGGCAACTAAGTCCTTTTTTTTCTCTAAGAAAGTTGTTCCTTATGACAACTTAATCTTTTTTTCCTCAAGGGAAGTTGTTCCATGTGGCAATTTAATCATTTTTTCCTTGGAGGAATATGGATAGAGCTACCATTTTGTATCCTCCATAGGGAAAATCCTTTTCTCCCCAAGGCATTTAGCTCGAAGAAGTTGCCTATACATTTTTTTTCCATCCATTTTGTTCATGGATAAATTTTTTTAAATACTGAAATTAAAACCTTTTGGTTGAAAAAGGAGACTCCAACCAATAGATATTTTTTTCTTTGAAAATATTGTGTAAAAAAGATAATTAAAGTGTTAATCATAGTTCAGGTAAATTTAAAATTAAGAAAAAAAATTCTTGTTGGGCATTGTCTTGTAACTACATTGAGGCCAATGCTACATTGAATTTGTTGCTCTTATTTTTTTTTTTGAAAATTTGAACCTTTGATCAATAATTCTCAAATAATAAAATAATTGGAGTTTACCTATATCCACTATTTAAAAAAATTGAAGAACCATTAAAATAACCTACCTTGAACCATGGTCCTTTGCTTATTTTTTCATGAAACCCATTAAATTTTTTTTCTTTCAAGAGCCCATAACCAAAAGGTTGAAGATTTTGAAATCCCCTAAATTAGAGTTTTTTTAATTTTGAAAATGTTCCAAAACCAAAAATCCAAGGTTATTTTATTTTGAAATGTTTGAAAAACCAAAAAATTGGAGGTTCTTTGATTCTTAAGAAAATCAAAACCTATAATTAAAATTTATTTTATTATAAAAGTTTTCAAAACCTTAGAATTGTAGGTTTTTTAAATTTAAATTTTGTTTTAAAAACATGGAACAAATGTCAACAAAATCAAAGAATTGCCTAATGTTGGGATTAACCATCTACCTACATATATTTACTTGGGAGCCACCTATTCTTTTACTTACTTACCTACCTAACTAACTTACTATTTAATAGGATAGATTACCAAGGTAACCATGAATAACTTCATGAAAGATAACCTTGGTAGTCTTTCATTCAATTTGGATAATTAGCTTTTTACAATCTCCTTTCAAAACACATATTATCAACTATTACAAAGGTTGGTACAAAACAATGTTGTGTTTGTATTTGGTTTAGGATTTACATTTCATGTAAGTGTAAAAATAAATATATTTATATGATTTTATGTGGCTATGTAAAATTGGGTAAGTGTAAAACAAATACATATATATGTTTTTACATGGTTGTGTAAAATAATAAAATGTAAAACAATCTAAAAAATGTGATTTCTACTTGGCGAAGGGATTTTATAATGTTTTGGTGATAGGTCAACCAAATGGCCCATTGTAACAAACAAAAACCGTCAAAACATTTGTGCTTTGGGATGCACCACACCTAATTTAATTAATTAATATGAATAAGAACAAATACAATTAGTATTTAAGCTTTTGTAAAAGCTACAATAAGTAGTTCTAAATAATCAAAATTATTATTGAGTGCTACTCATAAAAGAAATATTAATAATAGAAGTTGTACTCAAGCAATGAGGTGGGGCAAAATGTGTATTCAAATTTTTGCTTAGAATAACACCACCAATAGTCCCATATTCCTAGAAAAAGCTATTGTTTGGGGAGTATAAAAATATCATGATTTTTTTGAAAGACCAAACAAAATGGCCCATTGCAAAGAAAATTCAATTAAGTTTTTGAGTGCACCCACAACTGATTAATATGGATTTGTAAGAAGGTATGGTCATTAAGGATAAATAATATATACACTTACATTTACACGAGGTCATATAAGTGTATTTGTCAAATATTTACACTAGCCTTGTGTAAGTGTAAAAAGTTCAAATGTATAAGTGTAAATGATTAATGCTTACACAAGTTTTACCCACCATATATAAACTATTGACACTTACATGCACAACATCGGTACAAATCTACTTGAATGAGACTCAAAACTTAATTTGTAGATACAAGCTTGCAAACCTGAAGTATATAAAGGCCACCAAACAAGCGACCAATCTCAGCACTAATCAGGTTCTTGTGTCGATCTGACTTGTCTTGAATCAATAGCCATGATCCAAGCGACAAAAAATCTTGAGCCTGATTAGGTCTAGCCATCTCCAAATTCACCTAACACACATGTGAAGTATTAACATCTCCAAATTGAATTTCAAAGTTAGCACGTGACAAAATTTTGATAACATTGAATCAGGCCAATAAATGTGTAGTCCAGGTGTAAGGTAATGCCTCAAGTAGAGCGGATGATAGTCAAGCTTTTAGCATTGAAATCACCCTGGGGCATTAACCATTATAGAGTGAGTACAAGGTGAATGGGTAGATCAGAAGTTGGACGGGCAAGACTCCCCAAACATTATATGTGCACATAGTTGTTATTGGAGGCAACACAATTTTTTTTTTTGCTTCTTTTTATTCATTATCTGCCTTAGGCTTACTTCATTTTTTTGCAAAAAAGAAGGATGATGCCCAAACACACTTTGGGCCCCTTTTTGGAGGCTTTGGGGTTGTAGTAGCCAGTCAAGCCCAAAATGTACATGACAGGACTCAAATTGTGTATTCGCAACACCATGGGCATGTCCAAACACATCTTGGACAGGCAAAAGCCAGACAGAGAGAAAAAAAGTAGGCAATACTATTTGTACACCTGCAATAACAATTATGTGCACATATAATGTTGGGTGCATAATCATTTACTAGGTATTTAGATGTAATGCTTCGTCATTTTAAAGAGGTATCATTACTATTCAACATTTAAGTTGTTCTCTGTTGAGTCTTAACACCTAAAAACACACATAGGAAAAGCTTTACAATTGACAAGGTGCACAAGTAATAACACCCTTCAGAAACGGCTCCCCCTCTTTGTTTTTTTTTGGTAGTCAAACTTTGTCATTTGGTGACCAAAATAATGGGCATGTGAAGGGCCCAAAGGACTTTTTTGGAAAAAAATTGCACAGCGTCACCCCATATTTAGTCTTTAATTCCTAACGTGTGTCATCGGAACATAACTTGACATCCCCACCCATTAGTAAATAAAGCAGCGAGAAGTAGGAACTCTGCCTGAAATGAAGGGCCCTCTCTTTTCCTTTAAAAAAAAAGTAATGTGGCTTGGGTTTAGGCCATAGTTTAATATGATTATATAATTGCTCAAATTGTGAACAAGAACCTAATGATACAGCCCAATCACGAAAATGATATTTAAACTTTTAAATTGATTTCTTGTGACAAAAAATAAATCAAAATTCAATATCTCCCATACCATACATCTAAAAATAACAAAACCAACTCCCAACAATCTCACTCATCAAGGGCTTTCCAATAATATGAAGACTTCACCCAATTTCCTTTTTTTATGTTGTTGAATTTCCTTTGAGAAAATGATTCAATATTTAATAACTCTCACACCATAAGTCTAAACAATACCAAACCACTTTAGTACACCTGGTCTGGTCAAGGGGTTTCATTTCCTTTGCCTCCCATCATGATTTGGGAGATTTCAATATGACAAACAAACTAGCTTCTTTAACAGGTAACGTGAAGGTCACTCAGCAGGGTCTATTCGAGTAATGTGTGGTTAATTTAATTTACAAAGAATTGTTGGTTCTAGTTTTTCAAGGTTTTAGAATATAAAAATCGCTATTCTACTTCTTTGAAAACATTAGAATTGAAGAACCGCTGGTCCCAATTACTTTTGATCAATTAAAGAACTGATGATTTTCATGAAAGAACAAACTAAGAACTGGAAAATTTATGGGCAGTTATTTGATTTTTTTCAAAATTTGAGAACTGTGATGATATATTAGAACTGATTCCTTGATTTTTCAAGAATTACAGCTGTGAATTCTAAGAATCTCCCTGACAACCTTTGGGTCTGTTGCTTATTTTTAATAAGCACCCCAACATTTATCTGTTCTCAATTCACACTACACTTCAGAGCCCTGTCTCAATCTAAATTTTTGGATTTCCATGGTCTGAGCTTTGGAGCAAGTTCATGGGATTTTTAATTACAAAGTCCACAGACCCTCGACTTTTTTGGTGGAAAAGTGGCCCTAAATACGTGGTGAACATTCCTGAAAATGCTGGACAAAATGAAAACTATATCGTTCTTTGGTCTCTCGCTGACTAGGCACTAGGGCAAAGCCAACGAACACACATGGTGTTGTGCTTTGTCCATGAAGATCCTTCCTGATCGATGAAAAGCCCTTGCTGCTGTTCTCAGATAGATAGATATAGGAAGAGCTTGAAGATAGAGAAATGATGTTGGCGGTGCTTTTGAAGTGAGCGAAAATGAAGAAGAACCTGTGCAGAAAGAAGGCAAAAGGGTGTGAGCTCCGCAGGAGAGTCAGGGTAGTAGAAAGCTTGACCCTTCTTAACTGTCTCCATAGCCATGGGTAGCGCTTCCTGTAGTCGGTTCTCGTGCATCAGGTTTGACACATGCTTCGCCATCTTCCTCAACACCTCTGCTCTCAGTATGGGTATCAGATGCTTCTGAAAACCAGCAGCATCAGTAGTATTATTCACATGCTCAAACACTTGGTCACACACACTTCCACCAGAGCTCCAATACATTATGACAGCATTGTTACAACAGTTACAATGGGTTGCACTACTGTATTGGGGAAGAGTTTTGAGGAGCTGCTTCATACTTTAGTGTTGAGATCATGGTGATGCAAGACGTCTTCAAGGGAGTCTTGAGATATCATGGGAGCACCAGCAACTCTGCTACTCTCCTTGCTTTGTAAACCCAAGCTGGATAACATTAACAACACTGCTGGTTCCACGATAAGAAAGAGCTTGACCTTCCCCTTCCGCAAATCCTATTACAACAGACCCACTGGCACAAGATTCATCAGTGATCCGCAATATACTGGGTCAGGGGAAATTCAATCAATGGATAAATGTGGTTCAAATTTACAACAGAGAAATATGTCATGTTTTTATACCAAGTAACAGAATTTATAATCTGTAACTTGAAGTTGCAGCAGCAGCAGCAGCAACAGTCTAATTTCTTGCTCAAATTGTTAAGCAAAAGCATCACGAATCATCCAAAAACATCAAAAACCAAACTTGGTTTCAAAAGATCTAAAGAGTCTTGTCGTTTGGTACAAGGGCGGCAGGGAGTGTGGGGAAATTAGCTGGGAAACACAGAATTAATTATTTACAAGACCAGGGTCAGAGTTAAAAACTACTTTCTGAGAGTGATCCTTGTGAGCTTTTTGTGTGAAAAATCTGAGGAAGACAAGATAGTTGATTGATGTGCAAGCAACAAATGCAAAATCATATCCCATGTCTATTATACCTTGATGAATGATGCATATGGTTCATGGAAAACCACATCAGCAAGTTCATTCACTGGAAACATCTGCAATTCTATTCATGTGATCAAGTTCTTGTCAGTGGAAACAATCTGCATTCCATTCATGTGATCATCAACTTCTTGTCAATGGAAACAATCTGCACTTCCATTCATGTAATCTCAACTATTTGCATTCCATTCATGTGATCATCAACATCTGCATTTGCATTCGTGTGATCAACTTCTTTTTCAATTTGGGCTTACTGGAAGGCCCTTCATCAGTCCTACATTATATGCAGCAAATGTAAAATTCATCTTCTTTGTTTTTAAGAACAGTGAAATGAGCTTTAAAAAATCAATGTGGGTGTTTCACATGTGTTCAGATCAGTATGCAGTACTCACAACTCCTTCTGCATTTGGAAACCCATGTATGGTTCCAAATTCAGGCCCCAAAGTAATCTTGTAGCACACTCCACCTTTCATCAACTCTTGCGTCATTATATTGATCTCTTTGAGTAGCTTCTCTTTTGTTTACATGTGCCGTATCAAAAGTGTAATAACATGAATTGACCACAAATCACAATACTCAAATCTCTCAATTCAAGATCACGTGCGGTTCATTTTCCCCATCATCACTACATAATTGGCATTCCATTGAATGTGATCAAAGCTTTCAAACCCAAAAACTGATTGATTGATCTTCCCTCTTGTTTTTCAAAACTTTTTCATGATTTCTTCCATCTTTCAGATCCTACAATTCTTCTTCAAGAGTCTAGGCATAATTCAAACTAATCCATCCTGAAATTGCCTTTCTGCAATTTTATAATAACCAAGGTACATCTGCAATTGATGTCTAGTCTTTGCATTCAAAACTTATTAGTTCAACCTTCCTGCATCTTATACATTTAAATGTAATATATTCCCAAGAGCAATATCATTCAATACTATACACACATGCACACACTCTCTCTCCTGGTGCAAAGATCAATAGTTATGACATGGGAATTTACCAAATTTAGAGCTACCCAAGAGATCATCAACAACTTCAAACTTTCAAGGTGGTTTGCACTTAGCACTCTTCAACTTGCATTTCAAAAATGTTTTGGAACATGCATAGCAAAAGGTATGAGTTCTTCGTGTACAATTGTCATTTTTCTCAATTTTAGGTACCTATTATCTATGATATTCGTGTTGTATCAACCAAGCCCATTGTTGAAGGTAGGGAATATTGTGTTTGCAAAACTATGTAGAAGTCCATAAATGGAAGTGGAGATGATAGAAGTGAGTAAAAAGCTTGGATTCAAAAAGACTACAAACCTTAGAATCTTTGGCAACTTCTTTTCTTTTTGGGAAAAATCTTCATCCACTTTTAGCCTTTCTTATCCACTCAACCAATTTCTTTGACTTTCATTCATTTCCCCAATTATTCTTCAAAAATGTTAATGGGCCCATCCATCCATGGGCATCAAATCCAATCTACAGACAAAAATTGTTGCCCAAATTCTTCTTTGCACTTGATGTTGGAAGGGCACATTCAACCTCTTGGTGTAGAACAATTTAATATGGGGAGTTGGGATTTTTCCAAAGGGAATGGAGACATGAAATTTGGCTAGGAAGAGCAAATCCACCACACAAAGTGTGTTGGCTTCCACCAACGTGTAATGCATTCAAATAATTTGCAAATTATTTTCTTAACCCACCCACAAACATACAATCTTGGACAATGCACAATAGGAATTAAGTGCCACCACATGGCCCAATCATTGTGACTAACCAACCAAAACAAATCATAATTTTTAATTCACCTTGTTGGATAACACATATCTTCCTATTGGATAACATGTATATAATTCCATTGAGAATGATTCATTGAATTTGGTTTAGATGGAACAATTTTAGTTCCATAAGTTGTTTTTTTGGATGATAGTTCCAAATGGAATTTGTTTATTCATTCCCAAGTAAAAAGGAATTGAAAGTGTCTTTCCATATTTTTCTTTTAATTTTTAATTTTTTTCAACACCATAATCAGGAATAGATTTCAATTCTCCACCAATTTACATCCCATTTCTCTTTAATTGATTTTCTATTCAATTCAATTTGCATGCAATGTCATTCCATATTTTTAGTTGAATGGAATTTAATTTTCACAAATCAACTCATTTTTTCCATTAATCGATTGACATTGGTAATGCACAATGGCATAGAGTTCAAATGAATAATAAATCATTAACATGATATGCAATAATCACTAATATTAATTGCAAACATGTTGAATGAAGTCAATTTTTTTTGTTATATGTGATATAATGTTGTAATCCAATAACAATATTACAATGAAATCATTTTTTTTATTAACCTTATTGCATTCATTAATCAATATCATAACTTAGTTTAGTTTTTTCATTAAATAATCCATGAAACCTTTAAATTATTATTTTTTTAATGTCAACATTTGTGTGTTGAAAATAATGATTATTTCAAATAGGAAATGGCAAAATTTCAATAAGGACAACCTTGTTTCCTATGACATTATTTTCTTTTGGGGGGCATAGGAATAAACAAGGATTATTTTATTTCAAAAGAAGCAATTTTATGACATTACTTTATTTTTTCATTAAGGTCCAAATGGTGAAATCTCATCAAGTATACACAAAAAGTACTCCTTGAAGTTTTTTACACATAAATGCAGGAAAGTGGAATCTAAATCTTTTCAATATTGTAAACCCATCGCATTGTAAAAATTTGAATTTATAATATGGTGTATACAAAGTTCGAAAAACTTTAGTGTACTAAAAGTTGGTCAAAAGTATTGTTGAAATTAGTTATGGAATTGTGTTCAAAAATAATTTCATAGTAGAAGATTGATATATTATTACTTTTACATTGGAAGTTGAAAGTGCATAAGTAAATTACAAGTGGCATTAACCATAAAAGTAAAATAATCCAATATTTCATCTATTTATTTGCTTATTTGCTTTGTTTAAACAAGCTATATTATATATATACTTGCATTTAGAAAACATTTGTTTCAATTTATTTTAAACATGTGATTTTTCAATGTCATTGACATAACTTCAAATAACATGTTCATATTGATCATTGAAATATATAATATTTTAAAAAATTATATGTTGAGTCTTAATTTATGATTACTCTTTACATTTTTCTTGGCAAGAATCATAAAATGTATATTTTATTTTTTGTTTTCACCCCAAAATCTACTTTCTCTATTCAACAATTCATCGTCCGTTACAATCTTCTGTCACTTGGGGGTTGATTTTTTTCACCATGTGGTTTTGTGGCAACCATGAATTAATATTTTAGATGGTAGTTTTAAAAGTAAAGACTTCTCCATGTGTCCCATTTTGATGAAATTGTATTGAACAATATTAACTAGATGTGCATATGTGATGGAGACATGTGGCATTATTGAAATTGTTTTACTTAATGATTTGAATGAAAAAGATTAATTGGGATGTTTTCAAATCAACGTTTTCGATTGTGATACATTTTGGAATTTCTTTCTTGTCACGTATTTAATGCTAGGTTTTAGGTATTAAAGTCTGTTGTAGGTTTGGTACTAGGCTAGGGTTAAATTAAGGACTAGGTTTGGTACTAGGTTAGGGTTAAGTTAGGAATTGGATAAAATTAGGTTTGGTACTAAGTTTAGGTTAGGTTAGGAACTGGTTTGGATTAGTTTTAGTACTAAATGAGGGTTAAGTTAGGAACTAATTAATATTAGGTTTGGTTTAGGTTAGGGCTTGGTTAGGTTTAGGTTTGTTTTAAATTAAACTTTAAATTATGTTCAAGTTAAGGTTTTGTTAAACATTAGTTCATTTTAAAGGTTGGTATTTAGGTTATGTTTAGGTTAGGGATTAGGTTCAATTTAAAATTGGTTTCGGTTTTGGTGTGGTTTGAAATAGGGTTTAAAACATATTCTAATTTGTGAGATATAGACCTTTCTTCCAAGGGTTATGGACAATTTGATGTAATTGCACTTTTAACTATAGATACATAAGAAAATATGATATAATGAACATAGTTACACAACTTTAAATGATCAACATTAAAATATAAGAAATTCCATTTGTTATGCACAACAAAACCATTAGACATTTCTAAATCTTGAAATTGTTTGAAAGTTGGGTTTCAAACTTAAAATCACAGTTGTTTTGTGTTGAAAACTTCACATTATAAAGGTCTTGTTCTACCCCACTAAAGCTTACACCTACAAGTAATTTTTTTTTTGCCTTGGCTAACCACAACTTTGAATTGCAAATGTACAAGGGAAAAAACAAAGCAACAACATCAATTCAAAAATGTCAAAAACTTTCATAAACACTAACACCACCACTAATTATTTCACATTCCAACCAACTTAAGGAACTTGTTAGGCCAAAACACCATAGCACCTTCTATGACGCACCCCCAAGCTCCTTGATGGACTCAACTACGAGTCCAAAGGTGAAGACAACAGAAGTAGAAGGAGTTAGGGTGCGCTCCCTGGCTCGCAACACTTAGAGGTAGAGCAGTGTGTTAGAGCTCCATGATGAGGACTAGGAGGATTGACAAGAAAATCAATTATTCACACAGACTTGCACAAACCAAACAGTAAGTTGGTTAATGTGTAGTTGGGGCACTTTGGTGCACGAACAAACCACGGGCAAACACAAGCTCACAAAACTCATTACGGTTTGAACTTGGGGGAAGCCACCACCTTCCCCTTTATAAAATTCTCTATGCTTGGCCATGGAACTAGCATTCAAATGTCATTTTGTCATGGGATTCCCAAGTGGGAGTCCCGAAATTCCCAAAGTTGAGACTCTTGCGACTTTGGGGGCCCATAACTTTGTGCACATACCTCTGATTGAGGTTAACACGTTCCCAAGTCACGGGGTGAAACCCACTTGAGGGTTTCACAAAGTCAAGTTGCGGAAAGTTGAGACTTGGAGGCACGCTCCCGGCTTCCAACTCTAGAAAGGGGTAGAGGGTCGAGTTGGGA
>Ga0116228_10005053_pt1 | contig 11737 bp, 8 predicted proteins | sample S1TSphfallax_2_FD_89694 | JGI IMG/M metagenome (GOLD analysis project Ga0116228, IMG submission 89694) | Host-associated microbial communities from peat moss isolated from Minnesota, USA - S1T2_Fc - Sphagnum fallax MG | ecosystem: Host-associated > Plants > Peat moss > Unclassified | place: USA...
ATGTGGGGTTGGTACCCATCAACATCTCATACAAATTCTCCACACATTTTGTATTGAGAAATGCTTATCAAATGGCAGCTTTTTCAGTGCAGCTACAAGTCGGTTATCAAACATGGGGTAAATTTTTTCACCTCCAGGCCATTTGCAATAAAATAGTACCTGATGGGCATCAGCTTTCCAGGAAGGACATTCGTTCTAAAGTGCGAACCAGAACCTTAACCAAAGAGACATTAATATAATGCAGAAATAACGACAGCCTCAAGAGGAACCTAGATCCAAAGATTAATGGAAGAACAACCCAGCAACCTAGATGTTAAGTGCACTGTTGAAACAATAAACTAGGTGACATTCCAAAAATTGACTTTAACTACAATTTTTAATGCAACTCCAATAAACTTGAAGACAGACATTCACAGCACACAGTTTAGAAACATACACCAAGGCCAGAAATGGAGTCACTCTCCAAGCAGCACTTAACATTGCATGGTTCAACCTCTCTCACAATCTTTATTGACCTCTGTCTGATTGGCAGAAGAGACAGCCAAGATGATAGAATTTGGCTGCATAGAAAACAGCCCCTAATTTAACTTACCCCTCTTGCCACTGTTCTGCATAGATCTCAGTGAATCCAACATTTGAACAATTTCCTCATTCATCACAGGATATAGAAGGTGACAAGTCTACTAAGATTACAAATTTGATTACCTTTTCAACTTAAGATCAGATCATGTTCTCTTTGATTACCCATCTGCAAAAACAATCTGATCATGCTCAACAAAGTTTCCAAATAATGTGACTATCTACAAAATTGGAAATTGAGAGAAATATCAACTAGATTTAGCCACATTTGAAAAACCCAACATGGAATTTAGTCTACAAACAACACAAATGAAAACCTGCCAAACATATTGAAAATTATGACTAAGTGGTTCACCGAATTGTGTAAGACCAGGAAGATCAACAAGAGTGAGATTCACCACTGCAACAGCAAGTAATTGTGAGATTCAATTGTAGTGTGGCTGTGTCATTGGACCAGAGACAAGAAATGTGTAGCTAAAACATGTGTTTAATTTAAGAAGATCCCAATCATGAATCCCCTGAAATACAACTTAAAAAAGGCAACACAAAAATAGCTTTTAACAACCCTAGTAAAAAGCAATACAGAACAAATAGCATGTTATGATCCAAACTTAACTATGAAGTTATACTAAATTGAGCAGAAGAATGATTGCATTTGGGTGCATGAACTTCTCTCCTATACACAAACTGAAAAATAAGGTGAAGGACGAAAACATGTCTCTTGCTGCAAAATTCAAAACATGTCACAACAGTTAATTTTGCCATAGTGCCACTGCATAAAATGGCTCATCACCTCTACACAACTCCCAGCCCACACATATGCAGACAAGAGAACTCAAGAAATTAAGAAATCAAATGTTCCTTGTGACAACCTTCACAAAGAGCTAACAACACAACTTTCAGAGAGAAGAAAGGTGGAAGTGAAACCCTAGCGAGGAGTGTGGAGGAAAGATGTGGATTCTAATTCGCAAGTGTACATCATAATATTGTAGCTATGATGGAGAGTCTCCAACATCTCAAACTTCTATAACAATGACACCTGATCCAAGGTTGTTATTGAGGGAGAAAGACTGCCATGAACACTAAAAATGCAGTTCTCAATGAGAGCAGAAAGACTGCCCACACATAAAGCGAAAAACCCCCTAAATGTGATAAACAAGATAACTAGACTGAGTTAGCTTGACATTTCTAACCTTACAATGAACTTCATGAATGACTGAAAAAACCTCAGAACAGCCAACAACCAAATTTGTCCTCTGCATCAAAACTTTTCATTGCTGTAACTGCAACTTGACCATCCTTGAAAACACCCTTAGCAAGTCCAAAGAATGTGAGGAAATTTGCAAACCTTAAATAATCAAAGATGTCACTACAATACCACCACGCATTAACTGAACCTGTAGGCATTCATCATAAGAATCATACACCTGCGAGAGTTTTTTCCCATTAGCAACTGATACAAGTAATCCCTGTTTAACAAGCTACACAACAAACTGACAGTACTACCAATATTGGCTGTTGGAAATTATCTACCAATATAGCATTTTTGATTGAACCTCTCTCCTTCACTCTTCTTAGATTGTGCATCCCTTCTATGTTACATGAACTAAAACTTCAGAAACATGTATGAAAGAATATTATGCTACCAGATGACTAAACATCATGAACCAATACTGTGAAATAACTGTTCAGACATTGTGTGTTCAGATCCAAAAATTCATCCACAAATCTCCTACAACAGGATGGTCAAAACCTTTGAAGGATATGGAATAACATATATTGCCACTTTCTTGTGGGGTCACACTACGTTTCAGTAGTGTCTCTACCAATGATGCAATGCAGTTCAGCTTAATGATTAAAAAAACAGACCTCTGAGATTGCAGAGGAAAATCCATAGTAAGACTTTGACAGCAACATTGATCAAAACATAAGAAGATGGCAGTGAGGCAGAGCAGAAAAGAGATAGAACAGCAGTACCTTTAGGGCAAGCAATAACAAGAATATCTCCACCAAATAAAACCCACTGTCTGCGAAGTCACCCCAGAATGTAAGTGATTGGTTTGAGGGCAATCTCTTCCCACCCTGGATAGCTCTTTTAGGTCATAGAACTGCCCATGAATATCACCATATAACTGAAGAAAGCCATGACAAGACATAAGTAAACACCAATCTGTACTGCCACAGGATTGACCTCCAGTGATTGCAATGAAACAAACATTTCTCTGTACAATACAAGAATTTTGTTTATACCCATCAGTAGTGATCACACCTCAGTATTGCCTTTCTGAATGAAGTGCTAAAATGAAGCCATCAAAACCAAAAACAAAACAATCCCTTATACACAGGACTTGTCCTCTCAAAGTCAGATGTTGTTTAGATTGATTATTTAGCCTGCCTAGTGGGGAAGTGGATTGATAACAAGACTCCGCCAAATCACGGTGAATAAGACAGAAACAAAGCACATTCCCCTTGGTGCTGGCAGAATCCATGGTAATGTGGAGATGGGAGAACGAGTTGCTAAATAACTTCTTGAACTATAGCCTGATGTTGGTTATGTGATGAGCTATCAAACATCTATGCTGTTGCTGGCAACAGGCATGTCTGTGAGAATGTTGAATAGTAGAGACAGGAAAAAGGTGTGAAGAAACAGCTGGGTTGCACCTGGATTGAAGTGAATAATGAGGTGCATTCATTTGTAGTAGATGATCAAGACCACCCTCAGATGATTGAAATCCATAGAGAACTGCAGAGATTGTCAGGGCTCATGCATGACATCAGGTGTATGCCTTATACTAAATTGGTTCTGCATAATGTGGAAGAAGAAGAAAAGTTGTTTCCTTTGTGTCACCATAGTAAGAAACTGGCTATTGCATGTGGGCTCATCAACACAGCTCCTTGTATACCTCTCCAAATAAGAAAAAATCTACAAGTTTGTGAAGATGCCACACATCCACAAAGTTCATTTCAAAAATAGTCAAGAGGGCAATCATGGTGAGGGATGCCAATTACCTTTCATCACTTTGAGCATGGTGTTTGTTCATGTATGGACAATATGCCACCAGTCTGTCTTGTCAATCACTGTTATCAAGTTCATTTTGTCTATAGCATGTGTAGCACAATGCTGTAAGACTGTCATAGAGAGGAACACAGTTGTTGTGGGCATTACATGCTTGCACCAACAAACACCCACCTACAATAGCTCCGATAACAACATGAATCCCCACCAACATTCCAACAATAACACACATGCCCACTTGTAGTAATTTCTTACAACGGCAAGTTCCAACAACAAATTCTTTCTGGTGAACTTGTTTTCTTCTTCTTTAGCTTGCATATTTTAATTTGCGTTAGGGCAATTGCAAAATTTTGATTAAAATTTTGATTCCCTTCCTATTACAATGCGTAGGCTATGGTAAGATTTGAGGAACATTGCTTGAGCTTGGGGACTTCTAGTTCATTGCCAAATGAAGTACGTGTTGAACATGTTTTGCTTCTAGTTAGTCAAATTAGTTGTGCATTTAGGGGAACAATTTTTTTATCTACAAGTGTTAGTATACACACTAAAACTTTTGCTAATAGGGATTGAATAGCATTGACTTTGCACACAAGTTTTGGGTGTCCTATAACCACAAGAGGTTTCTATGGGTATTTTTTGTTGTGAACAAAGGAAATATTCCAAATTGTGACTTGGTGTGACAATTGAAATGTAATATGTTTTTCTTGATGTTGTACCTCTGACATAGATTAAGAAGAAAATAAAGAGAAACCTACAATAATACTATTTTTTTCCCTTCCCATTGTGCATTATAAATAAAGGGACAAAAAAAGTGGAGGTGGGTTTGTATAAATCTCAATTTGTCTAAATACATTAGCAAAATGATAAAGACATGTTTTGCATCCAAGGTTGTCATGTTTGAAGAATGTCTTGCTTATTGAATTACAATTGTGATATGCTACAACCATCAAATAAATGCCTCAACTAACAAGATTATTTCAACACAAACCTAAGCAATTGTTGAAGCCACTTATGATGCCCTTTTGCTTGTTCTTATTGCATGTGTAATTCACCAATGTCAGCATTGGCTACTATCAAATATTCTTATCTCGTCTATCAAGTTATATGTGCAACTTTCCAAGAAAATATTAAAGTTACAAGTAGGTTGATGTTATAGAAACTAAAGACATGCACAAAATAACCTGATGCCAACATGGGAGAGCAAATAGCCATTGTTTTTAAACTTTTTATCCATTTCATGGATTGTTTCAAACTTTTTTTAAATTATTATATGCTTGCTCCCATGTTGGATCCATGGTTTTAAAACTTGCACTTATTAGGAGATTATGTAGGCCATGCTTTAGCAATCTCAATTGCTAATACATATGATGCAATTCTCCTTTTCCCAACCTTCAAAACTTTATAATAAAAGTTGCATGAACAGCCAAATGCCCTTTCAAATGTTGTGCATGAATATATGCACAATGTTATTTTCAAAGTCCGAGTCTTTGAGGTTGAAACTAGTTCTGAACAAGTGTTCAAGTTTTTTCACATCCTTCAAAAAAATTGTGTTGAAATTGTTTTCTTATTTGCACACCTCAAGTTAATTAATTTGGGGAATGTGTATGTAAATGCAAGTTCAATGGGAAATGTCATGCCTATTGAACAAGAGTAATTTTAACAAACCTAGTAGTCATATTCCACAAGTTGACTGGATGTGGAAAACTTGGATCTCCTAGTTTTTCTAATTAAGAATTGACTTGATGATTTCATTGTCAGTGTTGAATATAAGAGAGGCCCTAAGGATGTGAATAGGTTAATGAGGCCAAAAAAAACATTTTAGATAACCCTTAATATGAATGAAATTAATGTTTGCATGTTTTGATTTTTTTCTTTGGTTTCAACTTTTTTTGACACTTTTTCATTTTTTTTTACACACCATGTCTTACAAGCCCAAACTCATACACTTAGGTTGGCCTTATACATTAACACTTACCCTGAGTGTAAACAATTTTCCCTAAGGCATTTACACTTTTTTGAGTGTCCTCCTAAACCATATACATATACAACATTGACTTGACAATTCCAATTTCAAATTTTCAAAATTTTGGCAATCAAGTATAAGTAGGTCCTACAAACATCTTGAATGTACAATGGCATCTGAGTGGCTTAGACTACTTTCCACTTTCCATAGGTCCAAAGTCTTCAATTCTTGAGAAATTCAAGAGGGTCAGGTCCAAATTTTTATTTGTTCCAACTTGCCATCTTGAGAATTATTTAACACCCAACATCAGTGGCAGGTACAGTAGGAAGTCCCAATTGACCGTGTCTGAAACTTCACTGGAAAATTTGATCTCATTTTAGAGAGATTTTCTACAAGGTGGGAGAACTTGTGACTAAAACATAAAGGAACAGAAACAAAGTTTTAACTTTTAGAACAACCGTTGGGTCATATAAAGCTGGTTGGGCACTGAGATTCTCTCCCTCATTTGTATTGTCCTCCTACACTTGTCTGGTCCCACCAAACTGCTCAGTGACCAAGGAAGTTTGTTTTGCGCTGGTAGCTCTTGCACTCTTCCAGCTTGCAACTCTCTTTTCCTAAAGTGGGAAGTTGCCTTCCATTGTGGCTGCTGGACACTACTTAATTCTTCCTTGACATGGCTTTTTCCCATTGAAGAAGTACCTACTCTGACATGCAGTGATTGGGTCACTTGTTTTAGCTTCCCCTCATCCTATCAGTCAAGTCCATCTAGCCAATACTTTTTTCCACAACTGTTGTGCTTTCCAACTGTCTTGGTTCCCAGAATAAATTTTGAGAAAGTTTCTCTGCAACCTGCAACTTTCCCTGTCATCTGAATCTAGAACCTTGTGAAAACTCCAAGGCCGGCGCTCCACCCCCCCATACCATCCGTGTGGGCCAGTAAATGCTGTGGAAGGAACTGGGTGAGCGAACACAGAACTCTCCCACAAATTGCCCGCAACACACTTTCAAAAGCATTAACCTAACTCAAATTGACTTGCTATTGTCTTGAAAACATGTCTTGCTATACATCTTTCACTAGAATACCCAGGAAAAATGTATCACACATAGTCCACAATGTGTGCACATATATTGACATAAAGAAGGAATAATATAGCTACAAAACTGCAAAGAAACCTTTACAACAACAATTTGAATGTAACATGACTACATGCGAAGCATAAGCAAAAAGGTGAGTACATGGTACAAAATGTACACACATCAACATAAAGAAGGCATAATATATCTATGAAATTGCTGACAGATCTTGACAACAACAATTTGTAGGTAACATGACAACATAGAATGCATAAGCACAAAAACTGACAGTGGCTTCTTTATTAGCGCAGTTTGTTGACATCTGCAAAGGGCTTGCCGTAGATGTCATGATTCTACAAAATTCAGTGGAGACCATACCAAAAAAAAGTTGAACAGGACTTCTAGCCAGCACACAGCTTTAGAAGCCTGTGCCACGCATAGCAGTCTTGATCTAAAGAAAGACACTGGAAGAGGTGCCATTGAAGAGAGACACCTTGTCCATTCAATTGTTACTATTTTTTCAAACCCACTTTTGAGGGCGTTTCAGAGAATTTGTCCCGTTACATAGTTAGCCGCTCTACCACACAAAATGAGGTTCAAGTGTACAAGGTCACTAGTGACCAATTTACTTGGAGGCAATTTCCGCATGAGTTTTCAACGGCGAAAATTGCCCAATGGAGTCATAGATCTGTGTATCCCATTTGAAGATGACATTCTTCAGCATAAGACAAGGTTCCAACATAAAATCAAAAAAGAAGATTTGAACTGTTATGTTGAAACCTTGACTGGGCTCCAAGATCAAATTTATCATCTCAGAATCGAAGCTGTCTTTATTTGTGGCTGGCCACTCTTCATGACCCTGTGGAAGAAATACTCATTATTGCTCACCATTCTTGCTCATGAAGTAAGAATTTACCGCTTTGTAAAGAGGCTCATAGAAGCTCAAATGAGTCCTCCAAGTTCCTGATTTGAGGTGATGGAACCTGTGGCTCAAGAGGTCCAAACAGCAACTCCAAACAAAAGCCTGGTCCACAAATAGTCTTTGCTCTTCGCCCTACCTTGTCCAAATCTCCCCGGCTGAACTGTAAACATGAATAATGCATGGTTACAATACACTCAAAGACTACAGTAACCATAAAGAACTGAGTACAGACCACACTCAAAATGTTACAAGGCCCTCAGCAACTAACCTGCAGTATGCTGTTGGAGATGAAAAATGTGTTGAAACAAATATAAAACAGACGCCCCCCATTCTTATCATAGAAGACTGCCCTTACATCACCTGAAACCTGCAGTGAGTAAAGAGTATCTTCATGTTTCAGTGGCAATAGACACATGTGTTCATGAGAAACTGGCAACTACATTCAAGCTCAGAGATCTGTGAAAAGAGATCATAGACAGGAGTACTTGCATAATAAACAAGTGTCTCTGCACAGTAATTAGGTTCCCTATACATAAAAGGAAGGACAGTGGATATCCCTTACAATCAGAGGCTGGTCAAACTGGTGATCAAGGCATGGCTTCATATATGACACAGGCTTCTCTGTGTCCATTTGTACCACCAAACGTGGTTTCTTTTCCTCATCATCATCTTGTCGTGGTAGGAAAGAAAGATAATATCGTGGGCTTACTGTCCTGTGATAGCCCCTCTTGAGTGCTTTGCAGAAACCTTGTACCATTTCAGTTGCTGGTTTGTACAACTGTCCTGGAATCTGCCATTCATTAGCAAAAGAGAGTCACCTTGTCAAGTGCTGCTTCTGCCCAAAGCTGACATGTTCCAAGGTTTGTATGCAACTAAACAATACAGTATTTTCATGAGGACCTGAGTTAGCACCCATTTCACTTGATCTTTGTAGAGGTTTTCTAGCTTACCTCTTCAAGTTGTGAGATAACAAATTTTACGCAGTCAGTAGACAATGTATCATACAGTCGAATTCTTCGAAGCTCACGGCATTTTGTCTCAGGGAGCTGGACCTGAGGTGGGCCTATTTGAGTTTCACAAGTGTGAACAAGCAATTTCCCCCAGTATCCAACATACCGTCGCTGGCTTGCAATTGTGACCTGTGTGCATGCAAAATCAAAATAATTAACACTTGATATTCAAAAAGTACAAAACAAATTGAAAAACATGTAGATGACAGCAACAGCTAAGAAAAAAAGCCTCAAGAAATGACATACCCCCTCGTTGTTATAAGTCCGGCGATCAGCATAGAGCTGAAGAGCATCTTCAACAGACATCCCTGTGTAGATGAGGTAGGCACAAACCATCAAGCCTGTTCGGCCCTTGCCAGCCTGCTCCAATGTCAGCAGCCCCCCAGGAGGAATATGAAGAGAATGGACAGATGAAGCTCAGAGTAAAAAGACAGGAGGGTAAGTTCCTATGGTTTCGATGGCAGCAAAAAGCAAGCAATGTGTGTGTCAAGTTAGGGTTAATATGAGAAGCAGAGAGAGAGGACCTACTCTGCAATGGATGACGGCTACATTCCTGGGATCTGCTGAAAGCCAGTGGTAGACACTTTCACAGAAGAGCTTGATAAGCGCTAGTGGTGGTACGTGGTTATCATCAAAGGGGAGAAGCTCCACGCGTCCATGAAAAAGTGCTGGATCGTATGTGGCTTCCACACACAGATTGTATACCTGCCGTTACAAACAAAAAATTTGTAAACCTCAGTGGGAAGCAACTGATGCTTACAAAGCTCCTGTGTGTCTTCTCTTACAATCGAGTGGATTTTTTAACAGATTGCTCGACTTTTCTACAACAAAAGAAGAGCTCCATTTTCAAGCTTGCTGCACACGGCGTACACTGCTCGTTCAAGATGTGACATGCGAAATGCCTGTATTATATCTTTCTTACAGGGAGCTACAGTCTTCTCTCAGAAACAAGAGAGTGAGTGTCTAACAGAAGTGCGCTATTTTACGAGGAGCATCATAAGGAGGATCGGGGGGATTTTGCGAGACCTTGTAGCGTGACTCATGGCGAAGCTCCAGCACTTTCTGCACTTGCCACATGGGATTGCGAACCAAGGACTCCATGTTCTGTGCTGGAAACGACATGGCCAGAAGTCGATCCGTAATATAGCTCATGTCCAAGTCATACCCAGCGGCCGCCAGTCGCCTACGCTTCTTGGACACCAAACTCCGGATGAAGCTGATCCCAAGCACACCAGCGCCAACACTGGCCGTGATACCCCTGGGTACAGCCGCCCCATCCTCCTTTCCCAACCTGGCCCCCGTTGTGCCCCACTTTCCTTGCTCCGCCCCTCCAGGCCACTCTGCTCTGCCCTGCTCCGCCGCCGCCTCCTCCTCCTCCTCCTCCTCCCTCTTCTTCCTCTTATGTTATCTTCCTTTCTCGAACTTCTCTCCACTTCACTGTCCCGTACAGTAATGTTTCCAGCAGCTAACACTTCTCCTGCGCACCTCTTGATGCTGCCTCTCCTTCATCGCACCATCTCCTCCTCCTCCTCCTCCTGCACTACTACTACTACTACTTCTTGTGTGCTCGCCAGCGAGCCACAATAGCTTGCTCCGCTTGCTGCTGCTACCGCCAGTACTCCTCCTTCTTCCACAAGTCCTGGGCTGCAGCATCGTGTTCCGTTCTGCAGCAGCTCCAAAGCAGGCTTGTCGCACTTCTTCGCCTGGTGTGTCTCGTCGATGCGTTTTCCTGTGCGTTTTGTTCCTCCTTGATGATCCGTCTACTCGCTCCACGCTATCTCCTCCTTTCTCTTTGCGCACCAACGTGGTCCCCTTAATCCACTCCCAAATTAGCACGTTAATCACCTGCCACCAAATCGCTAATTACCATGAAAATCACCTTTCACCCAATCCCAACTTACCACGCTAATTATCTCCCTCTAACTCTAATACCACGCTAAATCACAAATCTCAAATTACCATGGAAACCACATTCCACCGAATCCCAAATCATCACACTAAACATGTTCCCCCTAATGGTAGATTAACACGGTAATCATCTCCCACTGAATCCGGAATTACCAAGCTAAACACCTTTCCCATAATCCTACATTACCACACTAATCACCTTCCACCCAATCCCAAATCACCACACTAAACACTTTCTGACTAATCGTAGATTAACACCCTAATCACCTCCCACCCAATCCCAAATTACCAAGCTAAACACCTTTCCCGTAATCCTACATTACCACACTAATCACCTTCCACCCAATCCCAAATCACCACGCTAAACACTTTCCGCCTAATCGTAGATTAACACCCTAATCACCTCCCACCTAATCCCAAATTACCAAGCTAAACACCTTCACCCTAATCATGTGTTACCACACTAATCACCTTCCACCTAATCCCAAATTAGGTCTCCAAACACCTTTCCTCTAATCCTACATTACCACAATAGTCATGTTCCCCCTAACTTTACAATACTACTCCAAACACCTTTCCTATAATCCTACATTACCACCGATAGTCATGTTCCCCTAACCTTAGGATACGATGGTAATGACCTTCCCCCTCATCATACATTACCACGAAGGTATTCACCTTCCTAAACACCTTCCCCGAATCCAAGCGCGCTAATCACCTTTCCACTAATCCAACATTACCTCACTATTCACCTTCTTAACAATGATCAGTAACTAATTACAAAAAAATGTTCATCCATTGAGACAGCCCCCACTTTCAGGTCCCAAGTCCCAACCTGAAATCAAATGCTTAGTTAATTCGCTAATTAATACTTATTAGGCTAACAGAGTTGTGTTTTTAATTAAAAGTAATTTTGGGTCTTTCCTTTTGCTTGAAGCAAGTAGGTAAGTTTAGTAGGTACGCGTGCACGTCGGTCCCCACAGCGCGCTAATTATTGATACCTGCTCTCCCCTCTCTCTCTCTCTCTCTCTCTTCCCCTACCCCCCCTCCCCCTTCTCCTCTGGCTCTCTCCCTCTCTTTTTTTTTAAAAAAAATCCATGTTATGTATAGCATGGTCTCACTACTAATAATGACATGAGAAAGGGCAAGTAACACCTGTACTGAGGGTGTTATCCTATGTAAACTACTGGCAGAATTGTTTTTATAAAAATAATCCAATGATACCCGGCGGGTATCAGAGACAATAAAAACAAGGGGTCAGAGAG
>Ga0116228_10005054_pt1 | contig 11736 bp, 9 predicted proteins | sample S1TSphfallax_2_FD_89694 | JGI IMG/M metagenome (GOLD analysis project Ga0116228, IMG submission 89694) | Host-associated microbial communities from peat moss isolated from Minnesota, USA - S1T2_Fc - Sphagnum fallax MG | ecosystem: Host-associated > Plants > Peat moss > Unclassified | place: USA...
CTGGGTTGCCGAGGGAACCAGCATCCACTGGATGCCTGTTATGACTCAGTTGGGGATGAACCTCAACTGGGTTAACATTTGGTTTCAGCTTGGTAACCCATTCTGGAAGAAGTAGGTCCTACAAATAGGCAAATGGGTAGGGAAAATAGGTGATTACTAACTAAATATATAGTTTATGCCAGTGGTTTGTGCTGGTACCCGGATCCTAGTGTCTAAATTGACAGTTTTGGATTTGGTTATCATGAATTTGATTTAGACCCATGAATCTAGATCATGGTAGAATCTGGGTAAAACTCAAAACTTTCTACTCATTTGTTTTCAATGGAGGAAACCTTTGAAAATCTACCTGGGTTTCAATGTTTTAGACAGGTATTATTAGGTTCAGGGTTTCTCCCATCACTCTGAATTTGTGTGTCTAAGTTTCTTCTTGTGTATAAGTTATGATTTTTGATTTTCCTTTGCCAATTTCTCGAGTGTATGTGCTCCAATTTTGGTTTGTTCAAGCTACAAATTTTTTTGGGTGCTTTGATTTCTCCAGTGTATGTGTTTCTCTTCATCCTAACTGTACCCAATATATTGTATCCACTTTGACAACCCTAAACCCTATATTTGATAATCACCATGAGTTGAAAACAATATTGAACCATACTTGAAAGTTCTGAATTTTTTCAAAAATGAAAAACCTTATCCTCAAGGGTAACCAAAGTTATAAAATATAGAATACCCAGGATTGTATGTTCTCTTTAAAATCAATACCCACACAAAACTGGTTTATATGGGGCTGTTTTTACTAACTATCTACGAATTGGGTTGTTAGTAGGTAGTTATTAAAATAAGCAACTGAGCTAACCACCACTGTTAAGTGGGGAATTGGAACCCAACAAGAGAAAATTGCTTCCTGACCACTCATTAACCATGTCCATGGTACACTGGGGGGTGCTGGTTCACTCTGGGTACGGTGAGATGTAGTCACCGTCATTCCATGGTGACAGGTTCTACAATGGCCTGTTCCAGAGCGTGTATAACCCATGTTCCACACTGTTGAAACACATCACAAGTGGAACTGGATGAACCAAAGTGGAACCCCCTGATGACCACCTGTACCTGCTAGGTTTAAAAGTACCTAAATTATAAGACAACCAAACCGGTTATGTAGTCAAAGAAGAAAATCAGAGCATGGTCTGGACTCTGAGGGCTTGGTTGGTGGAGTAGAATTGAATTTGTCAAATTGCATAATGATTTCTTACAATGTACATACTTTTTCTTTTTTCTTATGTACATACTGTACTTCTAAGTTGGAATAATTTGACCATTTCAATGGGAATCTCCAGGAGCAAAGGCTATATTGTAAAGGATTGAAAAAACAGGGGAAATCCTCAGCTGCTGCAATAGTTGTAGTTGTTGTACACATAGTTAGAGAATAAAAATCCATTTTGGACAGGTAACGCTTTCACCCTGACATACCCATAGATGTTGAAGAGGGTAAATGTTTACCCTACCTCATTGATAGAATTTGTATGTGTTTATTTTCACTTTACTCTACTTTGGCTGGCAAATATTTCAGACTTCCCTTATCTTTATCCTACCTGGTAGTATATATATATATATGAGATTTATTCTTGCACAATGGAGGGTAATTGTTTTGAAGCACGTAAAAAGAGAGTATACAACAAATCATTATATAGCTTAAATGCATTTTGATGGTTTAGCACAATGGATTCATTTGAATTTGGGTCACTAATTATTGATATATTTGCTTTTGGCATTATAGTTTTATTCATGACAGTAATTGCACTGAACACAAAACTTGCCATATGAACTTTGAACCCCTTAGCTTTTATTACCATTTATCACTATAAATATCACATTGGATTTATACCTAAAGGAGCAAGGTGTTGATTGGTTTCATTGTATTTTTGTTAATCTTCCCCATAGGTTGTTTCAAATTTCATGTTTCTAGGTCAATTGTATAATTACCTTTCTCAACTTGGAATGTGCCATTCCTTGTGTACACATTTCAATTAACCATATCTTTTAACTGCTTATACTCACAAGACAAGGTAAATGATAAAATATTTATCCCTACCCTTACCTTGTGAATATGCTAAATGTTGGTCATTGACCAAAACCCTTCTAGAAAATTCGATGTTGTTCTCCATTGTTCGACCACATTCAACTTCATTGCCCAACACGAGTGTCACGCATGCAGCTTGGAGGCTAACAACTATAGCTTACTGAAGAAGTGCACAAGATAGGTCACTGTAGAATCCACAAGAAAACAATTGGAAAAGTCTGTTGGCTCTGCCCAGAGGGAAGAGACTACTACAGGTTACAATATTGGTTTGAACTTGGAACCAATGTGTGAATGACAGCTGGAGACTTAGCTGTACACTTTATGCTATACTTGTAATATCACATTCACCTTGCACTCACATCACCTAATCATGTTCTACAGTTTCATCATTTCTCATGATTTTGTTTTAAGCTTTACATAAATGCCAGAATCATTACTATGGACTGCTTGTTTGAAGTTATCATCCTTGGCACAGCCATTGTGGGATCAGCGGCTTGTTAACACGGCATTCATTTACTGGCGTTAGCCAGGCAACTACCTCGACCTCCTAGTTTGGCATTCTTATTGACCTGCTAAAGTCGTTGAAGAGGTAAGCTGAAACGTTGAAACCAGTGTTGTGCTGTTATTTGAATCTACAAAGAACCATCAGTTCTGGTTTTTTTAATTATTTCAGATTCAGAGAACCACCTATTCCAGTTCTTGAGCATCGAAGAACTGTCCATCTCAGGCATTTCAAAAACGTTAAAGAACCAGGAGTTTTCATGAAAGAACTGACCATGAACTTGTGTTTTACAGTGCATAATTATTTTTTAATCGAGAACCATGGTTATATATCAGAACCCTGTTTTTTATTTGTGAAAAACATGATTACAAATCCATAATGACTTGCCAGAAATTTTGCAGTGTATCTGGAGATAACCTTATAAAGTATATTTTTTCATCCAGGAGCACAGAGGAGATTTCATTTTTCATAATGCCTCTCTCCCTGTTTGCATGGTTTTCTCCATTTTTGGGAGGGGCATTTCGTTTTTCATAATGCTCCCCTCCTGTTTCTGGCAGGTCATTACGTCGGGCAAAGCCCTCAGTCAAAGGCATTATCAAAATCGGGCCTGCACTCGGCTATCGCCTCATACACCCTTATTTTGGTAATGCCCTGGACCTAGGGCTTTTAGCTTACACTAAGAGCTGACCTGTTACCATGGGTGGTTTGTTCTTGTTTTTACTAGCTGTCAAACAATGGTAGAAAGCTTGATTATGTACAATATCCGTCACCATTAGCCTGACTACAAGGAATAGCAAGCCATCAACGTAGTCTCAACCGTCTTGTGACTCAACAAAGTAGATGACCTGCTATAGCCTATAACTAGGTTCAAGGTCACTAATACCTAGTATACACAAATCTTCAACCACTGGCAATTTGCCAAGTTTTTGCTAAAACACATTAAGACAAACTTTTGGTGCAATATTCACAAATACATAATGTAACATCAGCTAAAGCTGATGTGATTAAAAGTCCCTTCATTTTCAAAGCACTGAATGAACCAACGTGCTTCCCCTTGTAAAGTTGGAATCTCTGTAAGGGACAAGGGACTCTAGGTTTAGCTTTAATTATATTGTTACTTCAAAATTTTCATTTTGTAAATTATGATTGGCACTTGTGATTTCATAGCACCTATGGACATTTGTTGTCACTCTAGGTAAGATGTCTAGGATGGTTGGATAATTGTGGACCCGGTAGTCCTACTACTAGCAAGACAATATGATGCCAGGTTTTTTGTTTAATTACTAAAAGATAGACGCGGACTAGGAAGAGGACTTCCTTTGGGAGGCAGTCTACCTTCAGTCCATAATCAACAAAAGAACTTCATGATTGGAAATTATTAGGAACTCGAAAATAAAGAATAAAAGGGCTAGAAAGTAATTATCTTCTAATCCTTGAAAAGTACCTCCTTTAGCCATAAGCTCATGTGGAACCAAACACAAAAAATACTATAAAAGGGAAGGTGGTGGCTTCCCCCAAGTTCAGGTTGTGATGAGTCTTGTAAGTCCATGTTTGCCCGTGGTTCATTCGTGCACCAAAGGTGTCCCAACTACGCACTAACCAACTTGTTGTTTGGTTTGTGCAGGTCCATGTGAGTAATTGAATTGCTTGTCAATCTTTCTAGTCCCCATCACGAAGTTTCAACACACCCCTCTACCCCTGAAGTGCTGCGAGCCAGGGAACACGCCCCAACTCCTTCTCCTTTCATTGTTTTCATTTTTGGACTTACAGTTAGGTCCATCAAGGAGCTTGGGGATGCGTCAATTATTCTATTGACAGATGTTTTCAAGAAGTGCCAAAGTAAATCTCACAAGATTTGACATTGGAGGCATATTTTAAACATGTATAAGGTTAATAATCTTCTTTTCCCCATCATTTAGTTATGAGTCCCTTCATCTTACCATTTTCTTCTTTTGGAGTTTGTTTAATCTTTTTTGTTCCTTTTCTCCTACTCACAATAAGAGATATTTACAGCTTTTGATGTGGTAGTTAAACTCTACTATGTAAAAAATCCTTGACCCCGCAATGAGGTCCATAACCAAGCTTCAAGAGCATATGGAGAAGGTCATGGAGCTAGTCTAAAAGGAACATTATTTTACTTTTTATATGCACATTCTGATTTGTGACTTAGCTTTAGGTCTAGACTTCTTCAAAGAGATTCAAATCCACTATGACATGAATTCAGAGCCAAAAATGTTCACCAAGAAGTTTCAAATGTTGGCATACTCATGTGTGACTCCACAATAGAAACTCTCTTGGCTCAAGACTTGGAATGAGTCCAATGTGCTCAAGGAGGCCAAGAAATTCCCAAAGTAAGGATTTTAAGACCAATAGTTTGACAAGGCCACTTTCTAGCACTAGGTATGATTTTTTCTTCTTTCTACTTTACTTTCTTGCATCTTTTTCATTGGTTGTTGATCCTTTAATTGTTTAATGTTAATGGAGTCCGACGCTTTGAAATTTTATGCCATTATAATCATAAATCTTAGCTTCACTGTGTTGGATCTTAAAGAAGTTGTTTTGCTTAGCTTTTACATTTAGGACCGGCCACAAGCTTTCTAGGAGATCTACTTTTTCCATGGTGACGCACCCCTAAGCTCCTTGATGGACCCAACTGCAAGTCCAAAGATGAAAACAATGAAAGGAAAAAGAGTTGGGGCGCGTTTTCGGCCCGCAGCACTTTGGGGGTAGAGGGGCATGTTGAAATTCTGTGATGGGGACTAGAAATATTGACAAGCAATTCAATTACTCGCATGGACTTGCACAAACCAAACGATAAGTTGGTTAGTGCGTAGTTGGGACACCTTTGGTGCACAGATGAACCATGGGCAAACACGGGCTCACAAGATTCACCATGGCCCGAACTTGAGGGAAGCCACCACCTTCTCCCTTATAGTGTTCTTTGTGCCCAATTATTACCAATATTCATTTGAAACTTTGATTAATCACAAGATACCTCTTGCCACATAAAATGGTTAACAAACCTTTTTTTTTCAAGTGTAGTCCAATTATTATGTTGGATAATTTTGCCTTTAATAATCCCACAAATGTAAGATCCAAACACCTTCAACAAAAAGGTCATAGTTTAATGTGAAATCAATTAGTTAAGTTGAAACATGGCACAAATGCCAAAATGCACATGCAAGGTTCTACAAAGGAAAAAAACTAAGATGAAATTTGTTTCATTTCAAATATTTTGTAGAGCTGGGTTTGGCATTGGATCAAATATTTTTGTGTGTTGTTTCTTCTAAAGATTGGTTGAAGTGTTGTGGAAAGTAGGGCAAATAAGTGAAGAGTTAGCAAAGGAACGTCAATTTCATAGGGTAAAATTCTTTTGTGTAGAAGCATTTTGGGAAGATAAATGGAAAAATATAAAATAATGGGAATCTTTTATTGGAGAAATGAACTTTTGAAGGCTTGAAAGAGGTTTCAAGAAAAACTTGAGCGTTTTGTTAAGCAACAGCATGAGAATGCTTGAGCATTTCATCAAGTAGGAACATGAAAATGCTTGAGCATTTTGTCACGTGAAAACATAAAAATGCTTAAACATTTTTATCAAGTATGAACATGAAAGTTCTTGAATATTTTTCAAGTGTGAATGATGGAAAAACTTCCAAAATAGATTGAACATTTTGTCAAAAATGTTTGTGTGCTTGTGTTCTTTTTTATTGATTTTCTTCTTAAAATTGTGATGGAAACAAGGAAAAACAAAAGAGTGATGGAATCTTCTATGCAATTTTTTGTTGTTTCTTTTGTTTCTTGGAAATTTTGATGGAAAGAAGTGGGAGTAGGATAATAATGAAAAGAATCCACGATTTAAAAAAAATTCTTGTTTTTCTAATTGTGATTTTTTTGTTGTCGTGGAAAGAAGCTTTTATTTTTATTTTTTCATTCAATCATGAGAAGCTAGAATAAAAGAATGTGGAAGCATATTTTTTTTCTTTGTGAATAATGGAAAAGGAGATTTCAATTTAGATTAGGGCCATTTTTCAAAAATTTTGAGTTATTCATTGTTTCACCCCCAACTCAAGGATTTTAAAAATGCAACAAAATAGGCATGTGAGGAGGAAAAAAAATATAAACACCCACCCAAACAAGGCAAAATTTTAAAGATAATTTTATTATAATCATTATTTTATCTTTTAGCCATAGATCTACCATGGAGGACCCAACTCAAAAGCATGGTAGGCTAATGTGAAATTGAATAAGATTATTCAACTCCTCAATATGGTAATTAAAATCAAACCACCACTCAAGTATTTTGATGGTTTTACAAAATTTTGTGTGCACTTCAATTAAGAAATGATTTTTTTTTCAAAATTTTGATATGTCATTTGTTAGCATCCATTAAATGGACAAGTTCTTAGAACTTCTCTAAACAATTTTAAAAATGCTACCAAACTAAAATCAAAGTCCAAATGTGATGAGAAAATTTCAAATATTTATTTGAAATTATGTGATTGTTTTTCAGAAAATGAAAAATTTGAAAGAAAGAATATTCACTGTATATGTTTAATTTGTGTATTTTCGTGGAATTTTTCACAAAGAAAAACCGTTGCAAATTAACCCCTCATTTGTGATGTAAATATATGACTATACAACCTATTTACTACAACATCTATTTAATATTGGTGTTGATATTATTAACTAATAAACCTATGGTGTAGAGAAACACCTTACCTTTAAACTTTCCAATTGCATATATCACACCACATAACTTCCACATAATCCAACTTTCGAGAAGTGCAAAATGATGACGAGGTGATTGCTTGGACGTCTCCATACGATGCTTGTATTTGAATGTAAATTGTGTGGAAATTGCAATCCTTTGGGTAGGAAGAATAGACTGGTAAAGCAGACCTGAAGATGCTAATAAGTTCCATTTCATCTTTGGTCATTTTAATTGCTTCAGATGTAAACATCCATTCTACTATCATGACAAATTTTGGGGGTATTATTGAATATATACCATCATATTATATATATAAGATAGATACCAATAATTCCTAGGGACAAATAAATAAAATGTGGTACATTCTGTTTGTTTGGTATGACTTAAATAGTAGCCCTCCAAGAAAAGGACAAGAAATAACATTGCAGTGATGTGAAGTTTTGTAAGATTATATACCTTGACAAGAGTGTAAATAAAACTTGAAACCAAACCTTAGATTATATCAAAAGCCGTATATCTACTTACACACTACCACACTGGTACAAACTAGTTTGTGGGTATATCATTAACATGATATTCATCCAGTTGGAATATATCATCGGGTATTCAATAGATACCCAATTTGATTGGAATTTGTTTGGGTAAAATTTCATGTTTATCCATCATGGTAGAAAACGGTATGGCCTTTCCCCCTGTGGATACAACTTGTGCTTTATTGTGTTTTCTTGAGATGTATTGAATCTTAGGGAACAATTGCCTTTGAAATGGTTGTCATTAGGGTGTTTGAATGTGGTAGACACAGCATTTAAAAATAGTTTGTCTGTACCAAATTTCTAAAAGCACATGACTAGCCCCGATACATAATAGCCTTGCCCTTAGCTTAATTGTATCAACTTCAAGGTACATATATGACTTTGATGAAAGGCTAGATGTTCAAAAAGTTCAACTATTCTTCCTCAGCTGGTATACCAATGTATACAAAAAATTGAAAAATCCTGAATTATGCAGGGGGGGAAGGTTTGTTGTACTCCAGGTTTCTTTGAATACTAGATGTTTCCAAGAAGAAAATCTAAAGGTTGAAATGCATTTTGCACGCTTAATGAAAATCAGCCTCAAGTAGAGGCTTCTCTAAAGTTTTCCATTGTTGCCATGTTTGGTTAGACTTGGCCATACTTTTCAAGACTGGGATTGATTCTCAGATGCTTACACACAAATAGCTGGAGACCTGTGAGAAGCAAGGTTCAGAAAGGACCATGATGGGACTGTAGTATAAACTAGAAACTGCAATGCTGATATCCAAAACCACATGGTTTGCAGGTCCCACGTTTTGCACCAATCTCGGATTCCTTATGGCAATAAGTTACAGTGTTTGGTGGGTATATCCATTTTAACATATCAATCAAGTACACGTAAATCAAATATTAAATAAGAAGAATAACAAAAACGCTAAACCCTAAAGGTATATAGTCTTAAAATATAAGTGCATAGATGAATGTCCAACACTTCATCCACAAGGACAACTGGATGATGTTCAAGAGAATATCATAAGAGTCTTGTTCAAGGTATTAATGCAATAAATGGGAACAAAATCCAAAAGGAATGCATTTAATAGTTAGTCACCATAATTGAACAAATCCTCATAACAGCATGCATTGCAAAATATGGAAATGCATATTATGATTGTGGTTCTACTCTTTTTTTGCTTACCTCAAAATAATCAGCCTCCCTTGGGTAAAGGTAGACCTCAAAACAGGGGAAATTTGACATATTAACCAGCCAAGTATGATAATTAAAAGGGTAGCAATAAAATTTATTGGCCAGGTAGAATATATATTTACCATGATATTTAAGGAGGTAATATATTGGAGTAGAAGACTTATCTGCCCAACACTGGCCATGACCCATACTCAAAAAGTTTCAAATTTTCAGCAAAATCAGCTGGAAAAACCCTTTTGGAAGGACAGTAGCCTTACTAGCTATCTAACTATGGTCTGTTTCGTGGTGCACCAGATCCTCCTGTTAACCCAATGTGGGAAAGGTTGAACCCTTAGATTTTTGAAGGTCCCCCCATCACTTACTGGAACTGTTTACATGACTTTTCTGCATGTTTGGAGTCTGGAAACTCTCAAGGTGCTTCTCTTCTAATGGTGAGCAGCAGCAGGCCAAGAGAGGCCATTAACAACTTGTTCAATAGTCTGACTCAGTCCATGATGGATGGCTGACAATATGATGGCTGCTGCAATTGATTGGTCTGGGCGTGGGGAGGGGGAAGGAAGGAAGGAAGGAAGGAAGGAAAAGGAGGCACAGAAGTCCCCAATACAGTCTAATTGCATAAGGTTTCATCAGACAGGTTTCTTATACTGGACAACTGGATGAAACCAAAAGTCCAGACCAGTTCATGTTACTGAACGACTGGACAACTGGATGAAAATAAATATTGCACATTTGTCAACACGAGATAGGGCCTTCAGTGAGGACCAACACCTTTTTTTCAACTCTGAAAATCCTGGAAGGCTGAAGAATACGAGACTTCCTTAGATGGGTGTACCTATTGAAAATCACATTGTGAAACAATTGGCAATGCATAGAAAAAGAGGGGATGGGTTGGGCCAGGAAAGGAGGCAAGTAATGGCAGCAGACTTATGTCACAACACAGGCCTTCCGCATGCAGTTCTGATAAATTTGTTGTTTAAGCTTCTTCCATGCACCTAAGGTTGCTGGCTGTTTGTAAGCAATAATGGTCGAGTTCATCCAATATGGCCTATCCCACTGCCAAGAAAATGGCAACAAACAGAAAAAGTCAGTTGTGGGGTCAATCCATACAGAATTGTGTCGCAGCTTGGGGGGGTGGGGGGCTTGTAGTAGGGGTTCATATGCTTTGTACTTTGAGCTTCTTCCATGCCCCTAAGGTTTAGACGTGGCTATATGTCTCTAGGCTTTGAAGTGTTGTCAGAGGACTGGTTTTGACAAAGTTTCAATAACACTCTAATCAGTTTTGTAAGTAGTACAGGATGTTTATGAAGTAATTCTTCTTCATCAGTTTCCAAGCAAACAGTACACAATGTTTTGTTTGGCTCTCTTCGCTGGAGACATGGAGCAGGCTGCTGCAGCACCCTGCCAAGATCTGTCAGGCTTTTTAGATTTCTAATAAATATCTGCTAAGGGATTGAGCTGACTTGCTCATCATTGCTAATTCTTATTTCACACTAACAAAGGCAATGTAGAGAGCATTTCTAGTTCCAGCTCAGAACTAACAAAAAGTACTTGACACCAAGATTCAATGGTCGCAGCATCACTATTTCTTTTAAATATAAGGCTCCACATCAGATTACTGCAGTTCAAAAACTCTTTCATAGCATCATAGCTACAATTGGCAATTTACCCGTTCATTTCAAATACATTCGTTCGCTTAGTGTCACCAGCATACAACCTGAAGAAGTTCTGCACTTATGTTCAGATAACACTTTTTTGAATAGTCTTGCCATGCTATAACCTAAATAAAACTCTGCACTTCCACGTGCTCCATGTCAGTGTGGAAGCCCTCTAACACGGCCAAGAAGTGCTCTATATTACCTCTCAGTCATCTACCACTTTCCTTGCATTTTCAAGACAAACTTTGTTGGCTAGTACTGCTGGAGTAGAACCAAGTTCAACTGTCTGTAGACCTGTTCAAAATTCAGTACAGAAAGACCTCTACAATGGGCCCGAAAAGTCCTTTTGCTTCACTTCCACCCTGCCACTGAATGAAGGTTTGGAGCTGCAATCTGGTCCCAACTTCCATTACAAAGGTGGTGGAGCAGCAACTTAAGCATTACTGACCTGCCTGGAAGTGAAGGCATCATAGTCTTCTTTGAACTTCTTGTCAGCTTCATTTGGCTCGTCATCAAGCAGCTCAGGGGCAAATATCTTTATCACTGCCTCCAATTGATCAATAAATGAATGCTTCAACTGTTCTCCTACAGTGCGCCCCATTTCCTGCCACCGTTTGTGACACACCTCTCCTGACCTGAAGATGAAGAACATATATACAGAATGTGAAGATGGGACAGAAATTTCTAATATCAGGTGCAAAGGTGACCAACAATCTGTTCACAAAATATAGAACCTACAAAAAGGTATCAGGTTCTTTATACTGTGCAAACTCACATGATGAATCTTCCTTCTGCAATGAGCAAGAAATTAATACAAGTCCGCAGACTATTCAGATTGTTATTCAGTTTATATAAGTGGTGCCAACAACATCTACAGGAAAACCCACCAACATCAAAATGCCAATTGCTGTGTATAATGGTCAACACAGGGCTCTATCAATCCTACAGATGGCACCTTTTTTTAGGAGCGATTCATCCTTCCCGAACGCAGCATACAACTCTTTGTTGTACTGCGCTCTCCAAGTGTGCTTGTTCCCTCTCCCTTTCCCCCGTTACGTTAATGGTAAGTTTTGGGAAG
>Ga0116228_10005055_pt1 | contig 11732 bp, 9 predicted proteins | sample S1TSphfallax_2_FD_89694 | JGI IMG/M metagenome (GOLD analysis project Ga0116228, IMG submission 89694) | Host-associated microbial communities from peat moss isolated from Minnesota, USA - S1T2_Fc - Sphagnum fallax MG | ecosystem: Host-associated > Plants > Peat moss > Unclassified | place: USA...
CGAGCGTACCCTGCGCTCCGCCCTCTCCCACATGAGTATCCCAGCCCCCCACGTCGATGAAGCCGATCCGATACTTGTCACGCATCAGCCGCCCCATGCGCTCGGCCTCGAGTTCGAATCCCTTGGTATTGATGGCATTGCGATTGGCCGCCGTGTCTTCGGCGATTTCCTGCGCGACCTCATGGCGTAACTCCAAGCCGCTGCTGACGGCGGGTTCGAGGTGGTGGCCGGCATACATATCGCTCAGGATTTGCGACTGCCGGTCGTCGAACTGCGGCTTGCCGACGTTCTTGAGCGACAGGTTCGGTACGGTCGCGGGCCCCGCAAAGGCGAGCGGCAGGGCATCGGTGAACGCGATGGCTGACGTCGCGACCGCGGGACCCAGCAACGTGTCGGCAAGCCGACCGAGAAAGCCCGAGCGGTAATCACGGCCGCTGCCCGCGGCCAACCCCAGTTCAATGCTGTCCTGAGTCTCGAAATGGCTGCGCGACACATCATCGGTGCCGGCGAAGGGGATGAATGCCACCTGGCGCTGGGCGTACAGGGCACCGATACTCTCCCGCACCGCCGGCGCGAGCGCCCAGTTCGCATCCAGCGCAAGCGCACCCGTGTTCGAAGCCGGATCGGGCCGCGCAATCGCGATGGTGGGCCGCGCCTCGTAGTAGAAGCTGCTCGAATAGGGAATCAACAGATTGGTGGAATCGTAGCCGCCGCGCAGGAATACGAGCAAGAAACGCGGCCCGCCGGCGGGTGCCGCATACAGCCGGCCGGCGATGGTTGCCGCGGCGGCGGATGCCAGCCCCAGCTTGATGAGGCGGCGGCGATTCATCGGCTGACCTACGGATTTACTCATAGACGAACTCCGGAGAAGAGAGGAGGAAGGTGTTCCACTCCTGCTGGGAATTGGCACGGCGCAGCGCATCCTTGGTATGCGCCGCCAAGAACGGTTCCACCGCCTCGTAAAACAGCCGGTTCGACAGTTGCGGAAAACCGGTCGCGGGTGCGCCGCCGGCTTGCTCCACATCGAACAGCCCGGCGTTGCCGGCACCGATGGCGCGCGCGATCTCGAACCGCCGGCTCATTTGGCCCGAGCTCGCCCAATTGGTCTCGACCAGGGAGTAGCCATCCGGAGTCTGGTGGCCGTACGGCGTTTCGCCCAGGCCGTTCAACCAATTGAGCATCGGCCGGGTGTTGCTGATCGGCCGGCCGTCATACGCGAAGCGCACGGCGGAGACGACGAAGCGCATGGGATCCTTGAACTTGCCGCCGAGTGCGCCATCGACTTCATGCGACAAGAACAGGGTGCGCAGCACCGCGGCAATATTGCCATCGGTGTGCATGAAGGTCTGCGCCATTCGCGCAACCAACGCCGGCGGCGGGTTATCGGCAACGAAATACATCGCGAGTTGCCGGGCGATGAAGCGGGCACAGGCGGGCTCTTGCACGATGCGGGCAACCGCCTCCTCGACCTCGGCGAAACCTTTCCCTTCGATGGGACGGCCGAGCAACACCTTGCCGCTGAAATCATGCCGGGCCGGATTGAATTCAAACGCCCCCCGACGGACATAAAGCGCCTTCAAGTCCGGCCTGAGGTGCGGCGCATCGCCGGCGTTCACCCCCACGCCGGTCAACACGCGGGCCAGGTTCTGCACGTCCTGCTGCGTGTAGCCGCCGTTCACTCCGAGGGTGTGCAGCTCCATGAGCTCGCGCGCGTAGTTTTCGTTGATGTGGCCGGCGGCGTTCCGGCTGTTGTCCAGGTACTCGAGCATCGCGGGGTGCTCGAGCGTCGCCATCACCAGGTCCCGGAAAGACCCGAATACATGCGGCCGAATTGCGCGCTCCTCGTAATCACCGACCACCCAGCGCACATCGCCTTTGCCCTGGAAGACGCTGAAATGATTCAGCCAGAACCAGACCATCTGTTCCTCGAGTTGCGCGGGCGAATAGACCGCCCGCAGCAGGTCGCGCCGCACCGTTTCGTAGGCCAGTCGGTTGCCTTGATCGTTGAGCGCCTTGCGTGCCTGTTCCCGATCCGCTCCCGCCGGCAACGCATTGATCGCCTTGCGCTCCGCATCGGCGGCTGCAATCAACGTCATGGGGTCTGCCCGATTGACCTCCAAGCCGGCGATCTCGGCGGCGATCGGCGGCGGCAGGACGGCGTCGCGCGCGTCCAATTGGGCCTCGAGAAAACGTTCACGGCCCAGTCGCCGATACTGCGCCACGCTGTCGCTGTCGAGACCGAAAGTGACCCGTTCGAGCCACAGTGCATCGGCGCGGTGCAAGACCGGCAGGGAAGCCGCCGTTCGGGAACCTTCCGACGCGCAGCCACCCAAGGCGAGGCCCGTGACCAGGCCGAGCGTCAGGGCGCGCCGACGCCATCGAGTTGCATTGCCTTGCAAAAGCCATACTCCTTGGGGGGTGGGCACCCGAATCCGACGCAGCATACACAGCGGCGATGCACCTCAAGCGAAAACGGCCATGGCGAGGACGGGTTGACAGAGAATCTGTGACACGCTGCCGGTTGCCCCGGGCTGGGCGCCCCCGGCTGGGCGCCCCCGGCTCCGCGCCCCGGGCTGGGCGCCCCCGGCTCCGCGCCCCGGGCTGGGCGCCCCCATCAGTACTGCTTGTAGGGCAGATACTTGCCGCTCATCACGATTTGCACGCGGTCGCCGGCCGGATCGGCCTCGCGTCGCAACTCCATCTTGAAATCAATGGCACTCATGATCCCATCGCCAAACTCCTCGTGAATGAGCGCTTTGAAAGTCGTGCCGTAGACGCTGACGAGTTCGTAAAAGCGATAGATCAACGGATCGGTGGGAACCGCCGTGGGCAACGCGCCTCGATACGGTGGCGTCTGCAGGATCCGCTTCGCCGGTTCGGGCAAGTCGAACACCTCGACGATGACCGCAGCCTGTTCCTCGTTGAATGTCATCTGCCCCAAACACCCGGCAGTGACCCACTCCTTGCTCTTGCCGACGCGCTTGGCCACCTCGCCCCAGGTGAGCCCCTTGGCGATGCGCGCCGCCACGATCATCTCGACCACATCTTGACGATTCATTACCGCTCCTTGAGTAACCTTGAACCAAAGTATCATCGAACCATGAAATTTAATGCCTGCCTTGCGGTCGCGGCGTGCCTGGGGTTAGCCGTCGCTCTCTTTGAATTGCACGCGGCAAGCGCAGGCGTCGCGGTCGAGCACGTGTCCGTGGGTGAGATTCCCACGACCATCTATCGCCCGGCGGGCGGCGGCTTGCACCCGGTGATCGTCATCGCCCATGGCTTTGCCGGATCCCAGCAGCTGATGCAGTCGTTTGCACTGACCTTCGCACGCAATGGCTACATTGCGGTGACTTTTGACTTTCCAGGCCACGGCCGCAATCCGCAACCCCTGACCGGCAGCATCACCGATGCCAGCGGCGCGACCCGCGTGTTGGTTGCTGCGCTGTCGACCGTGGCAGCGTACGCCCGCGGCCTGGGAGACGGCCGCCTGGCGCTGCTCGGCCATTCGATGGCGACGGACATCGTCGTTCGCTATGCGGCGGCCACACCCGGGGTGGCGGCGACCATTGCGGTGTCGATGTACTCGCCCGCGGTCACCGCCAGTGAGCCGCATGATCTGCTGGTGATCGTCGGGGCGTGGGAAAGCACCCTGAAACGCGAGGCACTGCGTGCCGTCGGACTGGTCACCTCATCGCCGCCGCGTGCCGGCGTCACGTACGGCGATCCGGCCGAAGGCACCGGCCGACGGGCCGCGTTCAGCCCACACGTCGAACACATCAGTGTTCTCTACAGCGAGGCCAGCATGCGGGAATCGCTCGCCTGGCTCGATCAGGTATTCCATACCCACCGCCAAGCGCCGCCGGTCTTCGCGGCCCGCGGACCCTGGATCCTGACGCTGCTGTTCTGCGTGGTGGTGCTCGGGCGACCGCTGGCCCAGCTGCTGCCCCGGATTAGCACCGTCCCGGCCGGCGCCGGCCTTGGCTGGCGGGCGCTGTGGATACCACTCGTGGTCCCGCCGCTCGCGACGCCGCTGCTGCTGCGGATCGTACCGACGCACTTTCTGCCCGTGTTGGTGGGCGATTATCTGTCGGTTCATTTTGCGGTCTACGGGATGATGACGTTGCTACTTTTGCGATTGACGCGTTCGCGGATCTCATGCGGCACCGCGTCCCCGCCCACCTGGGCCGCCTCGCGCGCGCCGTTCGCATGGGCCGGGCTTGCCGTCATCGCGTATGGCTTCGTTGCGATCGCCTGGCCGATCAACACCTTCGTGACCTCGTTTTTCCCCGGCCCGGAGCGGTTGGTGCTCATCTTTGCCATGCTGATCGGCACATTGCTCTTTTTTCTTGCGGACGAATGGCTGACCCGCGGAATGGGGGCCGCCCGCGGTGCCTACGCCGTCTCGAAGATTCTCTTTGTTTTTTCGCTGGCCGCGGCCGTTGCTCTCGATCCCTATCGACTGTTCTTTCTCATCATCATCGTGCCCGTGATCGTGCCCTTCCTCGTGGTCTTCGGCCTGTGGAGCGGGTGGATCTACCGCCGGACCGGCCATCCCCTCATCGCCGGGATCGCCAATGCGCTGATCTTCGCCTGGGCCATCGGCACCACCTTTCCGCTGGTGCAGGCGTGACAGGGAGCCGGGTTCCCGCTAACGTTCGAGGCCATGCTACCGACCGACCATCCGCTGCGCAGTGAGCTGAATGACGAAGTGCACGCGCGTCCTTCCGATTCGCTGCGCGCGCCGGTGCGCATCAGTTACCTGGCGCTGCTGTCGCCGCCGGGGTCGCGCAACGAGGAATGGCAGCACATCGTGCGACTCCTCGAGGCCGACGGCCAGCAGGCGCCGGAATCGCCCGCCAATCATTTCAGCGCCACATTCAGCGGGTTTTCCCTGCGCTGGGAGCGCCACACCGAATTCACGCGCTACACCATCACGAGCCCCGGCCATTCGGAAGATCCGTTCGCCGTCACCGCGCTTGCCGCCGTGCCGGCCGACTGGGTGGCGCGCATTCCGGGCGAGCTGATCGTCGCAACCCATGGCGCCATATTGGAACCCGCCGAATTGCCGGCCCATTACGAGGACATCGCCGCGCGGCACTTCGCCGGCAACGTTCTGGTCGGCGCACGCGTCGGCGATCATGCGAGCGTTGCTCTGACCGACTTTCGCGTGCGTTCGGATGGTTTCAGCCGCTTCTTGATCCTCGATCAGGGCATGACTCCGCGCCAAGCAGGCCGGTTGGTGCAGCGGATCTTGGAAATCGATACCTATCGCATGATGGCTTTGTTCGCGCTGCCGGTGGCGCGCGCGCTGACGCCCCTGCTTGCGAGCTACGAGAAGGAACTGTCGCAGGTGACGACGGTGCTCGAAAGCGCGGACGAAGACGACGAAGCCACTCTGCTCGACCGGCTCACCCGACTCGAGGCTGATATCGAAAGCCGCGAGGTCGATTGCCAGTTCCGTTTCAGCGCGGCGGTGGCTTATTACGAATTGGTGCAGCGGCGGATCGTCGAGCTGCGCGAGGTGCGCATTCCGGGCCTGCAAACCTTCAACGAATTCACCGAACGGCGGCTCGCCCCGGCGATGAACACCTGCAGGGCGACCTCCGGCCGGCTGGAATCCTTGTCCGCGCATGTGGCACGCGCCAACCAGTTGCTGGCCACCCGGGTCGACATCACCCGGGAGCGTCAAAATCAAGCCCTGCTCGAATCGATGAACCGCCGCGCCAAGGCGCAATTCAAGCTGCAGCAGACCGTCGAAGGTCTGTCGATCGCCGCAATCACCTACTACGTGGTCGGGCTGGTCGGCTACCTGGCCAAGGGGGTCAAGGCGCTCGGGGTGCATCTCGACATTGAAATCGTCATGGCGGCCAGCATTCCGATCGTCATCGGGCTCACCGCCTACGGCACCCACCACGTGCGTCGCACCGTGGCGGGCAGCGTCAGGTGATCCGGGAAGCGTTCACGCCGGCGTCCTGGCCCGAGAACCAGTTGATCGCATATTGAACGAGCTGCGCACCCGTGGTCAGGTGCAGCTTGTATTTGATGCGATGACGATGCGATTCCACCGTCTTGATGCTCAAGTTGAGCAACTGCGCGGTCTCGCGGGTGCTTTTTCCCTTGCCCACCAAATGCAGGATTTGCAGTTCACGATCGGTGAGCCGATCGATCGGGTTCGCCGACAGGGCCGCGCCGCGCGCCGAAGACTTGCGGACCATGCTGAAGCCCACCCCTTCGGACACGTAGATCGCGCCGTCGAGCACCCGCCGCAGCGAATTCAAGATCTCCTGACTCGACGCCTGTTTCATGATGTAGCCGTTGGCGCCCACCGACAGCATGCGTTCCGCATAAATCGTCTCATCATGGCAGGACAACACCAGAATCGGCAGCGAGGCATAGTGGGCCCGGACGTCACGCACCAGCTCGATGCCGTCCCCCTGGTTCAATCCCAGCTCGACGATCATGGCGTCCGGCTGACTCTCGATGATGGCAAGCCGGGCCGCACGGGCCGTGTCCGCCTCAGCGCAGACCTGGAGATCCGGTTGGCCATCGATGATGGAGCGCAAACCTTCGCGCACCAGCGGGTGATTGTCGATGATGAGGACGCGACGCGCCCTGTGCTTGCTGTCCGCCATCCCTGACGCGACGCCCGGTTGAGGCATCTCGGCATTGGTTACACGCACGGGTAATTTCCTCTTTAGAAAAAAATTCTCTCACCCTACATAGCGACGTTGCGCCGCGAAGACCCTCACTCCCCTTGATAAATTTTTTCGGGCCATACACTGAGTCACCCCGGCCCGGTGCGCAATGACGCGAGGCGCACTCGCCTTGACGGCGGATTCCTACGCGGGCGGCACAGCTGGTAAGCTGGTTGGCTACTCCTGGTAATCTACGCGCCCATGAAAAAGCTTCTCTATCAGTTCGACACGGATCCCCTCCCCTCGGTATTCGACAACGTGGTCGCCTATGACGGCGGCGCGGATCACGTCACCGCCTATGGCGGCGTCGACGCCCGCAATGTCGGCGGCCTCGTCGAGGGCGCGATCTTCACCCGCTCGCCCAAGGACAAGAAGAATACGGCCATCTTCATTGGCGGCAGCGGCATGGCCGAGGGAGAAGCGCTGCTCGCCGCCGTGCGGGCCAAGTTCTTCGGTAAATTTCGCGTCTCCATCATGTTCGACTGCAACGGCTCGAATACCACGGCTTCCGCGGCCGTGGCCTGGCTCGCCCATGGGCGCGATTTGACCGGCAAGCGGGCCGTGGTACTCGGCGGTTCGGGTCCGGTCGGCCAGCGGGCTGCGGTGTTGCTCGCCCGCGAGGGGGCGAGCGTGTGCATCGTCGGTCGCAAGCTCGCCGTGGTCCAGGGGGTGTGCGAGGCCCTGAAGAGCCGCTTCGGCATCGACATCGCGGCCGGCGAGGCCGGCACCACCGCCGAGCGGGCGGGCCGGCTCGAGGGCGCCCAGATCGTGCTCGCCACGGGTGCGGCCGGCATCACGCTGTTGGACGCGGCGAGCTGGCAGAACAACCGGTCGCTCGAGCTCATTGCCGATGCCAATGCGTCGCCGCCCGCCGGTATCGAGGGGGTGGGTATCAGCGACCGCGGCACGACAAGTCATGGCAAGGTGTTGTTCGGCGCACTCGGCTTCGGCGCCCTGAAGCTGGCGCTGCACCGCGCCTGCATCGCGCGCCTGTTCGACAGCAACGATGTGGTACTGGATGCGGCGGAGATCTACGCGGTGGCAAAGACGATGGTGGGCAACGCATGAGCGTGACGTCGGCCTCGATCGAAGAATTCCTCGAGCGGCTGGCAAGCAGTGCACCGACGCCCGGCGGCGGCAGCGCGGCCGCGATCATGGGCGCCATGGGGGCTGCGCTCGTCTCCATGGTGTGCAATGTCAGCCTTGGCAAGAAGGGCCTGGAGCCGGTCGAGGCTGAACTGCTCGCAGTGCGCGGCGAGTCGGAAAACTTGCGTTTGCGTCTCACCGCGATGGTGGCGGACGACGTCGCGGCATTCGACGGGCTGATGGCGGCTTACAAGCTGCCCAAGAGCACCGATGAGGAGAAACGCCTGCGCGCGGAGGCGATTCAATCCAGTCTGATCCGCGCCACCGACGTGCCGCTCGCCTGCGCGCGCGCCTGTGCCGAGGTGATGCGGCTGGCGCGGCGCGCCGGCACCCACGGCTACAAGGGCGTGGTGAGCGATGCCGGCGTCGGCGTCCTTGCGGCCTTCGCCGCGTTACGCAGTGCCGCGCTCAACGTGTTCATCAATGCGCCGGCACTCAAGGACCCAACCGCCGCCGCCCGCTATCTCGACGAAATCAATGCGCTGGTCGCGGCCGCGGGCATCGAGAACGACGCGGTTTACACCCTGGTTCGCGACCGGCTCTAAGCCGTGGCGATCCGCATCAAATTGGTCGTGCCGGCTCGGCCGAACGGCATGCCGGCGATGGCGACGATGATCTGACCGACGGCAGCGAAGCCCTCACGCCGCGCCAACTCGCAGGCCACCGCCGTCATTTCGTTCACATCGGCGACGCCGTCGATTTGCACGGAATGAATTCCCCAGACCACGGCCAGGCGGCGCGCCGTCTCGACGATGGGCGTGAGGGACAGCACCGGTGATTCCGGCCGCTCGCGCGCCGCGCGCAAACTCGTATGTCCCGACCGGGTGTAGCAGACGATGGCCGAGGCATGCAGCATGGCCACCGCGCAGCGCATGGCGCTGCAGACCGCATCCGCGACATCGGCCTGCCGCTCCGGCGGATGCGATGCATTGATCACCTTCCGGTAGGCCGGATCGGCTTCCACCTGCTCGATGATGCGGCTCATCATGCTCACCGCTTCGAGAGGATATTTGCCCGAGGCCGATTCCGCCGACAGCATCACGGCGTCGGCGCCATCGTAAATGGCCGTCGCCACGTCGGAGGCCTCCGCACGAGTCGGTACCGGGCTCTCGACCATCGATTCCAGCATCTGCGTGGCCACCACCACCGGCTTGCCCATCTCGCGGCACACCCGCACGATGCGTTTCTGAATCGCCGGGACCCGCTCGGCCGGCATCTCCACGCCGAGATCGCCGCGTGCCACCATGATGGCGTCGGATGCGGCAACGATTTCGTCCAAGCGCGTGATGGCCGCCGGTTTCTCGAGTTTGGACATGATGCCCGCACGGTCACCGATCAAGGCGCGCGCCTCATGCACATCCTCCGGACGCTGCACGAACGACAGGGCCACCCAGTCGGCCCCCAGCTCGAGCGCCAAGGTCAAATCCCGATGATCCTTCGCGGTCAACGCCGACAGCGGCAGCACCACGTCCGGCACATTGACCCCTTTATTGGCGGACAACCGGCCGCCCACCAGCACCCGGGTCTCGGCGAACTCCGCACCGCAGCGCTCGACGACCAGTCGCAAGCGACCATCGTCGAGCAGAAGCTCCGATCCCGGCTGTAGAACCGCAAAGATTTCCGGATGCGGCAGGCCGGCGCGCCGCGTATCGCCCGGGGCAGGGTCGAGATCGAGACGAAACGGCTCGCCGGGCGACAACACGATGGGTCCAAGGGCAAATGTTCCGACGCGCAGCTTCGGTCCCTGCAGGTCCGCCAGAATGCCGATCGGCCGGCCGGTCTCTCGCTCGAGCTCGCGCAGCAGCGCAAACCGTGCCCGGTGATCGTCCGCTGAACCGTGACTGAAGTTCAAGCGAAAGACATCCACACCGGCCAGGAAGAGGCGTTTCGCCATCTCCGGCGAGGAACTCGCCGGTCCCATGGTGGCGACTATCTTCGCGTTGCGGGCTCTGCGTAGATTCATGCTGTCACCCCATCCTCGATGAGTATTGCGCGAAAATCGTTGACGTTGGTGAGCGTGGGACCGGTGACCACCGAATCTCCCAGCGCGGTGAACAAGGTATGGGCATCATTGGCATCGAGTACGTCAGGGGGCTTGAACCCGAGGGCCCAGGCCCTCGCCATCGAGTCCGGTGCCAAGTATGCGCCGGCGATTTCCTCACGGCCATCGACCCCGTCGGTATCGCCCGCCAGCGCGTGGATGCGCGCATGGCCGCCCAAGGCCAGGCCCAGCGACAACAGGTACTCGACGTTACGGCCACCGCGTCCGGCGCCGCGCACCGTGACGGTGGTCTCACCGCCGGAGAGCAGCACACAGGGAGCCTTGAGCGGTTGATTGCGCTCGGCGACTTGTAATGCCAGGGCGGCGAGCACCTTGCCGACGTCGCGCGCCTCCCCCTCGATGGCGTCGCTCAAAATGTATGCGGCCACCCCGGCGGCACGCGCCACGGCCGCGGCTGCCTCCAGGGCCCGTTGCGGCGTCGCTATGATGCTCACCCTCGCCCGCTCGAGACGCGCATCACCGGGCTTCACGGATTCGCCACGGCCGCTGGCGAGGACCTCGCGTGCCGCCCGCGGCAACTCGATGCCATACCGGCGCACGATCTCGAGCGCATCCGCGCAGGTCGTCGGGTCTGCCACGGTGGGCCCCGACGCAATATCGAGCGGCCGATCGCCGGGCACATCGGAGATGAGCAGCGTCAGCACTTCGGCCGGATGACAGGCCGCGGCCAGGCGCCCGCCTTTGATGCCGGACAGGTGCCGCCTGACGCAGTTCATCTCAGCAATGGTGGCGCCGCAATCGAGCAGGGCGCGATTCACCTGCTGTTTATCGGCGAGTGTCAGCCCGGCGGCCGGCAGCGGCAGCAGCGCCGATCCGCCGCCCGAGATCAGGCACAGCACCAGATCGTCCGCGCGCAGGTCCCGCACCGTCTCGAGCATGCGCTCGGCGGCTCGCAGGCCCGCCATATCCGGCACCGGATGGGCCGACTCGACAATGTCGATCCGCTGACAAGGCACGGCATAGCCATATCGGGTCACGACCAGGCCAGAGAGCGGCCCAGGCCAATGATCCTCCACCGCGCGCGCCATGGCGGCGGATGCCTTGCCGGCGCCGATCACGATCAAGCGGCCGCGCGGTGTTGGCGGAAGATAGGGGGGAATGCACAACGCGGGCTGCGCCGAGGCAACCGCGGCATCGAACATCCGGCCGAGCAGCTCGCGCGCATTCACGCGGTCGCCACACGCGTCACAGAACGGACTTCAGCAACTTGCCCATCTCGGCCGGATTACGCGTCACCTTGATGCCGCACTCTTCCATGACGCCGAGTTTCTCCTGCGCCGTGCCCTTGCCGCCCGAGATGATGGCGCCGGCATGACCCATGCGCTTGCCCTCGGGCGCCGTCACGCCCGCGATGAAGCCGACCACGGGCTTCTTCATGTTCGCCTTGATCCAGCGCGCACACGTTTCCTCATCGTCGCCGCCGATCTCGCCCACCATGATGACGGCGTCGGTGTCCGGATCGGCATTGAATAACTTCATCACGTCGATGTGCTTCATGCCGTTCACCGGGTCGCCGCCGATGCCCACGCAGGTGGACTGACCCAGCCCCAGCTCCATGAGCTGACCGACCGCCTCATAGGTGAGCGTCCCGGAACGCGACACCACGCCCACCCGCCCCTTCTTGTGGATGTGACCCGGCATGATCCCGATCTTGATTTCCTCCGGCGTGATGACGCCGGGGCAATTCGGCCCGATCAACAGGGTTTTCGTCCCCGTCATCCGATGACGTGTCGCAATCATATCGCGCACCGGCACGCCCTCGGTGATGCAGATCACGAGGTCCAAGCCTGCGTCCACCGCCTCATCGATGGCTCCGGCGGCAAAGGGCG
>Ga0116228_10005056_pt1 | contig 11730 bp, 12 predicted proteins | sample S1TSphfallax_2_FD_89694 | JGI IMG/M metagenome (GOLD analysis project Ga0116228, IMG submission 89694) | Host-associated microbial communities from peat moss isolated from Minnesota, USA - S1T2_Fc - Sphagnum fallax MG | ecosystem: Host-associated > Plants > Peat moss > Unclassified | place...
AAACTTGTGTAATGAAGAAAAAAGAACCAAACCATCAACACCAATATATTTAACTAAAAGACCAAACCATAAATAACCAAATTAATATAAGTAAAGAAGGTAATTCAACCTTGTGAAAGTAACCTAGTTACTTTCCTACTCCAATAACTAATGAAACCTAACTAATTGAACTTGAATTCTCAACATGTACAACACTCTTGCCCAAGCAAAATTGATGGTGTGGCATCACCACAACTACAGCCAAGATGGGTTGGTTCAACATCCAGCACATTCACACCAATGGAATTTTGTGGAAGTTTGTTTGTCATGACCTTAGCCTTGGGGTCGCGACTAAGGCAAGGGCATGGAAAGGTGTGGGCTAAAAGTGCAACCTAAAAGTCACATTTACACTCCCAAAATGCAAAAGAGTGTTGTAAACCCTAAACCCTAAACATGTGAGGAAATGAACCCACACCCCCAAGTGGATTCCCACTTTGGGAGTTGGAGTCTCCCTGGAATCCCAAATTTTCAGAGAGCAATTTCAAAGGTCAAAACTCATTGGATTGAAAATTTCCTTACATCATTGAAAAACTTTTAAGATACAAATGTCTAAAATGGGCTTACATGATCCATTTGAATACTTACAACACAAGTTATGGTTAAAAGAAGGGTCGAAAGTCAAAATGTAAATTAGATTCCCGACCACTAAAAATTAGGAATTGCCTTAATTTACATGTGTGCAAGTGGTGTGCCACATATTGTTGGAAATATTTTGACAAGGGCTACAATTTGATTTAGACATCACCTCAATTGGAGGTATGCATAAGAAGTTATGGGCCTCCAAAGTGATGGGAATCCCAATTTTGGGAATTTTAAGACTTCTAACTTTGGAATCCTGGGAAAAATGACATTTGGGTGCAACCCCCATGGCTAGTCACAAAGAATACTATAAGGGGGAAGGTGGTGGTTTCCCCCCAAGTCCGGGTTGTGTTGAGTTTTGTGAGTCTGTGTATGTTCGTGGCTTGTTTGTGCACCAAAAGTGTTTTAATTATGCATTAACTAACTTGTTGTGCAAGTTCAAATGAATAATTGACCTACTTGTCACTTGTCCTAGTTCCCATCTTAGAGCTTTAGCATGCCCTTCTTACCTTCGAAATGCTTTAAGTTAGGGAACATACCCCAAGTCCTTTCGTTGTTTTCACCTTTAAATTCACAAAGTTTTTCAAAGAGTTTGGGAGTGTGTCATTGTTGGCCAAATTTTACCATGGAGCGTCGCAATGTACAATTGGGACTAGCAATGGATGGGGTGAACTCATTTGGAATCCAAAGGTCAAATTGGTCCACATGGCCAGTAGTTATGTTGAATTATAACATCCTTCCATGGTTAACCATAAAAAACATTTTGTGATGTTATCCTTGATCATATTAGGCCCTTGATCCATCATGGGCGAACATTTTGATGTTTATCTGAAACCTCTATTGGATGAGCTTAAGATGTTATGGGAGGTTGGTATAAATGTGCGAGATGTTAGGCAATCAAATGGGGAATCGACATTTAGGCTTCGTGCAATACTCTTATGGATGATCCATGATTTGCCTACATATGGGATTGTTGTAGGTTGCATTACAAAAAGGTATCAAGGTTGCCCTTGTTGTGCATCTGCAACAACTTGATGATGGTCCAATGTTTTTTGAAAGGTAGTCTATTGTCATTAACATAGGAGGTGGCTCCCTCATTCACACCCGTATCGTTAAAATGCAAGAACTTTTGGAAGCATAGAAGAGGTGACACCACCTGCCAAGTCAAACATGGATGATGTGTATGCTATTGCAGTAGTAAAAGAGGCATGGCTTTAAAGTGGAAGGTGATTTACACAAGTTGACTCCCTTCCACAAACTAGAATCAAAAGGTTGAGTGCATTATTTTAGCTTGAATATTAGAAGATAAGAAATTTTGCTAACATGGATCGCATACACATTATATCCTTTTGGGTCTATTGTAGGAGTGGGAGTATAATTACCAATAAGAGGGATTGATATGTGGTAGGTGTCTAGTGAGTGTTCAATGGGTGATTAATGGGATTATGGTGGCCAAAAGGTGGGGGGGTGGTGGGCATGTAGTTATTGCCACCTAATTTATTTTTTTGACATATGGATGGGATCTAGTCAAGCAATGGCAATAAAAAAGACAAAAAAACTTGCTATAAGAATAGGTAGTTTGTCGGTTAATCTTTAAATGAACTGTGCATCCAAGGCAAGGTTCAACTTGTAAATTTAATGATGTAAGGGGGTTGCCTTTGTAGGAATTACCCATAGAAAACACTTTGGATGTCATGCACGTTGAGAAAAATGTTTCAGAAAGCATTTTAAAATACTTCTTTGGGGATAAGGACACAATTGAAGTACGTAAAGACCTACAAGAAGCTAGGGTGATGCAACATTTGTGACTTCACCAACAAGGGGTTGGATTATACACAAAACCACAAGCCCCGTTTGTTTTCACTCGGAATGAAGCAAAGGCTTTTGTGAATTTTGTGGCTCAAGTGTAAGCACCAATAGGGTATGTAACAATATTCAAAAAACATGTGGGTAATTGAAGATTACAACACATGAATAGCCATGACCACCATGTGATGGTGCAACAAATAATGCTAGTGGGCATTCATAATTTATTACAACTTGGGCCATGCAAAACACGTATACATTCGGGTGTAGTGTTCGAAGACATATGCATAAAGGTGGTGAATCAAAATGAGATTAATGCCTCGCATCTTTGTGGCTGAAATATTGTGCATGCTTAAAATATGGTTCCCAACTGCATTTTTTGACCTCATGACCCACTTGTCATCCATTTGGTGGATGAATTAAAGATATGTAGGCTTGTATCAGCTCGCCAGTGTCACCCAATTGAAAGGTACTTGAATGTGTTGAAGAAATATGTTTGTAACAAAGCAAACTTCAAAAGATGCATAACATTTAGGTATATGTATGATGAAGCATTTGGGTTTTGTATCAAGTATTTTGCATGGTACTTTCACACTAGGCATCGGATGTGGGACATTGAAAAAGAAGAAGAGGCAGACGTTGGGGAGGTATTAGTTGGCAAGGGAAAACATAAAAAATTAACAGTTGAAGAATTGAAGGCCATCCATGAATATATCATTACGAACTCCACAACCACTGAATTTGCATACAAGTATTCTAAATTTTATCTTTATATATAAATCCATTGTAATAGTTGGTCTAAATTTTAAACCTTAAATGATGACATACATTATGATCTTAATGTTTATAGCACTTGCTAAACACCAATTTGAAACCACCATGTTTATAGTGGTAGTTAATCCCATTATAATGGTTATGGCAATCCCACCATAGGAACTTTAGTGGTATGACCCTTTGGTGCAAAGGCCAAAGTAAAAGCAATTAGACCCCATGGTTTCCATTTTGGCTAGTTAAACTTGGTGATATAAGTTTATATTTCCTTCAAGGTCTCCAATTGTGAACTCTACATGGTGCTAAATTATCTTTTTAAAATAGTGCACTTTATGGTGGTTTCCTCTAGTGGTTCGGACCATTGTTTCCGTCAATTTTAGGCATCAATGATCAGATGTATTGCCTTTGAATTTACTTGGTTATGAAACTTACACTTTTATGGTACAATGTTGTTGGTTGCAATTTTATGCCTTAGTGGGTTATTTTTGTCAAAATTGGTGGTTATTTTAGTGGTTTCAATATTGAATGTGTTTTTGTTTTGGTTGATTTTGCATAGATTGTTACAAAAGGTTTTCAAATATGACAACTAGGCATTATAGGAAATATATGGAAGAAAAAAAACATCATGAAATGAGAAGGTGGGAACACATGGCACATGCAAGGGCTCATGGTCCTCACCAAATGTAAACCCTATTCCTCTTCATTCACATTTATAGGTAGATTTTCCCACATTTGCAACATGGCTTGAAGATCATGTGAAGCAACAACTCCATGTAGGATTAGTGGAGGTGTCCCAAGAGCTTGTGCAATTATCTCACTCACCAAGCCACAAGGCTTACATGTATAATAACATGTGGGAATATGGCAACCATTATCGGGTTGACCCAGAGGATGGACATCCATCACATGCCACATACAATTATGGGGTGGCTTGCATATTCATTCAAGCAAGCCGTAGTTCAATTCAAGACCAAAACATAATAGTTGCAGATTTACAATATGTGGGAATGTTGAAGGAGATTGTTGTGGTGAACTATTCGGGACTTCAATTAATTTTGTTCAAATGTTCTTGGATTCTAGCAAATGTTTGTGGAAACACAAAAACAGTTTGACAAGATGAGAATGGATTTTGGATGGTGAATTTCCAACGTCAACTCCCACCTATGGTGGAACCCTATGTGTTCCATGTGCATGTGTTTCAAGTATAACTAAACCGTTGCTTATATATAATGTTAATAAACATTTGTCAAATAACATTAAAATGAACTCTGGTCCAAACCACTAGAAAATACCCACCTTTAAAACCACTAGACAATAACCAATGGATCCTAATAGACATACACTAGCAAACTCTCAAGTTTTTGACATTAAAATGCACATGTTGGTTGATGTAGGTATTTTTGTGCCAGAGATATCGTGACTAGTTCTGATAGGAGGGTTGTCCTCCAAAAAGACCCACATTCCAAGCGGATTGTGGTTGAAGTAATTGATCCAATGCTAATGACCACACTTGGAGACAATGGCATGGAAATCATTGAACAATTGCATTCATTGATAAATGTGGCACAAGTTGCATCAAGATCATTTCAAGGGGAAGATGTCCTTGCCATGGATGTTGAAAGGGTGGAAGCAAGGTTGGGTAGGCCTGAAGACCAATATGATCAATATGAGGAAGAAGAAAATGACTAGTAGTGTGATATACATTTCGCTTGGATTTTGCATGCAATATCATGTTTCATTATGCCACACATGGTTATCCAATAATGGTCTTAATTAATGTTGCATGCCCCAACAAACTAAGATATACATAGATTTTACCACTAGTGCAAACCATTTAGGTGGATCTGGTTAGGTGGGAAGACAATGATTTAACCATGCTTAAAGACAAAATCAGGCAACCAAAATTGGAAAAATAAAATAAAATGAAGGGACCACTATTGTTAGCCACTACAAAACCACCATAGTGGGCATGTAGTGGATTATACCCATTCATGTTGGCAATTAGTGGTTTGCCATTGTGATAGACCACCCACAATCAAATTGGGTGGTCGGGTGTAATGGTTTAACCACATGGTTTCTAGTAGTGTCCCATAGTGAACATAAGTTTATTACTTATATTTCAAAGAGAAAATCTCATTTGATCTAAGGAATAAAAGGCGTTGGTTGCAACTAGAACTAAACCTTTGTGTCACGGTATCCCACACCTTTCCAAACATAAACACTAATTATAAAAAGATTAATAAAAAAAATCTCAAATATAGCAAGAAGTAGCATAATGCTAGTTGGTATTGACAACTTTTTAATTAAACTCAATTAGGCACAATCATGCTAAAGAAACCCTACAACTTCTCCTCATCTAGAAACAAAAGAAATGAACTTGAGAAAGATAGAAGAAAGCATAAGGAGGAGGAGAAGGAAAAGGAGAAAAACATGAAAAATAGGAAGGGAAGAAAACAAGAGAGTTGAAAGGCCATCCTAAGCTCATATACCTTCAACCACCACCACCACCACACGCGAAGCTCCCCTAGCTCCCTAATCCTGACAACATTGTGACAACATTGTGACAACCATGATGACAAGGAGAAGAATAAGAAGCCGAGACAAAAACAAAACAAAATTGCCAACAAGAATTCCTTGCAAATGAAGACACAAAAAGAACTAGGAAGGCGAGGTTGCTTGTCACCACCTCCAAATGCCACTGCTCAAACCAACATATACTCCTTTGGAAAGAATTGACCATTTTTTTTGCAACTCCAAATCAGAGTTCAAAGAAACATGTAAAATTTCCATGACAGTTTTTTAGGGCACGAGGCTCTGAGACCCCTGACATCTAGAAGTTCCTAGGACCTTCCATTTTTTGAAATTTTCATCCCAGGTGAATAAGTAATATATGCTCGGGTTAATATTTTTAATAATCACACAACACTGGTTCATTCTGTCATTATGTGTGGTCTTTTAGATTGTACCTAAGAACAGCTCCACCTGTTTGTGTGTTTTTAATTATATGTTTCAGCTTTCAAGTTATGTTTATATGAACTTATCTTGTCAAAAGTACATACAAAGTATTTCAGCAGCAGGATCATGTCATACCTTGCCTCTCCTCTCCTATCGGGAACTGGGAAATAATTATTCTAACCAAACTTGTGACTGTATTCTGGAAACATCAGATTCCCTGGAGTTCTAAAAGAAAGGAATTTCGCACAGAAAAGTGCGTTGTAATAGATAGTACGGATTTGTTCTCATTCCAATTCAAAATTATCAGTCTTTTCTTCTTTCTTGTACTAAGGACAGGCCCAGGGCACCTAAGAACAAGTTGAGCTGGGTGGAATTGGCACCATTTCGTGGGGTGGCAACAGTTCTACTAGGGCCTGCTCTAGAGCATAATCAATAATGTTCCACGTCACAAGGGTGTTTACCACACCGTGGCTTTGCATCACAACTGGAACTGGCATTACAAAAAGTGGAACCATTAGATGACTGCCTGTCCTACTTCAGGGAAAAAGGCAAAAAGGCAAAAAGGCACTTGAATCCCTAGAACACCAAAACCCATTACCTCTGACGTACATTAGACCAGAAGCAGAAGGATTCATAAGAATTCGGATGTTCATGTTTAACCTCTGAATGTGTGATCAAATTGGTTCTGGGTAAAGTGGGGAAAGATCAAACTCAGTTTTGGGGACATTCAAGGGATAATCATTTAAAAAATATTTGCATCCTTTAATAAATTTTAAAGTTGTAATGTGTGCATTGGGCTGCGTGTATCCACACAATCCATTGTAAATAGCCTTAGTACCTAGTCTGATTTGGCACAAATTAATTATTTTTGGAATTTTTGACAATTCTAAAAAATACTTAACTGCAATGCTGAAAATCTGAAAGAAACCCTCAAACACACTAGCTTCATTATTTAATACAGTGCCTAATTGTAAAATATTATTATTTTTACTGTTGAAAGTGAATGACAAAAAAATTAGGCACCTTGCAACCAAACCAGCCAAGGTAGGTAGTCAATTGATTATGGACTAGGTAACCTGTGAGACACTGTGCATTACCGCATCTAATGAAGAAGTTGGAGTGGTAAGATTATGTATGGTAACCTGCAGCGTTGAGGCAATATGGGACCTAGGGCAAAAAGGATGGCTAAATATGATAAACAAAGAATAGTCTTATGGGGCCTACACCTGAGGATCTTTTGACTAGGGGCCTACTTTGGACTCATATAATCATTAATTAATTGTTCTAGGTTGCGTTCCATAAAGGTAAAGTAGTTTGACCTCATATGAAACAAAACATTAAAGATGTCAAATTATATGGGAGTTCATCCATGGAAAGGATGAGGATGAGTATGCTAGAAAACTTGTAGGGTAAATAATATTATGGCTACAAATTAATGAATGATAATATTTTTTAAACCTAGATGAAAGGATGGATGATTCATTCACTCTCCATGCTTCAAGATCAATCGCACAACATGATGATTAAAAAAAGGGTCACAGAATATGCAAAAAAAAATTTTATGGAAATTTATTTAGAACATTGAACTGTTGAGAACATAAAACAAAAGAAATAATGCCAAGGCATAAATTCATACCTAAGACTAGTCCTGAACAAATTGAAAGTAATTCAAGGAAGTGGACAACCTTTATAAATACATATTTGAGGTAGGCCTCTTTTTGGGGGCTTAGTTCAAAAAAAATTCCATGGGGCTTTCGTATAGCTCATTGTCTAATGACCATTTTTGAACACCTTCCTGACTACACAATATGGACGAAAATGAATGAATTTCATCCATGGACAATGAGCTATTTAAAAAATATTATAAACTAATAATCAATTATGAATATATTAAAATATGTTTAATGAGATAGGTTATGGAATGTCATCGCTGATAGTATGTTCCCTTTTCTATAAAAAAAACCAATAATTCAAAAAAATAAAATTGTAACAAGTTAATTTTGCCACTTTTTAACACAATTTCTAGTTTTGGGGCAATATTTTACCATAGTCTTACAGTTTTGATAGTTTTCTAAAAATGTGTTGTCAATCAATGCCAAATCTTCTAGGGATTCTTGCCAATTGCTACTATCTTAGAAAATTGAAAAACAAAAATCTTGAATCCAACGCAAGGGAGATCAATAGTTGGCCCATCCAATGCTTGCAATGTGAGACACAAATTTACAAATTCCATATATTTCACAACTCCAGCATTGGATTCCAAGAAAATGATATAGGAATTATAGGAAAAATAAATATATGAAACGGCCCGTTGGATTACTGGCAATGTGCATTAAACTCCTCATGTAGCGAATTAAAGCTGGTAAAGTACAAACAAGTATAGGGCTCCAAAGGAGAAGCGACAAATGGTCTAAGTCAGGGGATCGCTCTGAGCCATGAGGTCCTGGCCTCATAGGCTGGACCTCAAGGCTAGGATTGGGTGGGGTTTGGCTACTTCCATATACCCTTGGTGGCATCTTAATTGCCCATTCGCCATTAAAATATGGACGATTTTTGGGTTAGTAGTGGCTCACACCCTTGGCAAGTTGGCACACCCAATGAACCATTTTTCTTCAGCCGCCTCTATATTTATTTGCTTGCTTACAACCTTATTGGCTCACAAGGTTAATGTGGGGAACGACCATAACATGTTCAGGGCTTGTTCAAGCTCTCTGGGCATATAGATAACTAGTTCAAATACCCTTGTTTTGTGTATAATTAGATACACATTTTTGTCTTGAAATGTAATAGTTAAAGATTTGTGAAAAGCCATAAAAATCCCTCTCAGATCTTAGGGGGTGAAGATTGTTCTGGTTGGCATGATTAGGTTATAACAATATTTCAAAGTAGAGGTTTATGCAATGTGGGGGAAACAAAATGGGAATGGAATTATTAATACTGTTGAAAAATTCTTACTTTATAGATGTGCTTGAGGATATCCCCATCTCTATGATCGCAACTTTAAGAACACATTTTCATTTCAATCTTAATAAAAAAAGAGAACTTTAAAGTTGAGAAAACCTCTTTTGAAGTCTGGGAGGTAATTGGCCATTGAGCCAATGATTCCAGTATTTGCATTTAGATTGTGTGGTGGATTGTGGAAGACTACAGCTCTAAGTCATGGGCAATCATGGGCATTTTATGTTACTTGTTTTACATGCTCACCAAGAGGATATCATGAGCTCTGTTCAGCAGTGCTTTTCTTTTCTTTTGTGGTGAAAATTTCTCCAATGGGTCATCTTCTTTTTAAATAAGAAAAATAAAATATAGGGTTTTCTTACTGTGAATTCTTGAAATATATATTGAAATTTCAAAAAAAATCCAAAATTTTAATTAGGTTCCAGTAGGTAGCTAACAATATAGAAGGAGCTTTAAATGTTTTTACATTCATATTTCATTTATTGTTAGATTTGGTTAAATCTCTTGTGGATGATTCCAATACAGCTTTATGACAATTTTTCAAAAGAAAATACAGTGGAACCTGTATTGCCCAATGCCAATTGTCCTATTGTCAATGTGTGAGGAAGCAGTATTCAATTTGTTGACATTTGGTGATATGTACTTGTTGGAGAAAGTGAACTGTTGTACAATGTAGGCCAAGATGATGTTCTTCCCTTCAGACTCTATTTGATGCATGGTACGATTTGTTTTTGGGACTCTTCATAACTAATTTGGTGGAAATATTAAACTATGGGGATCAGTTTATTTTGTAGAAATGTGCAACAAGAACCATCCAATGTCTGACTTTAATATTCAACAATACCTTGGCATACCCCCTCACCAATGTTCATTTCATATTCTGTGTTGTTACTTTATTTGCCATGTACTTTTTGTGGCACGAATTTGAAAGCATGACACATGATGTCAAGAAACATAAAGCACTCAGAAAAAATTCTTAGTGTATTTGGAGGGTACCTTATGTTCATAAATAACCCTTGTAGAAATGACAGGGGATCATATGCCTAGTACCTACTCCATAAGAGTGGGAGGAAAATTATGCTTAATTATATGCCTCATAACCTAGATATGTTTAGGTTCATGGTAAGTTTAATCTTGTGCTTTGCGATGGGCAAAGCTGGTAAAGCCCATGGGTGGAGGATATTCCCAAAATCTTTGTGATTTTGAGATCGGTGAATAAAAGCTAGCAAAGTGTACCACAGAACAGAAGCATTTCTAAACTCATTGCATGTTACAGATTCTGAATAGATAGGACTCAGGAGGTACACAATACACCTCATTAAACCACAGGAAGCAGGTAAGTACAAGTAGCAACTTTCAACAAGTGTTTTTTTTCCAATTATGTAGCGTAACAGCAGTGGCAAGCCTCTGAAGGCAGATTTCGACTTCACCGGAGACAACTTTGTACTGTTTCGTTAAATGTGTAGCCTGTAGACAGGCCTGTGATATCACTCTCCCCCAAAAAAATTAAAACTCAGAGAAATTTGGCGACTCGTTTTTGAAAGAACAGGGGTTTTTCGCCAGAAATCGGGATGAGTGTCACCTTTTGGCGATTTTTTGCCAAAAAGAAAAAGACTCCTTTCAACAATTCCAGCCTCTATTTTCCAATCCATTTCTCTTTAAAAGTTATCACGCGCCTCACACAAGACATGTAACACAATTTTCCTTGCCCCTGATTCGTTGTTGTGATTTATTTTGCTTCCATTGTTATGCCTGTATGCATGGCCTCATGTATGACAGCCGGTTATGGGCATGCCCATCATGCCTTTTAGGGTTAATGTATGTTCTTAAGTGACTATATGCTTATTAGGTGTTTAAGGTTTCAACTTATTGGCAGCTGTATAAAAGGTCAAGCCCTTCCCTTCTCCTTTTAGATTTTTTAGAATTCTTTTGTCAGGGAGAGTTTCCTCCATAGTTAAAAAGTTTATTCCATACTCAAATAAGATTTCTAGATGTTCACGACGGCTATTACATGACCACCATTTACATACATTATATGTTTTTTTCCTTCTTTGAAACTTGATTTTTAAAAAACTTTTTTCTATTGCTTAATGTTGAAAGCGGCAGATTTATTTTGGCTTTGAGTTCTTAGGTTTTTGTTCCCGGTGTTGTTGTTGTCGGTGTTGTTGGTGTTGCTAGTGCCGGTGGTGTTGGTGTTGCTGGTGCCGGTGGTGTTGGTGTTATTATTGATGTTCTTATTGTTAGTGTTGATGTAGTTGTTAGTGTTACTGTTGCCAAAGGGAGCTTGTGCTATTACACTTTTGTCAACCAACAGAGCTGAGATTGGGGGAATGACGTATCTTGGAAAGGTTCTTTTTTTCTTTCTTTCTCTCACTCTTTCTATTGCGTAAAAACACGTTCTTTCTCTGATTCTACACATGAAAATTTCATTTCAGTCTCCTCTTGTGCATTGTATATACATGTGTGTGCGCATTCCTTTTTGGTTGATTAATTTTTATTTTTGATTGGTTTTAGTCTTTTTGTTTAGTAGTGTTTACTATGGATTTACACCCTTATGACATCGTACGTCACGACATTACATGTCACAACACCATGTGTCACATACTAATTTTTACCAGCATG
>Ga0116228_10005058_pt1 | contig 11730 bp, 7 predicted proteins | sample S1TSphfallax_2_FD_89694 | JGI IMG/M metagenome (GOLD analysis project Ga0116228, IMG submission 89694) | Host-associated microbial communities from peat moss isolated from Minnesota, USA - S1T2_Fc - Sphagnum fallax MG | ecosystem: Host-associated > Plants > Peat moss > Unclassified | place: USA...
ATCATTACTTATACCCTACCCACATATTACCTACCCACCTACCTACTTATCATTACTTACACCCTACTTTAAATCACCTATAATTTAAATTTATTTAACCTACAATTGATCACCTACCTATAAACTACCTTGGTAACATATGTAATAAATACCTACCTAACCCACAAAGTATTACCTACCTACCTATAGGTACCTAGAAGTAATTTACAACAAGTGTAATTGCTTAACCTACAACCTACCTAGGTAGCTAATGAGACATGTAAGCATGTAGGCTTCTTAAGTAGCTAGGTTGGATAACTAGTGAGGCTAGATTTAATCGGGGTCGCAAGGGAAAGTAAGTTATGACTACCTACCTCCTTATTGTCTACCTAGATGTAATAGGAGGTCTTTAGGTAAGTAACATGTAGATATGTTAGGTCAAATGTAGGTAATTAGGTTACTTAAACTAAGTAGGTATAGGTAGATATGTATTAAGTAACTAGGTAATTAGGTAAAAAATTTAGGTAGGTACCTACTTGATTTTTGTTTAATCATGGTGTCACAATTCACAACCTACTTATACTTAACCTATTACTACTTACCTAGGTCTACATAGGCTTTAAGTTAGGTAAGGAAACTAATTAGACCGATAAGATAGCTAATTAGGCTAAGCAAGCTACTTTAGCTTAGCAAGGGTTCAATTTTGTGGTATAAAATAATTAGTATATAATTTTATGGAATTTAACATATTCATTAAAATACCACTAAATTAAAAGTATACCATTTATAATGTTTTAAATTATATCATAAAATGTCATTCATTTATAACTGATTCCATTTATGCCATTAAATGCCATATAATTTATATAATGCCTTAATTAATTATGAATTGATGGATTTGATGTGGCATATAATATGAATGAATGATTTATTGTGCCAAATAATATGGATGAATGGATAGTATGACATATAACAATGTGTAAGCAAGAAATTCAAATTTTGAATTATAGTTGAAAACTATTTGAAATGACGTCAACTTGCATAACCACATATTTCATCCATCCATGGATGAAAACACTGCCCTTACATAACATTGTCATTCACTTTGAGCTTTTTTTGTGCTTTGGTTTTATTTTTTTTACAAATTTGTTTGTTTTATCTTTTTTTTTAAGGCCGAACTTGTGTTTAAAACTTTTAATAATGTAATTTAATATCAATTCATGGATTTTCAAGTGAGTGCATCATGTCTTTTGCATGTAAGGAATTTCAAGTTTTTCATTTTGGGGTTATCGTTAAGTTGTTGTTTTTTAATATCGTGTTCAAGCTATTTTTTCTTCCTTTCATTGCATTTAAAAATATATATGATAAGCACGTTAAGGTCATAAGGAGTCAAGGCAAGTGAACATGAATAACATGAAGAGACAAGCTTATGGAATTTGGAAGCCAACACCACACAAGATTCTTACAATTGTAGGTGCTTAAAAAAAAAAATCTTCTTTTTTGTTTATTTTCCTTTTACCAAGATAATTCTTCTTTTATTTCTCCAGGTCATGTTACCTTTAGTTAAATTGTTTTTTAGCTAGGTTTATTTTTGAACTCTTGCATGTTTTTTTTTCAACTAAGTTTTTCTTTGAACTTTCATTAAAATAACTATGTTGGTTTTAGTACACTTAAGCGATTAGGGCAGTCTAGATCCAAGGGGAAGGTTCTTTTGTTTCTGCTATCTAGGGTTATGTAGAACCCCTCCTTTTAGCGCATTTGATGTGCTAAAAATTGTCAAAAACATATTAGAAATGATAAAGTTATGGCCACCCAAATTAAGTAGGGGGGATTAAGAATTCAAAACAATAAACCACAACCAATTTTTGAACACCCAAAAAATCTCTTTTATGTTGCTTTATTGTTATTATAGTCCAATGAATTATTTGTAGAAATTAAGGTGGCGTTCCTATAGCACTTTAAATCATTTAAAAATGAAGAAGAAATGAGAAAGTTATGAACTTTGAAAGTAGGCGGGGTCCAAATAGAAGAAAAAAACAAAAACTTGTTTTATAAGTATGAAAGTTTTTTTCTTCAACTCTCATTGGTTTTTCTTCTTTTCGAGTTCCAAAACAAACACTTGGGCAATGAGAGCTAAACTTATGAACCTTTTCAACTATCAATGCAAGTAAGGTTTTGATTATGTTTATTTTAGATAACTACTTTCAACTAAGTTTCAACTATATAATTCCTCCTATATTTTGATTGGGTTCAACTAGGTTTCAATTATGTTTATCAACTATGTATAAGGTAAGCCCATGCGTGTCATTTCTATTTGTTATTTAGTTCTAATTTTTTTCAAATTTCAAAATGTTTTTTTCTTTGTTAAACTTATTTATTATTGAATAGTAAATGATGATGTTTTATTGATTTTTAATGTGTGCAACTAATGCACAATCTTTTTCTTGATGCATTATAACTTAAATCCCTATTAAGTTTTCTTATTTTTAACAACTTTCATTTCCTTTAATTCAAAAATGCAGGGTGCAACTATGAACAAGTCAAAAGATGTGGTCCAAAAAGGCAATAATCCAATTAAACATGCCAACAACGAGTTCACGCCATTAGTGCATAAACATAGGACAACCACCTTATAGGAGAGTCATTTCATTGTTCCAATAAATGTTTAATTAATAACATTAACATCTTTGAGATGTAGATGGGACCATTTCCTACATGGGAACAATATTTCCTTGCATAATTTTCATATTATAATAAGTTTTGCATTCTTAGTTGATAATGTATAAGTAAACTATGGTTTGATTATTATGGTTTGATTTTCTTTAGTTAATTTTAACTAGGTGTATTATCCTTATAGTGTAACTTTAATAGTCTTACAATTACAATTGTAATTTGCATATACTTGTAATCTCAACTACATTTCAACTAATTTACATAAATTTTGACTTATTTTCAACATGTTTTCAACATATTTTCAACTTGCTTTCAATTACCTTGTAGTTGATCTTTTTACTTTGGCTCGATTTCACATATGTTGGATGACCTACAAACAACAAGATGCCATGTGTCATGCAAGTGCGTAACATAAATGTCTGCATGGCACAATATCATATGCTGACATTTTAAAAAAATCAATAATTTCAAGATTTTGAAACCATATACATGGCACATGTCAAATAATTTAGTTTGATGGTGGACATAAATGTCCGCATGACACAATATCATATGCTAACATTTTAAAAAAATCAATAATTTCACGATTTTGAAACCATACACATGGCACACGTCAAATAATTTAGTTTGATGGTGGACATAAATGTCCGCATGGCACAATATCATATGCTGACATTTTCAAAAAATCAATAATTTCAAGATTTTCACACGTCAAATAATTTAGTTTGATGGTGGACCATGAATGTCCATGTGACATGTTTCAATGTTCCATTGGTTACAATATAATTGAATAATAATCAAATTTATAAAATTCCATGCCTTTCATCAATAACATAACATGTGCCAATGTTACATTGGTTATAATATAGTTGAGATATAGTCATAATTCCAATTCCACGCCTCCAAATGACATGACATGTAGGTGGATGAAGTTCATCCATCGACTTGCTAGCATGGAGTCAATTAAATCTAGTCATCATTTTACAATTGAAATGTTGCATTGACTAAAATGTATGTCATTTTCAATTAAAGTGTTGTCACTTCAACATTAACCCACAAATTCACACATGTATGTTGTTTTCAACTATGTTGTAAAGTTGACGCAACATTGTCGACTATTTTGGAAATTACTTGACAATGTCATTTTTGAGTTGTAAAAAAACATTTTCCAATTGAAAGGGATGTTTTCAACTATAAATGACAATTGAAAAGTAGTTGAAAACATAGTTGAAAAATGGGGTTTTTCTCCTAGTGATACCAAATTCTAAGATTTGGGCAAAAGTTACAAAACCCTAGAGGAAAACGGTGAAGGTTGTTAAGTTCTAGCCCCCAATGTTATCTTTATGGGAGATATGCAAAATGGGCATTTGGTGGGTTGATGATTTCAAAGGGGGACATTTTAACATGTCTATTATGAGAGTTGCCCAATTGCACAAACAAGGTATGTATTATGGGGGACTTGTGGAACCCCAAAATTAAAGCTTTCCGCTCTTAAAAATAAATTAAATGTAATTATGGGTTGGAAAAGGGCATGACAATATCATTTGGGAAAGGATCATAAATAATTTGTAGAGGAGTGGACCCATAGGTTTATATATAGAGGAAGTCAAAACACCCAAGGATAAAGAAAGGGTAGGGATTTTCCAAATTTGCACATCAATTACCCCTTTTTGTATGTCAAGCTAATATTGAATTTGGACCAACTTGCAAACGTGAAGTGAACCTAGGTGGCCTATTCCCAAAGCTTGCAATTTTTTCATTCATTGCCCAAACCCACCTTTCACTGAAATGTAGCATGAAAAATATTTCAATCAAAATTTGGGGATTTACAAGGAATGTTCCACCAAGTTTGAATGACCTTTGTTAAAAAGAGGCCTCCCAAGCAAGAATTCATGGTCTATGAACGTAAGTTAAAAGATATATTATTTGATATTAATAGATGGAATTGGAACTATGAAATTAATCTACTAAACTACAATTCCAAAAATGGTCGCTAGTGGTTGAAGCCATATGAATCCTTGGAAAAGTGGGTGCAAGAAAAATGGAGAAATTATTTCACCAACAAAGCAAAGTTGGATTGGAAGGAAATATTGCACCAAGAGCAAACAAAAAAAGAATATGGATTCATGTGGGCAACATGGCATAAAGAAGTGGAAATTAATGATTGGTGAATGTTCCCCAACATGGACATATCCAAAGTGTGTAGGTGGTGTTATATGAGTGTGTTTGAAACAATTGTCCATCACTTCTATGAGTGGCCACAAGGGTAGAGAGCTTGGATGCATGCATTGTTAAATGCATGCAAGCCTTAGGACCACAATTCAAGCCACGGAAGCTCCCTTCATGGGAGCAATGCATCTTTAACACCAAACTCCCCAAAAGGGTTCGCAAGTTCCATGCAATGTGGGCCTAATTAAGAGGTATTACCTTTTGGTTTATTTGGATTAAACACAATGATATTGTCTTCTACATTAAGGAACGTTGGCAACAAAAGAAACTACAAAGTCTTGTTTTGGAAGCATTGCTGGACTATGTTAAAACTAATTAAATGGAATAGGACATTAGTTGGAATTCACACATCTCTTCAATTGAAACATGACTATCTTAGTTCTTTTGATAAAACTTGGGGAGGCCACTTCCTTCTCTATGCTAGGGATTACTTCATGTTAAGTGGTCATACCCACTTACCCAAAATGGGTAAATTTCTTGAATGTCCAATTGGCATGTGATTCCTCTCCCCTTGGCTGTGTGTTTGCCGACCTCTAAGATGTTTTGTGTTCTTTTTTTCATTGCAATCAAGTTCTTTTCAATTGTGCCCAAAAACAAACCAAAAACAAAAACCATTTGTAACATCATCATATGCATGCATTAGTTAGAATGGAAAATCTCAACATGCACAATTTGTAATGTCCCAAATTTGAAAATGTTGCAAAGAACTCCCAAATATTATCAAGTTATAAATTGAACACAAAATTTTCAATTGCCATAGATATTGTTAAAGAATTCCTACCATGGGTAAGATAAATTGTCACTACCTTCTTTTGACATAAGTAATCGACTTGTTCAACAAACTATAAAATGCCAATAATCCCAAACCAAATTAAAATTGTAACTTTTTATTGTACATGTAGCTTTGAAAAGATCAATTGTCACGTGAAATGGTACCCATTGTGAGTTGATAAATTTATTACAAAGGCAAAAAGGTCACATGTCCATATCTAGACACCCACGAATCAAAAGAATGTTGTTATAACACAAGCACCCTAAGCAAGGATCACAATTTTTTGGCCACCAATGAAGGAATGTCATGTTTAACCATTTACTTCCAATTTAGAAACACCATTTTGGAATTTTAACATAAGATTAATGCCTTCACCAATGATTTTCTAAGATAAATATTGGCACTCAATCTTTTGTAATAAACAATAAGTCCTACACGAATTTCCTTTGTCTCACATCCTCCATCTTGTAAGGGATAATATTGTTAAAGTGATCTATGATGGTCCTGAAACTAATATTAGAATAATGATGATTCAATTGTTTCTTGTCACCCCAATTTTGTAACAACAATTGAATTGGTTGTTTCCCACCTTGCTTAAGCATTTGCATGTTTAAATGTCACATTTTTTCCATAGAAGTAGTCCCATCAATGTCATTGTTATCAATGATGACACTATTCCTTTTATTTGTGGTACTATTAAAATTTAATATGCTTGGAAAATGAAGGGGCATATCATATGATGCATAGTTTGAACAATTGCAAGTGATATTGTTCTACCATCATTGACCACAAAAAGAACCCAAGGGAGGAAGGTACTATTGCAAAAGACACAAAAAAAATTAATTATGTTTCAACCTTTAATAAGTCCTATATAATCTCTACTTTTGAATATTCGATGCTTGAAATTACAATGCCATCAAATTAAATTGGTCTGTTAACCATTGAAATTGAAACACACATTGGTTTAGAAACTTTAAGCAATATCATTGTCATATCATCAACTTGACATCATTGTTAGAAACTTGCATGAGTTCCTCAAGGTTCAAAGTGAATTCAAATTTTCTATTTGGATTTTGAAGATTGTAAAAAAAGAGTTTAAGAACTTCAAAAGATATCACATATGAAATCAAACACAAATTTGAATTAAAAAATTAGGGCTTTGGGTCTTTGAATTTTGAGTTGAATATTGCAAACATAATCAAATGGGGGTTGTGGATCTAATTGACATTTTAAACACCTTAAGCATTTTGGGTTTTGAAAAAAACCTTCAAGTACATCAAGCATATAAACTATAAATGTAGAAAAAGTCAAATCAAGGGTTTAAACTCTTGGTTCATAACAAGCATAATTAAAACCCAATGAAAAGCTTAAACATAGAAAATAAAGGATGAACACAGAGCTTAGATATGAAAAATGAAAAAAAAACCCAAGAGAGAAAAATTCACATGCATTTAAACAAAGATGAGATTCTTCATTTTCTTATAGAATTTCATTGTTGAAGGTTGAAAACTGATAATGACATATTGAAGCCAAAATGTATCTACAAGCTTCACACAACTCTTCAATTCTTAGTGCTAGATCTATCCTTCCAAGAAATCAAGGTAAATTATCTTGGAAAACCCATATACAATCACAATTTGAAATTTGCATTCAAGTCAAATTACAACAATATTGAGCTTTGAATGGCAACCATTAAAAATTTGAATATTTCAAAATATTTATCCTAACAAAAAAACCACCAATAATAATGAATCAATATGTGTAGCCTTGAGAAATCAACCTCAAGGGTTTAAAAACTAAAAATGATAACCTAAGTGGATGAAAAGGTTTTAAAATTAAGATAACAACAAATTACTTACATAAATGAGTTGTCTATGTGCACAACATGATTTTAGTAGGGTATTTTTTTCATCCACATAATGCCATCCCATTATGGTATAATTGGGTATCTAAAATTTTAATATCATTGCAATACATCGATGGTTTCAACATAAATTAAATTATTTATTAATTTGCAGAAAATTTGAAAAAATATTTACTACTTGTGTTGAAATTTTAATAATTTTTATAAAATTAGATTTTGAACTAATAAAATGTTGAGTTGAATTTCAGACTTGCCACTTTTAGAAGTGAGGAATGTGGTAGTTTAAACACATGTAGATTGTCTCATAGAGACAACAAATTATGTTTATTATTTTATATAAACATTACCTCCCAAAAATTTCAAAATTTAAAAACTAACTACCAAAGTTAATTTCTGAAATTTAATTAATTATTCAACAATGTGTTGCCAAATATGTTTGGGTACTATGGTAAGATAGGTTAAGCTTAACTAGATATTACTCCACTTTGGAATAAATAGGTAGGTTATCTCATGCCCAAACCCAAACTGGGTTCATTTTTCAATAATTGAGATATGAATGTGGGGGCATTATTGGAATAAGGGGCTTGAGACAAAGTAATAAAAAATATGTAAGAGGTCTCTTATGTAAGGCGTTTCCTATTTTTAAAATGCATTATCAAATGTCAAGAGTTTTATGTTAGTTACATGTTTATATCTTAAGTATTGTAGGTAAACTAGGGTAAATTGTTGTGGAACTAGTTATAGTGTGAACATGGTTACAAATATTTAGTTTATGAAATATAATTTCAAAATGTGTGATCTTAAATCACTTTCAGTGATTTGAACTCCCAAAGCACATAATTTATTTTCCTTTGCAAATTTTTAATGTTACGTAAGTTTTATCTTAACACATGGTGTTTTTGGTTTTCTATCTTGTGTTTAGGGGTTGGATTCTTGCATTGTTGTAAATGAGTTATGTTTTGAATCACCAAAAGTCTAATCTAATTTTTTGTGGTGCTACAACTAAATTTAATTTTGTTTAACATTTGGTTTATTTGTGTTTTGCACAAGAGTTGGGTGTGGCAAGTTACTATATTGTTTTTGTAAAATTTGGATTTTATAGTTTATGTGTGTTTCAATTTGGTAGGAAATGTAACTAGGGGCATTCTTGGTCCACTTCACCCAATGATACTTTAAGTTTTGGGTTTGTTTTTTTTGTTTAAAACTCCATGAGGAGTTGAACCTCAAACAAGGCCTAGTACCTTGGAGTTGTGAAACAAAAGAAAAGGAGCCCATGCCACATGGTGCCTTTCTTTCTTCAATATTTCTCCCACTATTTTTTTTTCTCCTTGAATGAAAGTCATCCTCATTGAACATCGGTAGTAGTAGCATCAATAGTAATAGCACAAGGTGGGGAGGCTATTTTCCCCATCATTGTTGTCATTGGTGGGCATGGAGTTCTTATCCTCATTGTTGTTGTTTTCCAATGGCAAAGGAGGAAACGAGGAATTAGGGGGGGGTTAACATTTTGTTGACATTCTTTTCTTTGTCATCTTCTCATGTTTTTTAAGAATTCAACAAAAAAAGGAAAAGGAGTCCGGTTATCAAGTTGCCATCAAGAGAAGGTGACAAGGTCAATGCAACATTTTGGGGGATTGATCATCATGGGAAAGATTATTTGCACCAATGGAGGTTTTTGTCATTTGGTTTGAAAAAATGAATCCTTTAAAAGTTTTTAGAAGGTCATGGAACAAGTCTTGGTGAATTTTAGTTTTGCTAAATGTTATATTGATGACATCATTTTAAAAAACTTGACCCTAGGAAATCACATGCAACATTTGCAAGAGGTGTTTGGGAGACTTTAAAAGCATATCCTTGAAGTTCATCTAGGCAAGTGCCGATTTTTTCATACTTGGGTGGAATACTTAAGTCAACATGATTTATTCAGATGGATTAGGGGTGTACAAGGCCAAGGTTGAAGTGATCTCATGGGTTTTTTAACCAATGGATGTTAATCAATTAAAATATTTATGAAACTTGTCTAATTATTATTGAAGGTTTGTTAAAGGGTTCAATAACATTGCTAAACCTTTGGTCCAATTTATGAGGGTTGAGAAGGAATACATACGGGGTGAGACACATGAGTAGGTCTTTTGAAAGTTGAACGCCATGCTCATTTCAACTCCCATTTTGAGATGACCCATATGAAGATGACCATTACAATTACACATTGGTTAGAACACATTAGGGTTAGGAACAATACTCACATGGTTGGTTCATGATGGCATATGCCAGTTGGTCCAAAAATAAAACGTAGGCCAATTACAATTCATTTGAAGGGCAATGCCTTGTTATTGCTTGGGTAAATTCATCATTCTAGTGTTATTTTTATGCTAGCCTATTCATTTTGGTTACAAACCACTAACCATTCAAATTTTTTATGGAATTAGATCAACTCATAAAAAGGTTGGTAAGATGGGCCTTTATTTTACAAGAAATGATTTTGATACTCTCCATAAGGTTGGTAGAATCAATTGGGATGCAAATGGCCAGAGTCCAGACCCATGTTTCAATTATAAGGATATAAAATGGTTCATTAGTTTGGGGATGCAAATTTGGACACAATACCAAGATGGCATGCATTCACATACTTATTTATTTCAATTTGGGGTGACAATGCACCCTTAATTGACATGAATACCATGGGTTGCCATGGTGTGGATATTGAGTCAAAAAGTGACGATACCTTGGATATACATGATGATGCACCTATCATTACATATTTGTAAGCATGTGAAATTTTTGATTGGATTAACATTCAAGGAACAAGATTGTGTTGTGCATAAGTCCAAACAATTCAAATTAAAAGGTAATTCATTTTTACGGTTTGGATAGATGGATGAATGCAATTGGTGTTTCACCTGAAGTAACATGAAGGTTTTGTGTGACATGTTCACAAGGAGTGGGGCCATTTTGAATTTTTTTGGACTTCCGGTTTGCTCCAAGCATAATATTGGTGATGAAGGTTGTAATCGCAAGTTCAATAATTTGTGTTTTTGGTGTGTGGTGTGTGACCAAATGTGAACATCATTCATGCATCAACATTTAATTTATAACCAATGTCCATCATAGGATTTGGATCTTAATGGAATTTGGATTTTGTCAACACATTGAATTTAATAATTTAACACAACTAATATGTTTTGATTATGATCAAACAATTTTTGAAATAGCTAGAATTGGTGCCATTGTCAAATCACAACAATGAAAGTGCTACATATGCATTTTTAGATATGGTGTTTAGTAGGTTCGGGGTTCTAGTTGAAGTATTCATTGATCAAAATATGAAATTTCATGGGGAGGTTCAAGAATTATGTGAAAAGACACCGATAGATCCTTGCACTATTTCATGAGACCATTTTGAAGCAAACATGTTAGCTAAGCGTATGATGGAAATGGTGAAACATGGCTTGTGAAAATATGGGCTCCAAAAAGGTCATAATTGAGATTGGGATTTGTAATTACCATGGTTAGCTATGGGGTATAGGTTTAGTTGGCAAGGTTTTTTTGCACCTTTTTCATCATATGACATACTTTTAACAATTTGGCCATGAGCTTGAGCTACTAACTTCAATTCAACAAGATGCGATGTTGGTAATCACCTTGGACAATCTTTATGTGTGAATTGGGTATGTGAGCAGTGAGCGACCTTGTTCTGATGTGTTATGCTTATGGTTATGATGGAGAATTTGGCAATCACCCAACATTATAATATGTTGTGTTATGCCATTATTTGTGGAGTTGATTATCAACCTCATATCAATAGTTTCAAGCTAGGAGATTGTATACTTGTAGCAAATAATAGGTCTATTACTTTGGATGTGATTATAGGACATGTTAATAAATGTGTGCAAAAAGTTCTATCTTCCAAAATGTTATTGCTAAAGGGTTAAAATGGTCAAACATGGAAGGACCACATGCATAATTATGTGTTGTGTCATCTCCTCAATGTAAATGACCAAATTGGCCCATATGTGGTAGTTGTTCTTGCCAAATTCATTTTATTTTATATGGGTAGTTTATAGGGCTTGTCACTATGTTGATGTGTGAATGATGTTCAAGGAATGGGGATATGGAATGCTTTACATCATCTTTGGATAAGGTAATGATCAAAAAATGATTTTGCCCTTCATTGCACTTTGTAAACTTAGGATCCTATTCCTAAAGTTAAATA
>Ga0116228_10005059_pt1 | contig 11728 bp, 8 predicted proteins | sample S1TSphfallax_2_FD_89694 | JGI IMG/M metagenome (GOLD analysis project Ga0116228, IMG submission 89694) | Host-associated microbial communities from peat moss isolated from Minnesota, USA - S1T2_Fc - Sphagnum fallax MG | ecosystem: Host-associated > Plants > Peat moss > Unclassified | place: USA...
AGAACTGTCAGTTTTGGATTTTTTAACCAAAACATAACAAACAAGGGGTGTGTCACATTGTGGCCTTGCCATTTACATTAATAAGTATCGGTAGTGCAAAAGAAGAATTATGAAAATTCAAATATTTCACCATGCAAAATATATAATCTTTGAAAAAATCGTTTAAAAGAAATCAAAATCTTTCAAGATATCATAACTCTATATAACTAATCTCAAGTTTCAACACAAGCCAAAATATCATCTTTCAAAAATCCTCATATAAAAATAGACCTATTATTATTACCTAGGGGCCAAAATCTCTTTAAGCTACTATACTCTATAATGAATCTAAACACAATATCCTTGCCTTGGTAGGCAAGGCCAATAAAACCACATCATAGATACAATAGTCCTTAGACAAAATGGGGGTCTCATTTTGGGATTGAGCAAATACCAATGGAACTTGACATGTCCTTTCAATCAATACCCATGTCTCTTTTTGGTGTCCATTATCAGCAATGAGCTCAACTAGAAATTTTTTTTGGTGTGAAAATTTGGAATTATTTGTTACAAATTTGATTTTTTTGGGAAAAAAATCAACAAATTCAAATAAAAAATCCGAAAAGTCGCCAGATTTCTATACACTGTGGTTCACGTAGGCAGCCGAAAATATGTACAGATTTGTAATTCATATTTTTTGAATGCCAAATTTGGCTAAATTGGCTTATGTACGACTACATCACAAAATTGAAGATGAAAACACTGAGCTTAAAAAAATGTAATACGAGCTTGTGAAAAACCCTAAGTAGTCTAATCAATGTTGACTGTAGCCATTGATGAAAAGAGGGCAATATTGATATCAATATCTGTTAATTAAAAAATTATGTACTAGGAACATGGTTTTTTTTTTCCTTCAAATTTGTGATATCAATAAATTAGGGATTATTTGAAAAAAAAATTTCAAAATTAGTTGAATTTACACTTGATTTTTTTTTTTTTTTCCCCAAAATATCCCCAATTCTTTTGTCAAAAAAAGCAGCAAGATTTGTCGGAAACAAATCACTAACTAACTAGGATTGTTATTGGTACCATTATTGATGTACCTGTCCAACCGTGGTGCCAAGTTCCAACCAATGTTGGGTGTGTATATTGATTGATAATATATCAGCCAGGTAGAAGTATATAGGCTTCAAAACAATTCTAAATCAAAGAGAGTAAACAATTCAAAGGCACTGGAGTTCAGCACACTCAAAACAAAGGATCTGCTCATAAGGTTTGTGGTGTTGGTAGCTGCAACTCATGATAAATAAATATACTACAAGAGAATCCCCAAAACTGTATTATTACCTCAGAGTTTACAATGTACTGCTGAAGGTTTTTTTGGACGTACAATTTTTTGTACCAATAATTTAACAAATAATGTGCTCAACTCAATGCCCGCAAGTTTGTTATCCACCTAGAAGTCTTGCTTCAAAGGCACACCAGGTTTCAGATTTTGGGTTTAGGCTCCAGGGGTGTGATGTAGGTAAAGCTACTCACAGCTTTTGCATCATGTGAATCTTGCAACAAGATGACATGGGTCAAGCTTCATTTTACATAAGAATGAGGAAATTATCCAGGGTTAAGATTCTCACTACTACAAGGGGTTTGCTCCCAATGATGGCACAGTTGCAGGGATTGGCTCTGACTGCCCTGATATGCGCAGTACACCCTCATCATCTTGTTGCCAATAGATTTCCACCATCAAGCCATTTGGCATAGCTGTTGATATGCTATTTGGCACCATGATGTACTCTGTCCCAATGGGCACCTGCACAAGTGAGTGAAAACCCCTTTTTAGAACCCCACCCAAAGACATGTCTTCTATTGCCAACAATCCGCATGAAACACATGAAATTCTATTACACAGAGCTGCATGAAATCTATGCCAGTGGCAGGCCCTTGAGAACTGTAACGAACACTGAAGGAAATGATGAAGCATTATGAACCCAGAGCTCAGAAGATCATCCCAAAAACCCCAAACTTAGGCCTTACATTCATGGTCTGGCCATCAACTGTGAGGGTCTCAACACGGCCTTCAGCAGCTGCATTCTCAAGATCTGCTTGTTTGGTTATAGTCAGAAAGACCTCCTCCAATGTGGTTAGACCCATTTGCAAATCTGTCACTCCAAGTTGAGCCTTATGGTCTTCCAACAGCCTGAAAAACTCCTGGATATTGCAGAGAAAATACATTAGTGAGCAATGCCACTTCTTGTAAGGAAACCCAGATGACCCATGGCTGCATGATTTCACCCAAACTGGCATAGTACAAAGCTTGTGAAAGCTTTGCAATCTTCCTGGTTTAAATCAAGCTGAAACAAGGAGATCTCTAAAAGACAGAGCTAAAGAGAATCACCGGTAATTGGCTCTCCCTCTCACGAGGAATGATGAAGGTGGTATATGCCTGATTTTCTTCCTTTGGCTCAACAGCAAGTTTCTGCATGCATTGTCAGACAACCCACAAATCTTAAAAGGATGCGCTTCCAGTTTCATATCTCTCAATAGAACTGTGGCATTTAAGGCTCTCAAGAATCCATCCTGGGTTGATACTAATACAACAACCTAAGTCATTGTTTCAGTAGTTATACCTCTTTGAAGAATTGTTTGACTTTACTCCTTTGTTGCTCTTCCTCAGCTAGTTGTGCAGGGTCACGGGTGCTGTTTCCACTTCTGACACTCACGTTCACAACATAACCAGCTCCAAAGCGGGTTTTCAGCCGAATTGGTGTCCCAATGCATCGCAGCTTACCACGTGCCATGATTGCAACCCGGTCACCCAATATATCAGCCTCCTCCATTGAATGAGTTGTCAGAACTATAGCTCGCCCTTTCTTGGATGCCTCTATTATGTCCCATACATGTCTTCGTGTAACTGGGTCCATGCCTGTTGTCTGCATTGCAGTTTGAAAAGAATAATAACGATGTACTTAATGACCCAGTGAGTGACACAAGCAGAGTTCTATGTGTTCTTCCATGCTGTGAAAAGACTGGGAAAAAACAAGCTTATACAAAGTGCTGATTTGAAACCATCAGATTGGAATGGGATTCCATGACCTCTATAAGCTTACATCATAAATGAAATGACGACTTACTGGTTCATCAAGGTATACAACTTTGGGGTCACCAATAAGAGCAATTGCCACACTCAGACGGCGCTTCATGCCACCACTGTAGCTTCCTGCCCTCACATTTGCAGCCTCAACCAGCTTCACTTGTGACAAAAGCTCCTCAGTACCCTGCTCACAAACACCACCAGAAACATCAAGGGTAAAAAATCAAATTCCTCGGCTCTCACATGACTTGTGATGGATGTAGTTGGTGGTTGCAAATACTGGGATTTAGGGGTTTAGGGTTTCACATTGTGCTTTAGTTCAGCATGCCATGGTTCAACAGTTGCCACTTGCAACAGCCACAGAGAACCTATTTGCAGGAAGAAGAAGACACCAAAAAAAAACTCAGTATGCTTTTATGGTCAAAACTTACACGGCCAATGTCTGCGCCTGACAAGCCTTTCAGGCTTCCAAAAACATGCAGATGCTCACGTGCAGACAATGACTCCCATAATACATCAAACTGCACAATCACCACTTGTTAGTTATCAGAGTAAAACCAGAAGCAGCAGACTAGTGCAGCAGTTTGCAAAAGATGCATGGAAGAAATGAAGTACCTGGGGGCAAACACCCATGTTTTTGCGGATGTTAGCGATGCCAGCTGTACTCCTTATAGAATCTCCATATACCAATCCTGCAGTTGCATCCAAAAACACCTCTTCTTACATCTCTTTGTCAAGTGAGGGCAAATGGAGGATTGATGATCATTTTTACCACAGTAATGTCTACAGCGCTGGATGACTGAATAAGCAAAACCCCCATCTCATACTCTGAAGATGAGAAATAGTACCCATTCAAAGGAACAACTTTGATAGCACCCAGATTCCATAACCCTGGGATTTGAACAATTCTAAAGTAATTATTAAACAGTGGACTGAAAGATGGGGCTGACATGGTACATACCATCACCAGCAGTGGTTGGGATTATGCCTGTGAGACAATTGATGGTTGTTGTCTTCCCTGCACCATTGGGTCCAAGCAAGCAGAAGAGTTTGTCCTTCTCGATGTTGAACCATGAGCCCTGCAATGGATATCATCATTATGTCCACAAGAATTCTAATTCAGGTACAGTATGCAGTACCCAAACACAAAAATCCCCTGCTGCTACATTTAGCACTTCCCATGCACTACTATATATACTGAGGGCTTACCTACACCATTCTTTCAAATCTAAATAGGTAGCCATGTGAACTGCAACAAGAGTGGCTTCACTTCATTGTCTTTGTGACAGGAAAAACAAACAAACCTTCACTGCATGATATGGCGATACTTTCTTCCATTGGCAGCACCCAACTCTTTTGCGCATGCCAGGATAGGTCTTCACTAAGCCCTGAACTCTTACTGCAACAGTTGGGTCCTGCATTTGCAAAAAAAAATGCTTTCAAATTTCTGGAGATGATTTCTCCTGCTGATGAGGTTGAAAAGACAAAGGTCTAGCTTGGCACAGTTTGATTTCCTTAAGACTCAGAATCTTGAATCTTTTGCTGTTCAGTTTGTTGATCAGTACTACTACTTCACCCTTTCATACAGAAACAAATACACTACCTTGTTTTCTTCTCCTTGCATGTCTTCTCTCTATTATGTTATGAATTTATGGGCATTTTTTAAGAAACTTGCTTTTTTGCTTCAGCAATGGCCTCCTACATGACATAGATATGGAAAGAATAGGTATGTGCTTGCATATGCCCAAGCTGAAGGATTTAAGGCTTTTCTTCTTGCATACCTTAACGTTGGCAGCCATTTGCTCCTTCACAAGATCCTCTTCAGCAGCCACATCAGGATCCAGAGTTCCCTCATTCTCAGGAAGTGGAGGCACAGAGGAAACACAGCTAGAACAGCCCCCTCCTGAACCACAATTTGTCAACTCCAGATTGGTAATGAAAACAAAACTGGGGGACTAGAAAAATCCACAATAGCTAACAACATATGAATCTATATGAAATTTAAGAGAAAAATCCACAACAAGTCTCTAAAGGTCAGAAGAACATGTCCATGACTGCAAGAAGAACATGATACATTAGACACTCACCTTCTTTTTGCTTTGTTCCCTTCCCAGTCCAGTAGGAGATAGAGAGGAAGTAAAACCATGACTTGCGAACACCATTGACATCTGGAAGTACGTTGTCAAAGTAGATGGCCAGCACAAACCAGAGGAAGAATGTTGCAAGAAGCCACAGATAAATGCCATTCTAAGACACATGCCATCACACCCATCATCATCAGATTCATATAGATGTTTACATGCTGCAGATAGTTGCTAAACAAACTATTCAGGTGGTGCAAGAACTGTGAGAAAAAATTATCTGCACATCAAGACTTTTGGAAAAAACCTCAGCAAACTTCTTATGAAATGAACCTTCTAAGATCTATCCTGGATCTGCCTTGGAGATTGCAAAGTAAAGAGCTGACCATGGTCAGAACACAATCCTCATTCCGGTATGAACATTTTCCTCGATTTGACCAGCTGATGCCAGGGTCTTGTGCTGTGGAAGTGGCATCTCCCAAATAGTTGAGGCCAATAGCAAGCAGATTGGGTGGGAACAAAGACCAGAGAGCGCGGAGATAAACTGCAAATGTGTGTGAATAAGGGAATCCAAACACTGTCACCAACTGTTCAGCAGAGCAACACACACACACATCCATCCAGCCCATGTCAATTTCGTGAAAATGTCTGTGCATGGTATATTGGTCATCATCACTCCTAGTACTGCAACTGTGGCCACCAAAGCTTTACCAAGTTTCTAGGTTAGACTACATTGCAAGGAAGTCTGGAATGTAGTTGGACATGGACTGGAAAAGGAGTTTGATTATGATGGGTTAACAAAAGAATTGAAACCTCTGTGAGCCAGCCAATGATGAAGAAGAAGAAACCAACAGTTGTGGCAGATGAAGACTTGCTGATAAAAGTGGAAAGCATGAATGCAAAGCTTATCTGCAGTGACCCAAAAATTGTGGTTGATTGTATGAGGACATCAAATGAATGAAATACATCATCATGTACTATGCTCTTTTCATGAGAAACCTTAAGCACTGTATTACATAAAAGGAAACAACAAAAGAAAATTGAGCCCAGCCATGACAGTTAACCTCAGATTCAAGTACAGATGGGTTCTAGGAATTCACCATGTTGAATGAGAACATGAAGAAAAGGAAGAAAAGGACACCAAAATTGTTGTGAAGGAAGAATTCAAATTGGAAGAGCATGCCAAAGCAAACAACAAGGAGAGACGACACGAACACCAGCACGACCTCCCACAGCAGCCAAGTAAGCCAATAAGCCGAGTCCATCAAACCCATGGTTGTCATCATCTGTCACACTCAATTCTCAAACTCAAAAATTTGCAGTAAATTCTCTGCTGTAGACACTGATACAAAGAAATTCTACAGAAATAGATGCCTACTTGCTTATGAAGTATACTATTGGCAAAGTATAGATAGGTACACACAGGAGTGAATGATCCATCAATCAATATTTTATGCACAACTTGGAAAGGTGGTCTTTAAAATGTCTAAGGCAAAAAGAAAAAGCAGAACCACCTTGTCTCTCACCTGTCTCAACCTCATCTCCTTCTCCAGCACAAGATTGCTGATTTGAATCACGAAACCAAACATAGCTGCTGCCAACAAGAAAGCCGGCCCAACTGTTCCGACAGTGGAATCTGTGCTAATGGCTGGATGCGCAAACTCGGTGAAAGAAGGACTCCACAGCAAGCTGGAATCTGCACCATCAGAATCAGAAAGAGACAAACATATTCAGAGCTCATGTTGCACACATATTCAAAAGCTTTGCCATTTCCACTTTTGTCTGGGCAAAATTTGGGAGGTATGAACTCTTCAGATGTCATCATCAGATGTGGAAACCTTATTACATCTTCTTGTACAGGGGAGAAGAGGGATGGCCAGTGTGCATAATGAGCCCTACCTCCCAACACAGTTCGTGCAATCTCACGCTCTGCAGCTACTTGCAGTGGAATTTGATAATCAAAATTGGGATCTGAAAATCTTCCGTGAAAATAAATTCCAGTGGAATTCGTCTGGACGCCATATGCAATTGCTGATGTGCCCTGCTCTTCAAAGTATAATGTACCATAACACCGCATTGGATTGGCAAGTAGCCAAGTGTCGACCTCTTCAGGTGTGTCAAAGTGCTGTACCTGCAAAACCCTCCAGATGAACCTACCAGAGTAAGTCCCAATGCCCTTCTTTTTCATACAAACATTTTTGTTAGTGGGTTTTTTGTTTTGTCCCAATGTTAACTGTCAAGATGTTCATCAACAAATCTGCAGCTGGCCTCTGAATTTTCAATTCTTTTTTTTTAATCAGTTACTTACCTTGGTGGATGGGATGGGTCGATTCGGGTTGTTGTTCATGATGTTATTAACTACTGACTGAATTCGAGGGCTGGTAACCCCACTCCATATGAAATCATAGCACGGTAACACCACAAAGTATGCATTCTCACATGCCGGAATGGATGCAATAGCTTGTGGCTGTGGCTCAAACAAATTCTTGTAGGCAGTTGTTCCTGAGAGCTGAGCATTGTCTGCCTTCTCCACACAGAAGAGGAGGAAGATGAAGAACAAAGATGACCCAATCTGGAGAACTGACGCCATCAGCACCACCACCACCACCATCATCATCATCAGTTGGAAGCAGGCCCACAAAAGCTCTCATGATTATCAGAATTGTTGTGCAGATCTTTGAAAGACCTGTACAGAATTCATGAGAAACCCATTGTACCTGATGACGATAGTGTCTTGTGAACACTATATCAACGACTGCTGCCGCTGTGACAGAGCTTGAAAACCCCATTGGTGAGGAAACACCGATCTAAGTCTACTGATGATGATGGGCAAGAAGGGCTTTGCAACAAGCAGAGACATGAGGATGGAGAGACAACAACATGGAGAGCATGATATTTCAAAACAAAGACAGAGACAAGCCTTGTTGACGCATGCATACATACTTGTTGCTCTTCTGTTGCGGTAGGAGATAAGTGCATTCTTGCGCATCAGGCTGATGCATTGCTGATAGAACAATGGCCATCCTGTCTTCAGCACTTTCTCACCATCGCCGCCGGGATGATCATTAGTACCCATTGAGGGTGGAGCCTCCGAGTCCCCCAAACCTTTCGGAAGCAATCAAGGAAACAATTCTTTGATTGTGCAACAGCAAAACCAGAATTGCGATCGACGGATCGACCCAAATTGTAGAACAGAAGAAGGTACAGGCTCTGACGAAACTACAGATCTACTTGTTGGGTCGAGCAAAGATCACCGTTCACTGCTCCGCAACTGAGGACTTGTCCACTACTATTACGTATTGTGCTGCCGAGTCTAGATTTATAACAAGCTTTTCTCGTCCTCAAGACACGAAATATCCAGACTCCGCAACCCCAAGAAAAAGCAAAAAGAGAATTGGAAATCAGCCTGCAACTACTTGAACCTTCCCTTTCCTTTCCTTTCTTTTCCTTCCAGGAAAGAAACAACAACAACGACAACAACAAGCTTGCAAAGCATCAATCTCGTCCACAAGCTACATGAAGGTAGACTATCTGCAGCGATTCAACTGATGTGTCTGTTGGTGATTCTTTTTGGGTTGTGAGAAATGCGGGATTCCGGGTCATCCTCATCGTCGTGGGAGGGAGAAAGAACCAGGAAACCAATCATTCCCCCCAATTGAGCAAGAACGCAACTGCGACCTTTGCGACAATATGAACAAAAAGAATGACCCGGCAATCACACGGAAGGAGGAGGAGGAGGAGGAGGATGCTCTTGGCTTGGGCTTTTCCCCACCAGCCAAGCCGAGCCGGGCCAAGCCAAGCCCAAGTCGCTACTGCTAAGACTGGTGGAGATCGGCAACCACGGAGCGAAAAAGACGCCAGCAGAATCGAAGAAAATGCTGAAGTCGCGAGCGCTCGGGCCCACGCGCGGTCTTCGTCGTCCTCACGAGCGCCGAGAGTTTCGCAGGCGGTGGTGCGGGGAGCGGGGACCAGTGTTGTGCGGTAACTCAATCAGGGTTTCTTTCTTTTAGCCATTTTGTGATGAGTAGTCAAAGTGGCGATCATCCAGAAAATCATTTAGCCTAATTTGTTGGCTACATACTAGATATGAAAGTTAATTAATTAAACAAAATTTTCCTTAATAGAATTTTAACTAATTAATTAGTTTTTGTTTAAATTAATTAAAAAAACACACATACACATATACACACAATCCTTCTATGTTCTTGCCTTGGCTACCTTTCAACATCTGGAAACCAAAGAACCGCCGGTTCCAGTTTTAAAAGAAAAGATGGGAATCGGAGAGCCCCCACCGGCAGTTATGGGTATTTTCAGAATCATCAAAGAACCCACCACCAATGGTTTCCGTCAAAGAAAACTGTTGGGGAAAAAGAAAACCAACGGTTGGTTGGTTAGTTAGAAAACGCTGAATTTTTTTGAAATTTTTCAAACATTTTGGTAATAGGAACCTTGAAGGATTTTGGTTTCTTTGGGAGGATTTTTTTTTTTTTGAAGATTATATTTTTGTATGGTGAAGTATTTACGTTTCCGTATAATTTCTTCTTCTTCTTTTGCCTTTCGATACTTTTTAATGTAAACGGCAAGGCCACCACAATGTGACCGACACACCCCCCTTGTTTTATTAACTTTCATATATCTTTCGGTAGCCAAAAAATTTGACTAATTCTTTCTATGGGTGGGTGATCGGATGATCGGTACTTCGGCTACATAACAAGAAAAAATATTATTAAAAAACAAACACTCGGAAAGTGGAGAGAGAGAGAGAGAGAGAGAGAGAGAGGGTTGCCAAACCGTATTGCAGCCACTCAATTACGAATCAAAGATTGACTCGGAATTGTCAAAAGGCTTTTTGGGAACTTCATTAGAGTAGTACACATTGGCATTAAAAAAAAAACATTTGCATAATCGGAAAAGGTGACGGGATATTCAGCCACAATTCCGAGCTTTTTCCGATATTCAGCCACGGTTCAGAGCTTTTTCCAATATTCAGCCACAATTCCGAGCTTTTTCCGATATTCAGCCACAATTCCAAGCTTTTTCCTCGGAATCAGGCAGCCCTCTTCTTGGCTCCACTTTTTATGCTCTCAGTCTCCATTTTAATATGAATTCTTCTCTGGAAATCGGTGAGAAAACCAATTGTGCTTTGGAATCTGTCCTTCAATCGTCCGTAAAAAACCTGATGTAATGGTGACTCAACCAATTATGCTTTGAAATCTGCCCTTCAATCGTCCGTAAAAACCTGATTTAATGGTGACTCGACCAATTATGCTTTGAAATCTGCCCTTCAATCGTCCGTAAAAATCTGATGTAATGTTGAAATGGTGGTGCCCTTTTGGCATTTTTTTCGCCCCCTCCCTCCCTCGCTGTCTAGGACCGAGCAAAAGAGCCTCGTCGAGTGTTCATTGGTTGCATCGGATTAGACTTTGTGATACTCCTATTCACATTCGATCTTTATGGATCTTTATGGCTACGCTTGATGGACCTTTTTATATACGGAAACACACTCCTTTTCCACCCGGGCATACCCACCTTGGGCGGGCGGGCAGGTGGACTAATCGAGCAAGCCTTGGGTGTTCATTGGTGCATCAGATTAGACTTTGTGATAATTACTCCTATTCACATTGGATCTCTAATACGGGCCCTGGGGCTTGCCCGCACTGAACAAGCACCCACTAGTACACCACGAAGGATGGATGAATGGTAAGTGGTCATAAAACAGTTTTCTGTTAGGTTCCAGTTCACTAGCTAACCATGGTTGGTAGCTCAGTTGTATTTATTTATTTATTTATTTATTATTTATAAAAAAATTCCCTACTTACCTACTAACAACCCACAAGCGGGTTGTTAGTTGGTAGGTAGTAAAAACTGCCCGGAATCTTATATAAACGATCTACTTACCTTTTAGTTGTCTATTTTCTTACCTACCTACCTACCTATATATGAGACCTATTTCTTACAGAAGTGGTTACCAAGGTGAAATATTAACCCATTTGAGGTTCATCCATCCACAACCGAGTAATATCGGGCATCCGGTGGCACTGGTGGGGTGCTGGTTCGCTGTGGCCACTTATGTGAAAATCTTTGGCACACGGAATTGTGCCATGTAAGGTGTCCTTGAAATACACTAGGCTCCTCCCCCGAGGTCCGGTCCGGTTGTTAGTGGTTATATTATTTTTTTAAGAGGGTTGTTTCGGGTTTGGAGCATGTGGTTAAGCAGCCACCACACATGCAGTCCCCCAAAAGACTTTCGTAGAAATTGGAAAACACCGAGTCTGAAACTCTAGGTTAAAGCAATGCTCCTCCCGAAAACACAGATGCATGGCCCCATCCCCCGGAAACACTCAACCACGATTTCTAACACTAAACCGTAGATCAACGGCCTTGATCTACGGTTTAGAATAATATGAGTTGATACAAATTTTCAAATTTATGCACGTTGTAAATTACCTTACCTCGTTCCTTCTCCAAATCCGACATCCAAAGTGTTACAAATAAGGGGGATGTTAAATCTACCCCCTCCCCCACCCAAACATCCAATGACTTTTTTGAGCTTGTCTTTCTACATCCTACACGGCCA
>Ga0116228_10005060_pt1 | contig 11727 bp, 9 predicted proteins | sample S1TSphfallax_2_FD_89694 | JGI IMG/M metagenome (GOLD analysis project Ga0116228, IMG submission 89694) | Host-associated microbial communities from peat moss isolated from Minnesota, USA - S1T2_Fc - Sphagnum fallax MG | ecosystem: Host-associated > Plants > Peat moss > Unclassified | place: USA...
AATCATTTCGTGGACAAAACAATTGGCAACAACAACAAACATTTAAATTTTAAAATTTGACTAATTTTGCTATTTTTTTGGAAATGTTAGCCAAATTTTTTTGATGACACAAAATCAGGGGAAAATGATAGTCCCATAATAATCCAAATTTTCGGACTCACATTTAATTGACCCCAACAAGGGTATCATTTAAGTGAGGTTGCATGGAGCCCAAAACCCCACATCTTACATGGGAGTGGCTATGAAATCACAATCCTTGGGATGAAAAAGATCACATTGCAACACCGACCACATATTGTTCAACTACTTATATTGCATGGCCCAACCAACCCAAGTCCTCCTCCGCCAAAAACATGTGGTAAAGAAAGATGTCTATTAGGCTAGTATGTTTTCCTTTTCCATGCAAAAAGAACATAACATTGCACATCATATGGCTTGACTTCTCCTTTGGGTTGTGTTGCAAAGTTTTGGGCAAATGTGTGCATGAATTGATTGATTGAGTGATATGGGTGTTATGGACATTCACTAGACAAAAAAAACCTACATTTCATTCATGTTGTTTTTTTGGCTAGGCCTAGAGTTAGGCTTAGAAAATAGCACAATGATACCCACAAGTCTTTTAGGGTTTTTTTAAAAAATTCCAAAGGACCCATCACAAACCCAATGTTAAACCAATGTTGTGCACCTAAATGGTTTAGGAGGTTTAGGATTTATCCACTTTGTGAGTGTAATTTGCAAACCTAATTTTAAGTTTAGGGTTGGGGAAAGAAGAAGGGGGCCAATGGAGGAGGGCCCATCACATGCATGTACAACCCAACCTGACAACCCCAAGTGAAAAAAGCTTTTTGTCCCATATACAAGGTGTTCACACTGTACAAAATTGGCCTGGCAACCAACCTTTGAAAGCATCTCAAAAGCTTCATTCATTCATTTCAAGCCTTGGTGGGTGTGCCTGAAACCCTAAAAACCAGATTTGATCTGTCACCAATCCATTGGTCCATCTGTCAAGCTCATGGAACTGCTTTTTATTTTTTTATTTTATTTTTTTAGAGTATGTCTTTTTTCTTTTCTTTTTCCTTTTTTTTTCTTTTCTTTTTCTGGGGGCTGCCCTAGAGTTTTGTGTCAGGTACATGGCAGAATACCCTCACTACACAAATGGTTTTGCTTATGGGAATTTTATCATGGTGATATTGTGAAATTCATTAGAGCTATAGATCTGGGTTTTCTTGGTTTTCAAATTTTTAATTTCTCAAAAGTGGCAGTCTTTTTTATGGAAAATTATATATAAATTACACTGAAATTTTTCATTTTTCCAATTTTTTTTTCTTCTCAAATGTTTTTTTTTTTGCAAAATAGTGATAATTTGCCACCAAAAAAAATGTCTGCTATAAATATTACAATTATGAGAGATTTTTTCTGCTTGTTAAATTTGATACGGTACACTTGTGGGTCACTCATAGTTATCACTTGACTACAAGAAATCATCAATTCATTTTGTATTCTTCATCACTTGATGATTTCTTGAACAAACATATGGTCATGTGAACATAAAAGATGTTGCCCAATGGTTGGCCAAAGGTTATTATTGACATGGTGATCACTTTCACTTTGCAAATCATCTTCAACAAATATCATATCATAATTTATTTTCCAACATGATTTTTTTGGCAATTTGTTTTTGTTAAAATTTATAAGCACATGTATTGTGGAATATTGTAATATCTAGGCATATTGATTTTAGAACAGTGTGTTTTATTTATTTTCTAATTTTCTCATATTACATGTTGGTGAACCTCTAAAACCTATTTAACTAAATATGACAATCTCAAAAAAGAAGAAAGCTAAAAAAAATCTACCCAAATCCTCCAAAAATCTTGACAATTTCATAACTTTCTTCCTCCAAATGTGGTGATTTTTTTTTTTTAATTCCAAAAAAAAGTTCCCTAGAGCATGTTGCTTGGGATCTTTTTATCATTGGTGAAATTTAGCCACAAAATAATAATAATAATAATAATAATAATAATAATAATAATACATAACTGTTTTGGAACATATATACCATTGTGGCAACCTTCTTATTTTTGACAAAAGATTGGAATTATGGTTGTTAGAAATTGTGGGTTGAATTTGTTACACTTTATACTTTTTCTCACAGTGACTTTATTTTTTTCTCTCAAAAAGAAAATAGAGTTATCGATAAAGTCAGCCTGTCTTTGGGCCTGCTTTCCATCCCCTCTCCCCTCTTTCAGTGGGATCCACAAAGTAGGGAAGTTTTATTAAATCACAGTATGAAATGTTGAAACTCATCATTTAATGCCCTATTATTTTATGCCACTTTACACTTGATAAAACAAAGTGTGAATAATGTATTAAACTTTCAATGCAATAAGGGGGAAAAAAAATTGCCTAGGGAATGGATAATTTGGCAAAGTGATTTTTTGCAGGACAAAAATTGCATGTACACACACGTATGTATCTCTCTGTGCCTCCCATTTTGAGTGAGAACTCTATGCCAATAATTTTTGTCGCAATCTTGTTATAATAACTTTGTAACGACCTTATTATAACAATTTCCATGACAATAGTTCTTTTGACAACAATTCACTTTAGTTTTGAATCTCATTAATCTTGACATGCAAAAATATTTCATACCCTTTTTTTTGCTTTTTTTGACATGTTTTTCTTGTTGCATTTCTGACATGTGCAGAAAAAAAAAAAAAAAAAAAAAAACCCTACTTTTTTTTTTTTCTTTAAAAAAAAATTTATTTTTTTTTGGGGTTTTGTTTTTTTTTTTTTTTTGTTTTTTTTTGAATTTTTTTTTTTTTTCATTTTCTTAAATTTAAAAAAAAAAAAAAAAAAAAAAACCAACCTTAGTTTGACTATTCCCTGTAGACAGGAATTTATTTTCTTAGGCATTGTGTACACACTACATCCATGGATTGACATGAAATATATTTCAATTATGGTTTGGTGGGCGTCATGCCTTGGATTGCACTTGACCATTTTAGCTAAGCAAGTATGTAACTTTACATTTTATTTTAATAAATTATTACCTTTCATGTGAGTTTATGGGCCTTTGAAGGAGCAATTGTAAGTGTATACAAAGATGTCATAAATGTCATAGACCCAAATGGATGTCATAGTCATGTTTTTTACAAATAATCAATTGTGTTATAAACCACTATAAACAATACCTAGTGTAGCATATGTCATTGATCCAAGTGTGAATTTGTTACCCAACTAGTTTTTCCATCCAAAAACATTTTTTGTAATTTTATTGACGTTCCAACGACAAAAAATATATTCAAAATTCAATATCTCTTGCACCTTAGGTCTAAAAAATTCTAAATCACTGTCATGAAATCTTACTCATTAAAAGGTATCCAATGATATCAAGAGTGCACCAAGATTCCTCTATAATTTTAGTTTCAATTTAAATCAAATTTTAGTGAAATTTTGTTCAATATCAATAATTTTTTTACTATATGTCAAAACATTATGAAACCAACTTTGTGCATACCTTACTCATGAGGGCTTTCCAATGGTACCAAGAGCATGGCAAGAGGCATTATGGTTTGGGAAATCTCAACGTGACAAACAAAACCAACAAACTACCTTCTTTTATAGATAGATCACATTAACAAGAACTATTTTATGTGTATCATCAATAATAAAAAATTACAATTGTCATTCCCTTGTGAGCAACCATTCAAAATAAGTTTTGAAAGGGTTAGACATTAGACAATAATTCTATGCAAAATTTGGTTAATACTAAAATTACCCAATATCATTTCTACTATATAAGAGGGAAACTCCAAGGGAAAAGGAGGAATGGAATGGTAGAAAAGAAATATGAAATGAAAAAAGGCTATTGAATTAACAAAACTTTACAAACATAAGATGGCATCAATAATGCAATATAAAAAATCAATGGACCGTTGTTCATGGATAAATTGATCACAATTATGTAGTGGGTCACACAAATGAAATGTGACGTCAAAGAGTTTAATCTTTGGATTACACTACCACTTATAAAAATTGTCAATACAAACGAAATGCAACCTATATGGATAGAACTATGTTCATAGATGAAATTTATCACACATGCAATTAGAAATCATATGAATCTAACTATTGTTTAGAAAAACTTCATTACAAATGAATTAAATGTTTTCATGGAAGGAATTACACACAAATGGATGTGAACCTCGTAAACAGAAATAATAACATAGATGAAATTGACAACACATCAATGTAATAATTATCCATCCATATGGTTATTTGCATTCACATGGCATGTTTCAATAGTGCCATCCAAATCATCATGTCACTTCTATATAATTTATTGGTTGTATTGTCAATTTCACTAATGTGAGAAGCTTTAACCATATGGTTCCACTCATATGCTTTACTCCATGCATGTTGAATCAAGTTCAATGCTCTTTGTTTCATCCATGTAATTGATTTTATCCAACCCATTTCATATCCCATTTAGGTGTCATAGATAGATCCTAAAATATATTTTAGGAATTTTATCATAATTTTTTTTTAAAAAGCTTATTTAATTTATTGTTCATAAATGAAGTTTGTGTCCATGAATATCCATTTTTCATCCGGAAAAAATGAAATTCATTCCTCATCACTGAATTTATTGTGACATCCATTGTTTATCCATAATGAGTAAATTTCATTCACCAATCGTCCACTTGTCATCCACAATACCTATTTTTTAAATGCTCAAAAAAGAAAAACTTGTCACAAGGGTTGGGGGTGTTGGGAGAGAATTGAAGGAGAAAAAAAAAGGAATAAGGCACAAATGAAAAAATTGCTCATACACACACACTCTCCACATGAGGAATTATAGTGGATTGTAAAAATATCACTCACATTAGAACATATACTTGGGAAGAATGATTGCATGTGTCTTCCTTGTTGTGGCACGTACCCTTTCTCTTCATGCAATCATGTTCAAGGCTTTGTGAACTTTTGTCTTGTATTCAAGACAATAATTGTCATTTTGGTGTTGAATAATTGAGAATGAATCACACCAAAATAGTTGAACATCTAACAAGATGTATATAATAAAAGTTATTGTGTTTTTCACAATCTATTTTTATGATTTTGGGCCTTGAGCTAAAACCATATCGAGTTGTTGAAATAAACGTATGATGGAAAAAATCCCTAAAAACCCAAAATGAAATGACACAAGATAAAGGAAGTATAGATTAGTGCATTTGTTGCAACTAGACTTTTTGATTCCTCCTTCATCAGTAGCTTCTAAAACTTTCACATGCTTCCTCCAAAATATAAATTTTTGTTGGTTGAAATTGCTTGAGATTCATCAACTTCAAATAGTAGAATTTGTGTTCTTGGGAACTTTTCTAATAATTCCATGATTTTTTTGTCACTACGCTAAACAAAATTGAAATAGAATAAATTCCTTGAACATTATTGTTCCTCTTTGCATATTGTATGACATGTAATGTTGTGTGATTGTAACCCCTTCATGAAATTTTACTGGGGCTATTGAAGAAGAGTTCCTAGCCTTGGCAACAACTTCTAAAGATCATGCATGTTGTGCACAAATTCAAACACAATATGAAAATTAAGCATCAATAATCTCTTTGGCTTTTCTTCAAGACATTTGTCAAGTATTTGTTGCATGATGTTAGTTTTTTATAGTTTGTTATTTGTTGTTGGAACCTAGTTCAGTAAGACCATGGTTCTTATTTTTTTGGTATTTGAGTGCTTTTATTCTAGAGTTCCTACAACCACTTCAAATGTTGTCTTGTAGTGGCATGGCAACTTATGTGGCACTACCATGGATTTTTATACACAAGTAAAAGTTGCAAGACATTTCCTTCGTTCGATTGTTTCAATTGTTACAATGCAATTTGCATCATGTATCCTTTTAAGACACTTCTGTATCTTGAATAAGGTTCTGTCCCCTCAGTTTTGCCACTGTCGTGGTACCTACAGGGCATCACCTTAGACTGGTGAGTGAAGAAGCGACACCAGCTTCATTGATCTTCGATCCCATAATCTAGAACTACACATCTCATTGATCAGACCCTTTTTAAGCAAAGCAAACTAGTACATCATTGTACAACAGGCATGAAGGAAGTTGCTCACCAGTAATAATAGTGAAGGTTGCTCACCAGTAATGGAATTGTGCCACACTAGCCAGTGACCATAATCTGGACCAGTCCCTTGTCATGTGCCTTGTCTGAAGAGAAGTAGATCCAATTATGGTTCTCAAGCTTCAATCATGTGCACTCCAATGGTGCTACATAGGTATATAACTCCATAAATTCATGATAATCCAGTCAGCAATGTCTACGGTCCAAGTTGCTTTTCAAAGCAAGCTGTGTACTATTGATCTTGAGCTGGAGCAACCATCCCAGTGATGCCCCATGATGACCACTGAACAGGGACATTCCAACAACTTGACACAACGGATGGGGCTCATATACCCAAGTTGTCAAAACAGCTCCAGTATAGGGAAGTTGATAATGTAGGAGCCATAGTGGGGAAATTCATTCAACACACAAAAAAATTGAGGCAGAATTTGCAAATTGTTGACTCTGGTGGGGCTATTGCAACACTGAGTACGTACTAGAGAAAGAAAAAACAGGGTCCCAAGCAAGCAACTGGATATATATATATAGCAGATCAACAGGTAATCTTCCATATGACAGGACAAACTTGCCAGTCATAGATGGTGAAAGCAGAATTCAGACTGTTGAACTTTAGAGCAATCAGACAGGATAAAAAAATGGTGGTTACCTCAGGGATTATGGAAAACACCCAATGTCATTTTTGAGCTGAACATGAAGAAGAGCATCATCTGCACACCAGCAGAGTACTTGAAACCCTAAGTGAGAAAACTGGCAAACTCTTCTAGGAAGAAGAAGAAAGCCGGCAAATGAATAGAAATGGAATAAATCCACATGAAGATCACATATCAAAGTTTGCCCAGTAAACACGGGCTTGCACCTAGCAGAGCCCCTATTATGTTTTTCATCTACACACTCTACTCCTGGCTTGGCTCCTCCTCTCTATTCCCGCATGGCCCTCCTGATTTCTTCTTGCATCATCATCATACACCACCATCAGTCATGATGTGTATGTTTTCTCTCTTTCCTGTTGGTTAAGAGAATCATTAAGGATGCGATCTAGACCTAAAAGAAATCAGTTTCTTCATGTCTGAAGCTCAGACAAGGACTCAGAGAATTCATAGAGGTTGACATGTAATGATCTATGTCTTTGTTTTCCCTACACCCACTGCCAGTCCATATCTCAAGGAAAATCAGCTCCAGCACAGACAGCCCTAGACCCTCTCCAAACTCCTCGCCTTTGTAGTTTCAGAAGCATTTTGTCAAGGTTCCCCAATCCAGAGAAAAACTCAAAGTTCCTATCCACTAGAGTTTTCTCAAGATTGTTGTGTACAAGGTAGCCCCCTCTCACTCTGGCTACCCAACCCCAGATTCTTCTTCCCCAGCCAAAAAACAAGAATCCAGGAAGTTCATCTTGTGTAGGTACTAATTCTTGCTCAAAGTGACTAGGAAAGAGAAGCCTGCAAGAATCCTCTCTCTGCCTGCCCGCCTGCCCGCCCCAACTCTTCAGGCCCAAAATGAAGAGATCATGAAGCAAAATGAAATTTTAGGTATCTTTCTTTCTTGGTACACATCAAGCACGAGCAAATTTTTTTTCTTTTGCATCTTACGCTGTCCATGATGCTGATCTAGTAAGACATGTCCTTGTCATCTTTTTATCTTCCTCCAAACCTATCATCCCCAAATGTGAGGGGTCTTCCAGCATCATTTTTGCAACCAGGTAACCTGCAATAGACCATGTCTGAAACTTGCGTGCCTGCTTGCCAACGTAACGGCCCAGCTTCCCATCATAATATTCAGGCCACCCATCCTTTGACAGCCTTTTCTCTATCTGTTCAATTGCTCGTCTTGCAATTTGGGGCCTACCCGTCTTTATGCATGCTGCTGTCAACATCCACAAAAGAACTGCAACACCAATGGAAAAACCTTAATTAGTCAAATTCTGCTGCAGACAAAACACTCTTTATCAAAGTTTGAATGATGATTAAATCAGTGAGGGTTTTTTTTTCTTTACCTGGCCAAGAGCCAGCATTATGGTAGCTCCATCTTGTGTTCTTTGGATCACACCCTGTCACAATGCGCCATTCATTTCCCTCCAGAGCAGGATAAGACACCTTCAGAGGCATTTCGCCTACAAGCTCTTCCCAGCGTTCCTCAAAAAGATCCATGATAGCAGAAGCTTGTTCAGGTGTTGCAAGGGAGGAGAGAATTGCCATGCAATTGCCGATAGCAAACCACCGGAAGTCCATCCGGGCAGGGCTCACATTCCCAATGAAGTAACCACCCTTGATTGGCATGAAATCAAAAACCCAATTGGGGATTGAATCTGGAATGACATTGAATTTGTTTACAGCAGTGTGTGAATACTCTTCTGTCTTATAACGGTAAATGTTATTGAGCTGGGTGTGGTCTAGCCAGAAGTAGGCACGCATGTGGAAGCTGAGTGCATGCAGCCGTTTATCAATTCGCTCCAGAAGGTGTATACCCTCTCCTGGTTTTAGGAGACTCTTAGCAGAACGCAGCGCCATGAAGAACAGAGATTGGATCTCAATTGGATACCCATAGATACCCTGCACAAAGCATCATTAGAAAAAAAAGAGAAGGCAGCAACATAGGCATACATCAACATAGACCTCAATGCTTGATTATGGAGAAAAGGACCACCTTATCTGCTGCAATCAAGCAATGCAATTGTAATGCAAGTGAAGAAGTAGGCCAAGAATTGACACTCTTTAAAGTACCATACTCTTTAAACAATCAAAGGGGAAGGACGGTTCTTCTTCCAAACCCACGTACCATCCGCCTGTCAATCATGCAGCATCCATCTGCACAGAGGAGAGTTGGAAATGTGTCAAAACCATCTGAAAGGCATAACTCGAGGATGAGCCGCATGCCTCTTTGGCAGTCTGCCATATCTGCTAAGCTGTGGTCTCCGGTCGACTTTGTGTATGCCCGAAGAAGAATGATCCACCAGAATCCGGAATCTACAGGGGCCACCCGACCAATTGCACTCTCGCCAAAATCAGCAATCATTGTATCTGTCTTGCGAAGAGGATCATGAAGCACCTGCAACAACAACATTCTGAATCCATTCAAAAACCCTTATAACAACAGTGCCACCTGTCTGTCTGTAAATAAAAAGCCAAGAAGATGGTGCTGGAAACCTTCAATTCTGATGGGAGTAAAACAGATGAGGGTCTGTCAGATCAAGATACAGTGATATGGATTATTACAAATAACCATTGTTTGCCATGACTACAGGAGATCTGAAATTGCACAAAGGTGAGTGATTGAAGCTTCTTTTCACCTTGAAACTGGCTGGCATAACTCCCTCGCCGAGAGTGAAGCAGTCGATGCGTTTCTCGATTGATTGAAGCCGCAGGGTCTTCAACAAGAAATTCTTCACAATGTCAGGTTCCCCATTCATGAGAAATGCAAGAGCACTGGGTACAAAGTCCCGCACAAAAACCTGCACATACATACATGTACACACACATATGTCACCATGAAGAGATGGCAGATCAGATAGATGCATCAAAAGATCAATCAAGAGCTGATGCTTGAGCAGGTCTGTTAGGGTACTAGGGCTCTTCAACAAGAACTGTCAGAAGATAGCCGCGAGAGCTTGAAAGACAGATTGTTTGCAAGGAGATAAAAGAGAAAGAAAAAAAGTACTCCTTCCACTCTTCCTAGAAGCTGGGCTCCAGAGAAGCAATTTCCTTCAGCAATCTGTGATTTTGCAGTATGCCACAGAAATGCACAAGACAACAATCTTCACAACAAACCCATTGAAGCTCACCTGGTTATAGTTGAGGGATTCTTCAGTGGGATCCATGGCAGCGATGGTGCCAACAGGCTTGGCACGGAAATACACCAACGATCTCCGGAGAGCTTCCCAAGCATCAGCGATCATCGGATGCGGTTCAAAGGAGGGATGATCCCGCGGGGTACCAGCGGCAGAGCGCATGCTGGGAGACAACAAACCCTCCAAGCACTCGGAGCTCTTCACACTCTCTAGCGTCCTGGGTGGTCGCGGTGAAGCTAGCCCCGAAGAGATGATCTCGCTCAGAGACCTCTCATCCAGAGTCGTCCTGATCGGCGCGATGGGTATCGGAATTGGCCGCGTCCTAAGCTCCAGAAGCTTCCTAAAATCAATCCCACCACCGCCGTCCTCCCCTGCTGCTGCTCCATTGTAGTACGCATCGGAGTTGCTGTTACTGTTGGTCCTTCCCAGAGCCTCCGGCGAGGTGTCCAGAGACAGGCTAAAGGAATACATCTCCACCAGCCTCCCTTAGTACAATTTCTGTGGGTGCCGCAGTTCCTAAACTCTGCGTCTCTCTCTCTACACTCTCTGTGGGTCTCTCTCTTTCTGTGTCTATCTGTGCATCAAGAATCAGGAGATCTGCTTCACCTGGTGACCTACGTATGTTCTCAAGGGATTTCTGTCTTGAAAGCAGCTGGTGCTGGAGAAATGGGATTGCTTCCAGACTTTCTTGTAATTCTTTCTCAACACATACGAGGAGGAGAAGAAGAAGAAGGAATCATGGAAGATGGGATGCCTATGCTACACAGTATAGGCTTACCAATGCAGCAGCAGCAGACATGATCTCTCCTGCCCTTGGCTTCTCTCTACTGCAATTCTTCTTCTACTTCTTCTTCTAACCAGTTCCTTCGTCTGCACTCTCAGGCGGCATTTCCCTGTGGATGTCAACAATCCAATCCACCAGCCGAGGTTGTTTTGCAAATGCAATGCACGCGATGTCCGGATCTTGAACAATCCCGGTATCGCTCTCAACTTCTATTGCAGAAGAGATCCTCTGTGCTACTTGGGGTGTTTTTTCTGACTACCGTGAGCAACAGAGTAATACTTGTGTGCCCAATTCTGCCTTCTTCGTACCCACACCCACACACACACAAGTCCTGAAGAAAACAAGATTCAAGTGGAGCGGAATTCGTGAAATTTGAACAAGACAGGGGACAGACAGGCAGGCAGTAGTCGGTAGAAGAAGGTACCACCTGTACCAAACAAAACAGAAACGAGCGGAAGATGGCACCAAACCCTCGGCAACGTGATCGTGCAAACCAGAAAGTGGGTGTGGAGGAATTACAACAACAACATGGGCACCAAACCACCCACGGCAAGAATTCCAGTCAGAGAGAGAGAGAGAGAGTGAGAGAGAGAGAGAGAGCGAGCGAGCGAGCGAGGTTTTGTTCTGTCGAAGAAGAAGAAGAAGAAACAGGGGGGGCTAGAGCAGTTACCAGGGTCACACAGACAAGACTCTGAGTCGTTTTTGAGATTTTGAGAAAACGAGAGAACAAGAGCTCTTGCTAGACAGATGCAGTTTTCTCCTTCCCTTGGCGAGAGAGAGAGAGAGAGAACTGGTCTCGGAGCCTGGCTTGCTGCCTGCGTGCACAAGAAGCTTGAGTCCAAGGAGATTGGTGTTGGTAAGCTGAAGAATAGCTCAAAGAGCCCCCGTCTCCAAAGAAAAGAATAACAACAACGAACAACGTCAAACACAAACAGCAAAACCCATCCGCAAAAACAAAAAATCAAACCAAAAAACACAACACAAACACAGACACAGACAGACAGATCAAACCCAAACCCAAA
>Ga0116228_10005062_pt1 | contig 11726 bp, 4 predicted proteins | sample S1TSphfallax_2_FD_89694 | JGI IMG/M metagenome (GOLD analysis project Ga0116228, IMG submission 89694) | Host-associated microbial communities from peat moss isolated from Minnesota, USA - S1T2_Fc - Sphagnum fallax MG | ecosystem: Host-associated > Plants > Peat moss > Unclassified | place: USA...
AAAAAAACTGATGAATGGGTAGCAAGAAAATTGGATTTTTTTGGTAGCAGACTCTGAAACTGGTTTTGGCTGCAACAGTCCTCCAACACTGGATTTCTGATGACGAGTACTCCGGGTCCGAGAGAGCAGCACAAACTCCTGCAAGTTTATACTAGGTACGCGAGGGCATGTGTGAGGAGGGAGGGGGGGAGGGGTCAACAGGATTCACCGCGTACTCCATAGTTTTCCACTTCCTAGGAAAGCCACAAGCAAGCGCTCCATCGCGTGATGGGTTCTGGGCTCCTCATTGCAACTTCAAACCAACAGCCAGGAAACGTTCAGTGAATTTCTCCAAAAAAAAGTGAACACATTTAGTTAGATAGTTAGTTACTTAGTTAGTGAGAAAGTGATCCATCAAGCTCCCACAAAATGAACTCATAGTTTAATTAGGAAATGTTTCCATTGAAGTACCTTGGTGGTGGCTTTGGCACAAATAGTATTATTCTTCCAAATGCTGAAATTTTTAAAATTTTTAAAAAATAATTCTTGATGAATAAGTTTTTTTGTCAAGGATTTAATGAAAAATCGTTTGGAATATTCTGAAAATATTCCGATTTTGGAAATGGAATCTTCAAAAATTAATTAGTCAATTAATTGTTCGACAGCCATGTGCTAAAAGCTGCTGTTGCTGTACTGCACGAATTTGGAAATGTTCCATGAAGTTTGCAAAAAAGGAACTCATCATTAGTTAGGAAATGGTCCACAACCTTTGCAAAAAACAAAACAAAAACAAAACAAAAACAGAAAAAAAAAAGAGAAAAGAACTCATAGTTTGTTAATTAGTTAGTTACATGAAAGTTGGGGGAAAATGAACCCAACAGGTAACTTACTTAACTTTGTTTCCAAAATGTTCCATGAAGTTCCCAAGAAATGAACTCAGAGTTAGTTCCGAAACATCGTTGTTGTTGCTCCTGAGTGGTTTTTTTTTTCCTTTACACAGAGTCAAACACACCGGCCGGCCACTTTACAGACTATGGAAATCAAACAATTTGGACAAATGAGAAGGAAGGAAGGAAGGGGCAACACACTGGCCACTTTACAGACTATGGAAATCGAACAATTTGGACAAATGAGAAGGAAGGAAGGGGAAGATGGGCCAACGTTACTTGGAAAGTAGTTTGATCTAGCGACCACTTTTTAGACTTGCGGTCGAAAGGAAGGAGTCTTTTTGGAGAGAGGAAATAGCCACCTCCCAGGAACATCATGCTGGCACTCTGCATGTTAGAGCGTGGTCAACATGCAGGTTTGAAAAAGAAAGGAAAGCTTGTGTACTCGTAGTGAGTAATACACCGGCAGAAGTTTTTCAGTGCATGTGGAGGGCAAATTATGAAGCAGAATCTGTCGTGGGTTATTTCCGAAAATATACGAAAAGCCCTGCTCCAAATGACCATTTCACTTTTAGTAAAGCACTCCAACTTCTTTTTTCCTTTGTTAATTTTGGTCCCTTACCTGCATTCGGAAATCCAAAACTCTGTACAGCCTTGCAAAGAAACTTCTGGACACATGGAAGTTCCTCCCTCTCTCTTCTCATCTCATCTTTTTCTCTTCTTTTTTTTCACATTTGTTTTTTTCTTTCTCATCTTTTTCTTTTCTGTTTCTTTTCATTGCAGATGAAACATGCATTTATATATATATATATTATTCGCAAAATCTTTTTTATTATTAAAATTTTATAAACTCCAAATAAAAAATTTCCAACAATGGAGTTCAAACAAATGTTGTTGGATGCATGAAAAAAATTTCAAAAAAGGTAAAATTTACAAGTACAATAGAAACTAAATACCATAGCATAATGTCAGTTTCCACATAGACAAAAAAAGCAATTAAAAAAAAAATTCCATGATCTTTTATAATATTGTCACATGAGTAGTGAAATTATTTAAAGTGTAACCTATGATAATTATGATGATTTCCAACATGTCAACTTCATATTTTCACAAAGTTTCATTTCATTATTTTGAGGATTATTTAGTAACAAAACTGACATTTTTTGGATGCACATACACAATGTTAATTTTTCAAGGCAAATTATGTGGATTAGCACTTTCAATGTTCAAGCATTTGGATTTCACTCATCCCAATTGCAAATACCCAAAGCACAAGTACACCCCCAAAAACAAATGCTCCCAAAATCATTAATCATAAAACAATAGGCTCAAAAACTCCAAAAATCAAACTCCCAAACCATTTAACAAACCATGAAAAAAATTAAAAACTACAAAACTCTAAATAGCAACTCCAAAAAATTTGAACTTTGAACTCTAGAACAACAAAACTTTGAACTTCGAATTTAGAACTCTAAACATGCCAAACTTAAAACTCATAATTACAAAATTTCAAAAACTCCAAAAATTCAAAACTATGGAAACTCTAAAAACTTAGAAATATAAAAATTCAGAATTCCAAATACTCAAAACCACAAACTTACAAAAACTCAAAAACTCCAAAAGCTTAAAATTCAAAAAAATTCAAAATTCCAAATACTCAAAAACTCAAAATCAATCAATTGTTGAAATTAAATTCAATAATCAACACAAACATCCCCAAAAACACTCATCCCAAATTAAAAACATACTTAATCCCAAATGAGTGTCCTTATGAAATCCAAATGTTCTTCACTTTTCATCCTCTCCACATTCTTCCCTTAAAAATTTTATTGTGCATGTGTTATAGTAAAGAGATTATTTTTGAGACAACACTCTATCATAGTAACATGCTTGACCACTATTCGTTTACTACCGACAAGAACAAAAAAACTTCAAAAAACTTACAAAATGAAAATGCAATTAAAAAATTTGAAAATTAAGAACTAGCAATAATGCTCAATAATGTTAAGGTAGGAATTGATTTTAGATCAATAACATAAGTGATGTTAATAGGACAATTGTAGAGGTTGTTGAAAACATGGTCAGATGTTGTGTTAACATTGATAGTATGAAACAATGGCCATGGAAAGATGGCATTGAGCCTATCTTTATATTTGGGCAATTCTTTTTCAAACATGTTGTTCAAGTTCAATTGCAAATCCACCAATATTTGTTACATGTACAAAGGCATTCTCTTTAAATACATAATCAACAATAGGTGAGATATCATTCATGTACTATTCATAAAAATAGAAGTTGCAAAAACACTAACAAGAAAAATACCACCAACAACTCTAAAAATCAACATAATGGTAAAAAGGCCATAATAGGAAGGCCATAATAGGATGGCCACCAATTTTCATAACAACATAAATAGCCACAAAGCCAATATCATTAACTCCATCAACAATTATGTCTTTGCCAACATAATAATGAGATTACATTTTAAAATATATATTTACAATGAAAGACAAAAACTTATAGTACTTTAAAGCCAAACATGACAAACATTATCATGAAGGTAAATGCACAATTAAATAGTTCATTTTTGTGACAAAATAATGTGCAAATTTTTTAAGGTGTACCAAAATCTTGTCACAATGTCATTTTTTATTTTATTTTTACCATGTAAAGACACATTCATGGATGACTATGATGGAATTTAAAATTGTAATGGCTTAAATTATAGTCTCCCTGAAATTTTTGACAACTTTTAATTAATTATTTTTTATAGGGATCATAATATAGGATAAAAATGATTACAATAAAAATTAAACCTTATTTGTCCTATGTGGTACACACCTTAAAAGATATCCACCCAATAATGTTTTTTTTTAAAGTACCCTTTATTCAAATGCATATAATGATTAATATATCCTTAGATCTATTAATTGGAATTTGGATCATGACTAACATCTTTATTATGAACAAAACCATGTGGTAATTTATTAATAAAAAAATCAATTGTTAATAATAATAAACTTTTGAAATCAAAAAAATGGTATAATTGTCTAACTGGAACATCACAAAATGGAAAAAAAAAAAATTGATTCACATTCCAAATTTGTTATTGAGACTCAATATATGATAAAATACAAAATGATAAACTCATATTAGGAATCTTTTCCTTAAAAGCCTTAACCGTTTAATAGTTAGGGACTTTTGAATGGTTAAAATTTAACCATATTTTCATAAGTCCATATGAAATATAATTTTTGTTTATTTTCAATTTCTTTATCCCAAAAGCATATTTTTTGAAAATTTTACATGGGTCATTATTCCTGTGGACTTTGTGGGTTTTCCATTTAAGACCTCCAAATTAAAAAATGACATCAACTACATTAAATATAACTTTTAGGTGATTGAACATATATTATTCAAAGATTCAAATAATTACATTTTAAAAAATAATAATGATATCCATTTGAATCATTTAAAAAAAAATTGTATGGATTCATTGGGAATGTAATTTTTGCGATTTTTGAACCATTCGATTGTGCATTCACCCATGAAACCCTAAAGTGTCTTTTAAAAAAAAACTTAATCTACTTCTTCAAGTCCTTATGCTTCAAAGCAATCTATAACAAAATTTCGAATAATTGTAAGTAGTTTTGATATTTGCATGCAACTTTCAACAAAATGTTATAAAAATGTTTATAAAAAAAAAACACAACCTTAAAAATAGAATACGATTACTTACCTTCGTTTTCTCATAGGTGATAATCTCTTCAACAAATGTTTTTTCATAACATAAATTAGAAGGAATCATGTCTTTTGCAGCCAAGAAATCAATGATTAAATATTCTAACTGATAATAGTCATAGGATATTACTTAAAATCCTATGTGGAAAATTTTTTAGTCATATATTAATGGTGCATTTAATAAATAGATAATGACATGGTAACAGGAAGGATGACATCATTATTTGATTTCAAATTTTCATCCATATGACATCCATGATTGATGATAAAATGACATGGATGTCTAAAATATCATTTGAAAATGTGATTAACATAATGTTATTTAACATATGACTAAAAAATTAATATTAATAATTTAATATGAATATAAATAAATATAATGAATAACAACATGTAAAGAAGTGATTTTGGTAATACATATAGGTAATATTATACAAATAGGTAATATAAGAACCTTTATTATTATTATTACATATATATTTGATATATTATCCATTTTCAATATACAATGTGAATCAATTTGAAATAAAATTTATTGGTAAAATTATGATATATTATCTATATCTTAATTTAAAAATAACATAGAAGTGTAAGAAGTGGGAAATATATAATTAATTTTTACATTGCAGATTTATCATAAATTTAAATAAAATTTTCTGTAATATGTGTGTATAAGTATAGTTATTTATTTTATATTTTTCAAAAAAAAATTATATAATTGTATACATTATTGAACGATCTTTATGGATAAAATTTCAATTTTTTCATTTGGACAAATTATTAATGAAATATAAATGATCAAATTTGATGTTTTACATAATGTGTCGCAACTCCACTTTGGCCAAGTGTGGGGGTGAAGCCCAACACTCCCAAAGTTGGGGACTTGGAGTCCTCTGGGACTCTCGAATGTTTAGGGTTCGACAGCAAGGCCCAAAACACCTTGCATTGAGGTGTTCTTGATGTCATTGGAAAGGTCTTGAAGCGTAGATATCGAAAATGGTTTCGCATTGGCCATTTGGACATCTGTAACCCAAGTTATGGGCAAAAGATGGGTCGGGAGTCAAACTGGCAATTTGACTCCCGACCATTAAAAGTCGGGAATCGATCTCTTCCCGACCTCCGAATTGAAAGTGCGATATGTCGTTGGAAAGATCTCGACGAGGGATACAAGTTTGGTTTAGACCTCGTTGTGATCAGACTTTGAAGTCGGGAGTTATGAGCTCCCAAAGTCCCGGGACTCCAACCGGGACAGTTTCGGGACAATTTCGGGACTCCAACTTGAGAGTTCCGGGAAAAATAACTATTTGGATGTAGCCTCAGCGAAGCGTTGCAGAGAATACTATATGGGGGAAGGTGGTGGCTTCCCTCGAGTTCGGGCCGTAGTGAGTCTTGTGGTCCGAAGTGCCCGTGGCTTGTCCCAACACCCAAGGGTGGCCCAGAATGTGAACTAACCACTTTGTGGTTTGTTTTGGATGCAGATTCAAGCTTGATCTACTAGTCCTTCTTCCTAGTCTAATCCCAAGACTTCTAGCATGCCCTTCTACCCCTTTATAGTGCTGGAAGTCGGGAACGCCTTCCGAGTCCCAACTTTCCGCAATTACACTTTGGCGAACCCTCAAGTGGGTTCACCCCGGGACTTGAAAGTGCATCATAATGTTACCCGGGACTTGAGAGTGCGTCATAATGTTTAAATGAAGTATGGTCTAAATGGATTGAAAATTAGATTATTTACACAACAAATGGGGTGGCTTGATGGTAAAAGAGTTGAACTCCATCCTTGAAGTCCAAACATCAAATTTACAATTGACATTTGTTGTAGTCAACATAAGAATATTTTATACCTCCTTAGATTACATAGGTTAAGTGGTTATCTAAGTGGGCTTAAATAGGTAAATTTGGAGGTTTAGGGAGCCATTTAAATTAGGTTTAAAACCTAACTTAGATGGTGACACATGTCAACAATTTAGGGCGAAAAATAATTAAATGAAAAATCATTCAAATAAAATATTTTTTATTATTTATATTATGTATAATAAATTTATAATAATAAATATTATAAAAATAATAATAATGTTCCGCAAGTTTATAGGTCAAAATTGTAATAATTAAAAATAATTAAACAATGAGTAAATTATCATTAATGATTTCACATGTCTTTTATGACTAATGAATGATATTTGCCACATCAAGTCCTAAATGATTGTTGTCCTAAACAATTTGTCTATAACGACTTTCAAACTATTAATCATTTTTGTCTTTTATAATTAAAATAAACTTAATCATATATTTGAAGAATTATACTAGTGATAATAGTCAACTAGATCTCAATTCTCTATTGATAATATGCTACATGGCTCAATCTTGAAGATGTATATCTATTTGATTATACTTGCACCAAAAAAACAACAAAAACGTCAAAGGAAGATGACAAAAACCAAAAACCAAAAACAAAGAAAAAAACAAACATACTTTCCATATGAAATCAAATCTTGATGATTAGTTACCTCCATCCATATCCACAAAAGCATAAGTGACTCTTCCATCTAGGTGATTCCAACAACCTGGATAGGTTTATTAAAAAGTACTATTTTTTCAAATTTTAAAATTCACCAATGAGTTTATGCATGATGAGATGTAGTTGGTTTCGACCAATTGAAGTAGTAAAGACGAAAACATCATAAAAAAATCTCCATTTAGGTTTGCACCAAAAGAATAGCAAATGTGGTCTAAGTTTATCAACATGCTAATAAATATAATGATGATAAGTAAATTCTTTGAAAGTTTCAATAACATCAACAACTGGGTAATCAACATCAAGTTTAAATTGATCAACAAAACAATGAATAATGTTAATCCATAAGTTTTTCGAGACACCTTGATAAAACTTTAAAACAACGCCAGTAAGTAGTGAAACCAAACTAAATTCATCAAAATCAACATTGCAAAGTTTGAAACACCCTTTAATAAATAAAAATTTGCATGCAAAAATAACCAAATTTGAAGTTAAAACCACATGGAAATGTAGGTTGATGCTTATGCCAACATTTTATGTTTGTCTTCAATAAACAAAATGTCAAATTTTTTTATTGATTTACCAAAACTAACTATTGACATTCAATGAACTACATTTTTAGTTGTATGCATTTTAAGGTGGTTCAATTTTGGCAAGTGTTTTACTCCTTAAAAGTTCATATGATAATGTTAAAATGGTAGTTTATTTTGATATCATTAATTTAATAGGGAATTACATGATGGTTAATGAATTAAAAAACCCATATGAATAATAACCATTTTATTAAAAAAAATTATGTATATGTTAAGAAAATAAAAAATGAAATCCACCAAAAAATGATTATGATATGAACTTTTGAAAATATGTCATTTTAAGCCATTCAAAAAGTCCACAACAATTTTTTGGTTAAATTGTTTTTAACAGTTTCTTTTTTGTTTTAACATATCATATATTAAGTCTTTATAATATATCCCAAATAAAATTCATAAAAAATATGTATGTATATAAAAGCACAAATAATAAATTAGTCCATATTTTTCAACTTCAAAAGTCCATCACTATATATTTGGTGTATATATGTTGCAATTTTATTTTATAGATGTCTTCTTCTAACCACAAATTTGAAAAATGATTATTTTTATGCCATGTTAATAGCATGCAAATGCATGTCACTTTGCAAAAAACTAGATTGCAATGTAAAGAGTGAGCCACCTTACAACCAACCTTATAGGAATTTTCACATGGTGGTGGTACCTTGCATCCAAGAATATGTTAAAAGGAGCTGCACATGTTTTACATAATTCCACAACTTGTTCCTACCTCTACCTATCAAGCCTACCAATACCACATATTAAGGCTTGAATGTTGCAAAAAGAAAACAAGTCAAGAAACACAATAGAAGCACAAACATGCAAGAAGAAAAACCAATTAAAAAATATAAGAACATAAAACTTAAAGAGAAACCTTAAATTTAACCCAAAAATAAACATCAAATCTACAAAAATATGTTTTTCTTGCATGAGTAGAAACCAAAAAAAAGTAGAAACCTTAAAACCAAAAAGAAACATCAAGTCTATCAAAATGTTTTTCCTATGAAAATAAAAATTAAAAAAAATTAATAAGAACCTAAAACTTCAACATAAACCCTAAACCTAATAACAAAAAGAAACACATAACTTGCAAAAGCATAAACAAGACAAAAAAAAAGAAAAACACATAATGAAAAAATAAATTATATAGACATTCAAAAAATGGTCAAGAATTGTACCTAGTTGTTTTGATATAAACTGCCATCTTTTTTTGCAACTTGCAAAATTAAAGATGACAACATATCCACAAGGTCCTTGATCAAACCTTCATCTTCAGACAAATCAACAATAGGTTTTGTTGTGTCAAAACCACAAAACAATTTCCATTCATCAAACACATTCTTTGCTCAAAGCTCAATGTGTTTAGTCCCTTTTCGACCTCCCTTGTTAACATTTTTAATCTCCTTATTAATTTCAAGAAACCAAAATTTCAAAATTGGCTTCCTTACAAGAAACTAACAATCGTCTTCCTAGAAACTCATGTCCTAAAGGCATATTAACCTAACAAAGAAGAGAAGATGTAGAAGTAGCAATGTCAAGACTTGAATCAAAACTTGAATTAAGTAAAAAAGGAGGCATAAGAGAAGGTACATAATTAAAAACCTCATTAGAAAGATCAACAATAGATGCAAATTAAAGGCATTAGTAAAAAAATCATGTCTTCCAAATGCAAATTGATGTTAGGGTTGAAAAAATGCCCACAATAATTACCAATTGCTTCAAGATGTAGTACTATAAAATGAAGATGAGGCTTATCAATATCATAATGTAAGTGAATGGAATCAACATGAGGTTCATCAATAGAAAAGATAACAATACATTCATGAAGTTCAATGCATTGCACATAAATGTCATCTCCATTAATGGACCATGACAGTACATCAAAAACATTAGTAATCAATGATGGTGTAATAAAAGGTGTAGCAAGATAGAAACCAAAAGGATACTAATCAATGAATGCACTAGATAGAGAAGAAGATGAAGGCAATATTTCCTTCAAGAAAATTTTCTCTTGCAAAGTTTTCACTAAATAACTTTTTCCTAGATGCTTCGTCAACAATAGACATTGCAAAAATAGTAAAAGAAATGGAACAAACATAGAAAGAAGAAAATCATAATATATTGTGTGAAGATGCAAAATGCAATTGAGAATTGCAAGCACAAAAGAACCTGAATAAAAAGATTCTGCAAAACAAAGACAGAAAAAAAACTTGCACACATGAAACAAAAAGAAAAAAAACCAAGGAAAAAAACTTGTGAAAATGCAAGGGGGCGGGAGGGGGATAATGCAAAACAAAAATTGTTGCAAACAAATAGTCGCAATGAAAGATACAGGAACAACTCCAAAGCAAAAGATGCCATGATCCCCTAGCACTAGCAACAAATAGAAGAGTGCAAGAAAAAAATGTTTCAAAGACTGCACACAGAAAAGAACCTACTCCCATCAAACAAAAGGAATTATACCAACATAACAATAAACAAGTGGAAGGAGAGGAGATGCTCATAAAAGCATGCAGAATTGGAACACACTGAAATAGAAATGTCACTGCCAAAGTAGAAAAACTGCAACAAAAAAATGTGGAGAAGCCTAAAGAACTGCTGAAGCTGATCAAAACAAGAATAGTTGCTGCAAGAAATATGCATTGAAATCGAACAAATTAGCAAAAAAGTTGTTGCAAAACAAATTTGAAGATGACCAAGCAAAAGAGCGAAGAGAGAAATTGCTGCAAAAAAAAATGAAGATGACCGAGCAAGAGCAAAGAGAGAAGCTGCTGCAAAAAAAAAAAGTGAAGATAACCGAGCAAGAGCGAGGAAAGAAGCTGCTACAAAAAGCAAATGAAGATGACCGAGTGATAGCGAGGAGAGAAACTGCTGCAAAAAATAAACGAAGACAGACCAAGCGAAGAGAGGAGCTACTGCAAACAAACAAAATTCACATGAAGTCGAGCAATCCAGGAGAGAAGCTCCCGCATTAAACAAATAGTAAAAAGAAGAAGACTGGGTGAGCTGCCTGGTTATATACAATGTGTTTACCCTAAACGACATGAAAAAGATGCGGCAAAAAGGCATGGCGAGGCGCTAAACAACCCCCTAACGAGCTCTGTCCGGCGCTAGTTTCGATTGTCTGTTTGCACACCTTGTTCGGCCTAGCACACAGTTCTGCAAGAAAACCATGCAGCCCGGTTTTCAATATTCTTCAGTTCTTCGAAAAGAAGAACTAAGTTCTCCTTCTGCTTCCCCGTTGCAGATGTCCTGGGCACATGTCTCGCACTGCAGGCGCAGATCGAGCCCACGATCTAACCCTCAGGGAATGTAGCAGTATCCATTGATATAGAATCTGGCACTGAGAAATGAGGATTATTTTTTAAGTTTATTCCAGACGCAAAGTCGGAAAGGACAAAAATTTAGAAACCCTGCGGCAGAACAACGCAGTTCTCCGCAGGGCGGGATTGTCAGGCCCGAAACCAGCGCCGGCCAGAGATCGTTAGGGGGTATTTAGCGACTCGCAAAGGGATGTATGTGTCCCTTTTAGGGCATCTTTACACCGGACAGAAGCGCTGAAAAAGGAAAAACTTTAGGTTAAAAAAGTTGAGGGGCTTTAGACCCTTCTCCTAAACAAGCACTCATTTGTGAAACACCCAAACCCCTGGGGTGTTGCACTATGCTCTTTTTTCTACAATATGTCCCATTGCCTCGCCCAAAAATGCCCAAAACAAACAAACCCAACAAGAAGCAACCACCAGAGTCAACCAAATCAAGAAAACAAAACAAAACCAAGTGGGTTTTAGTGAAGGCAAAAAGAAGCACACTAGGTAAGAAAGTTTTTTTAAAAACCATGGAGGGGGAAGAAGAAGATAGTAGGGGAAAAAACAAATATGATGAGATGAAATATGCATGGGTTGCTAATAATATATTGAGGTTGAAGGGTTGGGATGATTTTTTCTTTTCTTTTCCAAAAGCTAGTCCATTTACACTTACCCTATCAAATACATTTATTCAATGCCATGGAAGTGTAAA
>Ga0116228_10005066_pt1 | contig 11721 bp, 5 predicted proteins | sample S1TSphfallax_2_FD_89694 | JGI IMG/M metagenome (GOLD analysis project Ga0116228, IMG submission 89694) | Host-associated microbial communities from peat moss isolated from Minnesota, USA - S1T2_Fc - Sphagnum fallax MG | ecosystem: Host-associated > Plants > Peat moss > Unclassified | place: USA...
GAAATGGTTTTTTTTAATAAAAATCAAATTTTTTTTTTTTTTAAAAAAAAAAAAAGGGAATTTGGGTTGGTTTTTTTTTTTTTTTTTTTTTTTCAATATTTTGTGGTTTCAAAAGTTTGGCAAAATTTTCCAAATTCTAGCAAAATAATATAAAATCGAATTTACACTTCTTTTTTTTTGAAACAACAAAATTTTCCAAAAACTTTCATAGCTACAGTGCAAATTTTCACTCCAAAAACCTGCTAAATATGGGACAGAAATTATTTTAAATTTTTTTTGCATTTGTGCAAATTCTTGCACCAGAAAAAAGGGCTAGTCCTGCCAAATTTTGATAATTTTTCTTATAAACCTCACATTTTGCAAGGTGCAATCTGAGATGGGTCATTAGCCAAAAAACAAAAAGTTAATATCATGGCTGAAAACAATTGCAAGGCCTTAAATCAGTGTTTCTATTCAGCGAATGTTTTTCCAAAAATGAGAAAATTGAGTGTTTCCTGGAGTTTCTGATTTTGCCTGATTCTACATCAGGTTCCAATAGATTGCCAACAATATAAAAGGATACTTAAATTCTTTTCCATTCATTGTTTTTATAGCCAAATTTGGCTACATAGTCTTATGGATGATCACCACTCAAGTACACAAAACTGAAAAAAATCAAATAAAAAATAAATTAAAAAACACTTTGCCTAAGCAGCAATGCCAGCATAGAAAAGCCATTTGATGAGGAAGTTGTGCAAAGTAGAGGTGGTGGGATCACATTTCATAAAGTCAACAACAATGATAAGAGTGGTACCCTATTGATCATCCACTCAACACGTAGTCATCTCCTTGCACTACCTTACAAAACTTGATACCTGAGGGAAGAAATTCCCAGAGGGACCCCATTTCAAACGAGTATAATATGCTCACATTAAGTATTATTTTCCCACTCCCAACCTCATTCTACTTTCTCATTATCCTTATAAACTATTCACATGTTGTTCCCGATGTCAAGTACTAGTTGGAGCATGGAACATCCCGCACTCTATTATGGTAAATAACAACTTTCATGCTCTTCTCATGGGTAATCCAGACCATAATAATGATGGTGTCTGAAGCCTTCTTCCCTACCTTCACACTCACCTCTTCTTTAATGTTTTCTGGACATGTTTTTTGGTATAATCAAAATGGCAACCATCCATAGGAAGATTTAACCAAATCTGGCTATAAATCAGATATGTAAATACAAACTTTCAGTCATCCATCTATGTATGTGTATAAAGAGCAAATAGGATAATCTATCCTGTCATATTTTTGACTAGTTATTGGAACTCAAATATAGAAATATCTAGAAGATTGTTTGTTCATGAATCATATACATGAACAATTCAAGTAAAGGGTTGTGGCTACAAGTGTCAAGAAAGATTGTTTGTAAAACAACTAATTAAATGCCCGTTCATCAAAACCTTGCAAAACTTTACTTATAAACACACCACTGATTTGGAAAATGTACAAAGGTATTTGAAAAAAAAAGGGAGAATTTAAAAGACATCAAGTTAGCACAAACTAGATGTCACAATCTCTTCCTCTCAACAATCAATCACCTATAATAAGTTGGCCATGGCGATGGGGTGTGTCATGAAGGAGTGAAAGTTGGGAATTAACTAAATCTATCACTAGCTACCGCTCAACTTAAGATAGAGAATGCTTGCATCCCTTGCAATGTAACTGAAAATTCTTGACGAAGAAAAGTAACCAAGACAAAAAGCAGAGCCAATTCCAATTTCCCACTCATGACTTGATACAAGCATTGATAGAGGGGTTAGGATCTTCACTGCCAGACCTTAGTCTTTGACATCTGACTTTTTAGGATCAAGTCAGCCTTAAACCCTCTGGTTTTGTTCTTCCTCTCTGGATTGGTGCTTTTATTAGATAGTTTGGCAGGATTTCAACAATTAAATATTGACTAGAACAGACCCTTCTTTGCAAGTATGGTACAAACCTCAGATTGATATGGAAATATAGCACAATTAGGTTTGCCCAACCCCTCAATCTAGGTCTTCAGCACAGTACCAATTATTAGACCTCACAGCCAACAATTGTGGTGCATTCACACTTGATGTTAAGTCTGTTAAATATAGATCTAGGTGGCATCTTAGGTGGTACCCAATGTTAAATGGTCGATAGCTTAATGTTAAGTGAATGTTAACATAAAATGTTCATGGTAAGTAGGTGTTAGTCCTAAATGACTAGTATGGTGTTAGTGGACTCAACACTAGAGTCCCTGACACCAAGTGTGAATGGACCTTTACTAACACAAACTGTCTTATTGGACTATCTCCTAAACAAAAGACCAAAAAGAAACAAAGGCTAGGAACCATGTGAATAAAGAACTAAAAGCATGTGCTACAACATAATGCTATTGACACCTATGTAAGATAGATTTTGTGGCTTCATATGTTACAATGAAAAGTGTTGCATATGTAAATGTAAAATAGTTGTTTTACACACCATGTAAAATCATGTAAGATTTACATGTGGAAGTTTTTACACTTTCATTTCATGTTGTGTATATGCTGAGATTTACATTATGTTTTGTAAGTTATTTTTTATTGAGTTTGTGTAAATTACAATGAAATGCATTGCTCATTATTTTTGTAGATTCTAGTTGGCAAAAAAAGGAGGATATTGCATTTCAAACTTTTTATTCATGATTGTGGGTTTCTAGAACAAGAAAGCAAGACCAAAATGAAAGAAAAATGACAAGAGATTTTGAAGTTGTTGATGAAATTTGCAACAATGTTAAAAGTTGTAACATGACCACAATGTCACCACTTAAACTTGCAAAAATAGTTTGTGAAAAGGATTAGCATAAGAATCTCTTCACATTATCAAAAGTTAACCTTGTGACTTTGGTCAATGCTTATTTTGGAATTTTTAAAATAAGTTGAAAAAAATCTTCAAAGTTTTGTATGACCTAAAAAATTTGTTGCAATACATTATTATGTAAATATATGTTCAATGAATTTCCTCAAAAGTAAGAGTTCTTATAATGCTTAAAAATATTGGTTGCAATGTTTTAAAAGGGTTTTTGAACATTTTATTTTCATTATATTCATTTCAAATTATATCATATATTTTCATAATGTATTTTAAACATTGCGACAGAAACATATTAAAGGGTGAAAGCACATTAAGGGGGAACCACTTTTGTTCAAAAAAGATGATGTATAACAAACATTATAATATGCAATAAGATAATTTTTTGATGGCATCCTTTGGCTAACCTAAACACAAGCAAAAAACTTAAGAATTTTCATAACATTTTGGAACTTAAAATTCATTATAAATCAAAATTAATTTTGATCCAACAATTAGATGAAGATGATTGAATAAAATCAATGTACATAGAATATATAACTTACAATTTTTTCAATAGCCATAAGGCCTTATGTTTGTAATTCATGAAACATTACCAAACAAAAAGAAATTGAAACAATAATGCAACGCCCATCTATAAATCTCCTCCTTTTTGATATGGTAATGTTCTTTTCCTAAAAGGAGAATATTATTATGCATTCATTACTAAAAAAATGCAAAGAAACACATTTTTTAAATGGAATTTCATCCAAAAGTTTTAAAGTTCTTAATTCATGTACATCAATATCATGAATAAAAAAAAAAATCATCTAAGAATTCCATTGACAACCTTACTTTTTAAATACATATTCAAAATTTCAAACTATGTGACAAGTAATATTTGATCACAAATATATTCCATACATTCAAAATTTTCAATGTTTGTTGAAATTTTCAAAATAATTGATTAGATTATAAAAATAATCAAATATACTTAAAACAAGTAAAAATAATCCAAGATATGATATGCATATGTTACCAACAATTCAAATTGCAAAATAATTATATTTGTGATTACAATTTTAAGGGGCTTAATGTGTTTTCACCCTAAAAGTTTGCAACATTAGTAATTTTTTAAATAATACAATAGGAAAAACCAAGCCTTGGTTACACTTGTTGTATTGGCTTTTATTAATTTGGTTCCACCCATGGGGAATTGACCTAAAATCTAGAATTTTATTTTACAAGTCCAAAACGAAAGGAATTACAAGACAATCACACCCCAAAAGAATACAACATGACCAAAAAAAGTAAAAAATCATTTCAGTAAAAAGCTCATCTAAAATATGTCATTGTTGAACTTTTAAACAATTCGAATAGTTGTAAGATGACAACAACACCACTAATTAGAGTTACAAATAACCTTTGGATAATGAGGAGGAATATGGAAAAATTCATAAGATCACATTGAAAGAAGCTTTGCAAGATATCATTTCTACATACATAATTTTGTCTTCTTTAATAACTATTTCCATCTTTTTCCTTTTTCTTCTTTCTTTCTTGAACTAACTCTACTTTCACAACTTTTCTTTGAGAGGATAACAAAGTGAAGATGCAATACTAGATATGTTATATTTTGTTGTGTTAATGTATTTGTTTCCATTGTTTTATACAATGTGTAGAATCATATAAATCTTTCTTAAAAATTACACTTACATCTGAAGTGTATATATTTATGATACACATTTACCCAATGTGTATATAAAAAATCATATACATGCACAACATTGGCGAATACCAGTGATGTTGGATGGTTCTTTGATTTTTTTAATAATCATCAATTCTTGATATTTGGAAAATATCAGAATCAAAAAACTAATCATTCCTGAGTATTAAAAAATCATAATGGATGAAGTCTTGCTATTTCTGAGCATTAAAAAAAAATTAAGAATCAAAGAACCACCGCTTCTAGTATTTAAAAAACATAAAAAACCCTTGGGTTTCATGAAAGATCTAGTAGATTCTAAGCAATTACTTGATTTGTAAATTTTTGTTGGGTCAAAGATAAGGATGAGCACAACACAAAAAATTGATTTGCAAACAGGTAGTAGTGGGTGGGCTTTTTTAAAATTTAATTTTACTTATATACCTTGTCTAACCCCAAGTGACAGTTTGGTCCAAAATCAAGGAACCACCGCACACGTTAATAAAATAAAATACGGGTGTTGTTGTGGCCATATTATACTAACATTAGTTTGACAAGAGCGTAATAAATGTCATAGAAAATGTTCAAATTGTAATGTTAATGTAATATATATCATAATAAACATCACATATTCTATATTATAATCAATGAAACCACAAAGTTCACCTCATACATATGTCATGATTCAAGCCTTCCTGCTCTAGTGAAAACCATACTTTGTAATTCTACAAGGAAAGGACTTAACCATAATGCTCTTTTTTTCATGTTAGGTTTCACCTCAGATAAGTTGGACAATCATGCACAAATGAGACACAAAAACATATGTGCAATGGACACATGGTAAAAGCCACTAAGTTAATAGATGGAATATAATATGAGAATTTCCAATTTTGCAACAACAACATAGGTGCATGTTTGCTTAATTTAGTCTCTCATGATTATGAGACCAACATTTTGCCTTTTCTTTTTCTTTTTTTTTAATAAAGGTTATAGCCTTTCTTTGTAGAGCTTGGTTTGGTCCCACTCTATGGAAGATAAAGAGGGCAAAATAGTGAGTACACACGTCTTCTTTCGAGTTTGTGTATGTCCACAAATTTTGTGTTAGCTATATAGCATATTTTGTGACGAGTTGGTTGGACTTGGTAAGGTCATCAGTGGCCCCAATCTCTTTTGTCTTATTTTAGGGCTGGTCCCATTCATTATAGCTGTCCTTGGTGTGGGATCCTGTACACTTGTTTCCATTGCAATTTCCAGTGTTGGAGGGGGCGTTCTTTGGATTCTGTTATAGTCTTCGGGGTCTGGGTTTTTTAACATTTTTCAAAATCAAACAAGATTGTGGGGATTTTTTCTCCTTTAAAAACTCAGAATAAAATAACCTTTTGGTTATGGGTTTTTCAGTCAACAGGACTCCTGAAAGAACCAACAGTTCAGGGTAGGTTCTTTGACCGGTTCTCATGGAAACCGTGTGTTTATTATGGGTCAAAACCAATTCTTTTGGTTTTTTTTAGTTTAAAAAAATTCAGCATATAATACTTCCAGTTTCCAGTTTTACCCCCAAAAAAATAATCAAAGAACTAGTGGGTTAATCAAATTAGTTCTTTGATTTTTTGAGATACACGGATCAAGGGTCCATATACCCGACCTATACCCATAGGGACTTTCTTTGAAAAAGAGCAAACCATCCAAGTGTGGTTTCCTGAGGAGACTAGAATTCCAAAGATTTGCTAATTGGTCATAAATATATCCCATACGTGTAACTCCAATCTCCAAGTTTCAAAGTAAGAAAGGCTCATCAACAGTGTTAATTTTGTCCACAAATTGTATTGCTTTTTTGACATAAAACAATTGGGAACATTGTGGAATTTTTCTTTTCTTGGTGTAAATTCATCTAATTTTGTTTATGGTTTTAGGAAAATTCGTTAGCTCTTTTTTTAAATTACAAATTTGATTATATTTTTTTAAAAGCCCCGCTCATCAACAAGGTCATGTTTCCTTGTAGTCTGCTGAAGCTTTCTCTGGCTCCAAAACCTAGGTCAAAGTTTCATCACATTAGAGTTATCCTAAAAGTCACCCTCTTTTTCACCCCCTATCCCCTCTTTCAGTGGTATCCGCAAAGTAAGGAAATTTTATTAAACCTGGGTATGAAATGCGTTTAACGCACAGGGTTCGAGAGTAATTTTAATAGTTGTACGGGTAAGAGCAGTGGAAATATATGTAGCAACAATGCAGGCGCTCAAGAAAAAGGAAACACAGGATGAAACTCAGTTTACCACCAAAATTGGTGGAAAAACTAGTCTGGGTCCAAGTTATTTCCTTTTGTACAGTTTTCATTCCCATTTACGCGTTTGATGCCCTATTATGCGAAAACCGGTCGTTCTCGCCCCCTGATCGCCTGACTTTATTGATAACTCTATTATATCAGCTTCACGGTTTGTTCACAAAGCCAAGTCATTAAGTTGTGGGCACTGGCAATTGGATGGGTTTACAAGGAGTGTGGCAAAAAGGAGCTCCCCATGGATTAGATGGCCTTCAACTATGGAATGTTCTACTACTGGATGAACACTTAGTAGAGGTTTAAGACAGATTTTCCTGAAGGCCTAACCTTTTTTTGTGAATGAAGTTCCTCCCAAAACGGGCACATTTCGTATGAAAATTAATTTCTCAAAGTTCCATACAAAATCCAGGACTTTCTATGGATGAATGTGAGGCAAACTTGTGAACCATAATTTCAATGCAGTTTTTGGAATGGATGGGTTCAAGGCTGGAGGAAAAAATGAGAAGATAAACAAAATTGCCAAGAGAAAATTGTACTGTAGAAGAACTAGTTACCATATGACTAGTTTTTGCTTTTCAAAGAAGTAACTAGAGTATAACTATATCATCCTCTTGGCAAGGCTTCAATGGCAAATTCAAGTTTGTGATTATGTGATGGTGAAGACTACATTTTATTCCAAATTATCAAGGCTTGGGGGTTGGTGTGTTCCACCCGCACCTAGATGGCACCTACCATCCCAAAAACGAAAGCACCCTTTGTTTGTGCAAATGATGTGAACGACATCTTTGCCATTTACATTTTAATTATTCCACCTTTTATTGCTTTAATGATTTTATTTTTTCTCATGTCTTCATTGTCAAAGAGTTGTGGCCACATAAGTTGTCCTCCAGGTGAAAGGCAATTTCCCACACAAAGACCAACAAACACTTCAAATCTAGATTTGCATAGGAGTGAGTTTGTGATAAATGACATCCTAATCAAAATTTGGGAGAAATATGCAAGGAAAAAAAAAGGGGGGGCTGGGGATCCCAAAAGTTGAAAGGGGGTGCCCCCTGCCCCCAGATTTTCAAAAAAAGAATTGAATTTTTTTCTGGACAGGCTCTAGAAACATGTCACCATTCAATGCTAAATCGCCCTTGGGATGCTCACATACGACACAACATTAGAAATTTGACAAAACACTGGAATGAATATATAGTTTTATTTATTTGGTTGCATGTATATGGCATTTGAGAATACTCATATAAGTGATGAATCTACACATTTAAATTTATCATTTTTTGATGTTACAACGTAATTAGTAAGCAAATCATTTAATCTTAAAGGGTCTTGAAGTCCTTTCAGTTTCTCCTCCCCCTCACCTTCCCCCCCATAATTATGATAGTTAAATAGGATTGCATTCTAGATGATCACCTCCAAAGGAAAGGCGTAGAGACATTCCATCATGCTTGTAGGATGGCAATCTTAGTTTTCTTTGATTTTGTAAATTTCCCATTAGATTTTGTCCTAGGTGACAGAACATTGAAATAATTCTTGTGAAAGTTTTTGATTTACCATACCACAACTAGTATATAATGTCTCTAGTTAGAACCCTTTTATCCAACCAAAACCAACCATGTTAGAAACCAATTTTGTCTCTTTTTCTCCAAATGAAATTTTAATGATATGTTATGCCCTACATCGTTTTTGGGCACAAACAATCCATAATAGCCATACTCAATCTAAGGTCTATCTTTTTATGCAAGCTATAAGATAATTGGTTGTCAAAACCTTGCCTGGCTCAAGGTATGATTTCAAATACAACACATAAACACATGTGGCATTACAAACATAATAGCACATATCATTTTCCAACCTATCATGATTACATTCATTATAATTTCTTATACATTCCTTCTCACTTGTCCCTTTAGTTATATGAAGAATAGAACTAATACATCTTCATAAATAAAAACACAAACATTGTTATTTATGGTTCAAAATTTCAATGACGATGATTCATCAAACTTATTTTGAAGTAGGACAACTTTAAATTCCATAAGTCATAAGTTGGGACTTGAATGATTCTATATTGGAATTTGTTTAGCCCCTTCCCTAATAAAGACGCATAGAAAGGTTTTTTTTTATATCTCAATATTATGTTCAACACCATATTCATGAACAGATTTTCAATACCTTATTCATCAAGTTGCATCCTGTTATTTTCAATGCAATTGAATCTTAGTCCAATTGTTGAATTGAATTGAAGTGGAATTCAATTCAATTCAAGTTAAATGCAATATCATTCAATACTTTTGTTTTAATGGAAATTTTTTTTCACAATTTTTTTTTTTTCATCAATTGATCAATTGATTGTCACTAATAGTGCATAACAACAGGGGTTTAATCATCAAATTTGTCAAGCAATACAACATCTCCAATCATAGTCGATAAAAAAACATTTATGGACTCCAATTAGACCATTTATTAATGCAAAATATGGTATCTTTTTCTAATATGAACATGGTGTTATTGTTATGCTAAAATAAAAGTTGAACATGCAAACTTTGATATTCAATTTAATAAATGGATTTCACAAAACTACCAATTTGCACAAGAATTCATATTAACTTGTTGAAATCAAAAAAATGTGCACATCTCTTTTATAGAAAAGGAAATTATTATAGTTCATTTTTATGCCAAATATAATTTTTTAAATATATATATATTTTTAATTTTATTATAATATATGTTTTTTAAATTGATGCCTTGTCAAAAGTCATTTTCCTTGTAATCTATAAACACCACATGTGCCATTTTTGGTCCACCTGAATGTATAATTACCCCAACATTGAAAGTTCTGGAAACCTAAAAGTGAAACTATCACAATGTCTTTTGAAATGTGTTAATCATAAGTTTGAATGGAGGCAAGTGACATGGCCATTAATGTTAATCTAAAGAAACAACTTTATTTTTTCCTCAAATGCATTGATTTCAAGAAAAAAGGTGGGTCTCTATGGTGTTATAATTTGTTGTGCCTTGAAAAAGGCTCATGTGTTTGTGGAAATGGTGACCATTAAACATTACAAAGGATGCAAACACCACATGCCTACTTTTGTGTGGTTAAGGTAGTTCTTGTAAATATAATTGTGAAAAATATACATATATAAGCTGAAATTATATAATTATAATATTACATATATATGTCAAAAACATTTTAATAAATAAAAAAATTATTCAACTCCTTTGTGTGAATTTATTTGTGCATTACAATAACTAGACAATAATTGTAAGGTGCAACGACACACACATTATTAAATTTCACTACCAACCCACCTATTCTACACCTACTTTTTTACAACCAAGCACAATGACCTAGTTGCTTTTCTTGTTCACAATACATACACATTTCATACATATATTCTTCTTTCAACAAACTCAGTTTGGTTACTTCAAGCTAATGTTTGGAAGGTATTAAAAACAAGGTTGCCAACCCCACATCCCAAAAGGACATCCTAGGGACATTGCATGGGACATCAACATGTCAAATGTCCCAAATCCAATTAGCATCCTAGTAAAAAGGACTTGCATTATCCTTGGCATTTGAATACATTTGAACCATAGCTTAAATAAAAAAGGTAAATTTAAGTTTTTAAAAAATGACATCAAGAAATTTTACCAATTTGAAGGGGACATAAGCATGTGAAAGAAGGTCAAAAAAATATCTAGACGCACAAAAACAAAATTGTCAACTTTGTAGGTTAAAAAGTAGATCATATTTTTTGAAAATTAACATTTAAACTACATGATCATATGTCGTATAACATGAGAAAGTTTTTTAACGCTTAAGATGTTGTGTTTAATTTTTTTCCCACCTACTTTCACTAACTTTTCTTTATTTGGTGTTGTTGTCCTATTCTACACAAAATAAACATAAATTATAATCATGACCTTTCATTTTTTTTTATTCATTGTTGTGGCTATTTCAAATTTTTTTTAAACACATATTACCATGTTATACAAACACAAAATGAATTTATAATTCATATTGAAAAGTAGATTTTTCATGCTTCAAACCTACATAAAGAAAAAAATATTTTTAAAAGGTTTAACATTGTCATAATTGAGATATTCAAGTTCCAAAAAATGTGTATCAATATGCATGATGGCTCAAATATTAATAACATATCATTTGAATAGTTTAATTTGGAAAAAGTATCAAATTTTAACTTGCAATAAATAAATAAAATAGCTCAAATAATAACATAGATTGGGGATGACCAAATATGATTTATATAGTATAGTAAGTACATTCCAAAATTTATACCATTGGTAAAAGGCTTAAAACTCAAAAGTGCAAAATCTACTTTTCACCGACTTTTACTTAAATTTGAGTAAGAATCACCAATTGGTCTACTTTAGCATGCTTGTACTTGAGGATATCAACAAACATACAAGGGGATTTCACTTAGTTATATCTATCCTACATTATTACAAAACCATAGTCTTTATGCTAGTAGCGCCGTGACTAAATTGATTATAAAATCAAAGCTACTAGTTTAAAATGACTACTTATGTTTGATTTGATTATCACCAGAATTAAGTATGTTCATTATGATTTTTAAAAACTATCTAATCAAATTAAACATTATGTTATACATGTTGTGGATGTGACGCCCATATGCAATTGTTTGTGCTCTTTTTGATGAAGTGTTAACATTAAGATTATATATATATATATATGTATATAAGTTTTTTTATTATTAAAAAATGAAAATAAAAATATTGTTCTCATGTTCCCAATTGTTATCTATAATGGTCTTAAATTGTTAAGTAAGGTTTTTTTTTTTTTTTTTTCAAGCTCAAATTTCTCAAACCATATCCCCTCCCATGGGATTTTTGGTATTGTTGGAAAGACTTCAAA
>Ga0116228_10005067_pt1 | contig 11720 bp, 9 predicted proteins | sample S1TSphfallax_2_FD_89694 | JGI IMG/M metagenome (GOLD analysis project Ga0116228, IMG submission 89694) | Host-associated microbial communities from peat moss isolated from Minnesota, USA - S1T2_Fc - Sphagnum fallax MG | ecosystem: Host-associated > Plants > Peat moss > Unclassified | place: USA...
ATAAGCTCCTGTAAATAAAAGCAAAATGCTTTGAGCACAAACAGCTTTGACTTTCTCTTAAACAATCAATTGAGCAACTCATGGTGAATAATAATAGTCGTTTTGAAGTTGGCATTTTTGGCCCGTGTGCCAAAAGTTCCATATGAGTTTATGAATGAATGAATTGTTAATTTTGGAACATGAAAAAGCATCAGCCTCTTCAAGAGGGCAGATCAGTCTGCAGTCTATATCTTTATAGTTTGTATTTCAAATCACATCCAGACACAATAACTTATTATTAGTCCATAACTTTTACATGGAACAGATACAGTGAAAAACATGCTCATCTAGGGCCCAAAAAAACCCTTCTGAGAGCATAGTGAGTGTTCTGTGTAAATGGACAAAGAAACTTTTCTGAACCTGAGTATTTCATATATTTGACCAGTGGCTGGTTGCAGCTTTTTTTTAAAGATGTCCTGGAGACATCCAAATACCCTTCTCTTGAAAACACCGGAGTACACATATGTAAATATATTATAGACTTTGTAACCTATGAGTGACTCTTGAGAGGCTGCTGGTTACCAGAAATAGCTGAGAAGTCGAAGAGTGGTTGCAGCTTTTGTGCATGTCTTGGACACATGCAAAATTATCCTTCTCTTAGAACATGAGAGTATCTAGTACATTATGTGAATGAATCACTTTTGGACTAGGTAAGCTCAGAGAGGCTGCTGGTTATCCGAAATAGTTGAGTTGTGGGTTATTTCTGGTAACCCGTGGCCTCTCCCTGGTTACCAAGCATGAATGATTGTTGTGAGAATCGAGTTGATCGGACCTGTGATACCATTCTAAGTCAGTTGGACAACTTGTCAGTACCATTTTATGTGTTTCTGACTTCACAGCACATATTTATCTATTGTTATTTTTTGTCGTTAGTGGAAATATCTCAAATGGATATACGCACGAATGTTATTTTCATTCATGAAGAGAGTTGTTATTATATTTTCATTCAAGAAGCAATATGGTTATGAAAAAATTGGGGCAATGGGAGCTAATAGTGATACCTAGAGTTGTGAGTAGGTTGCTAATAAAATTGATCCTCACAACTTATTTGCTTATAAGTTGTGACCTAATAATCAGTCAGATCTTCAAGATTCTCAAGTAAATAGTTTATTTATCATGGAACATGTTGGATTTAGGCCGTTGTGCCCAATAATGTAACTCTGAGGAATTTGTGTGAGCTCATTAGAGCACTGGGCTCACAAAACTTTCCAAAGAGCCAATGAAACACACAGAATGATATGTACCCATCACATTCCATACTCTAATGGTTTTCATGATTTGCATAAATGGACATGTGAATTTTGCACAATGGTTAGAGGTCAGTATCCCCCAGAAGACTTCTCTGTTGTGTCTTGTAAGGGGACTATAAAGAGGCACCCAAGGCCACATGAAAACCATTATGCATCCATTCAATAAAAATGTGTTTTGACTCCATGAATCCTAAACACCAACTGAAAATAATAAAGAATTCAAAAGAATAATGATTAGGAGAAATCCACACATCATGTGACTAAAAATATATAACTGGACCAATGCTCTTTTGTCAAAGGCTCTTCTAGCATTAAGGGAATTATAGACAACAGAAGGTAATTCCTAAGTGATGCCTAATCCTTGCCTACTAAAGGCATGGCCCAACAAATTGAATGGGAAGCAAATGGGAATCAAAGACTTAAGACAAGGTGACTAGGGGAAAAATTTTAGGTCGCAAGCAACAAGGGGTTCTCTGGTAATCACCAATTAAAACACCTACCCTCTTTTGCTCGTTGTTTTTCCCTTGTGCCTTACTCAACACATCTTATCCATGATTTGAACTTTGTGTGCTTTTTTCCCCAAACAAACACAAGAAATGTCTTTGGAGTCTGGACACTTCCACCATTCCCAACTTCCATCATGCTCATGGTTGGGGGAGTTGCCAATGGTCATAGAGGGCAATGTCCTTGTGCAATTATTGCCTTCCACTGCACTGGGTTCTTGGCAACTTCTGGTCCAGGAGTTCAATGCATGACAGACAGTTGGATCCAAAATGTCCTGTAGTCAATTGGATTTTCAGCTGCATTTTGTCCTTTTTTACCTGCGTCATTTGCCTCCTGTTCAGTTGCCCGTCTCGGAACTCTTCACAGTTTCTAATAAGTTGTTGTGGGGACAAGGTGATTACCACAAAAGTTCCATTTCTCGGATACCCAACCATCTCAATATCTTTGGTTTTTGTCTTCTGTCAGGTGCAACAGATGTAGCTTGACTCATGTCTCTTATCCTAACACGTTCTCATATAATATACACTTACAGCAGCTTCACCTTTAAGTGCCCTTGTAGTTAGGCCTTTGAGAGTGTTTCTCACATTCAAGATGGTTTACTAACTGTTTTCCAAGCCTCTCTGTAACCATGAAAATTGAGATTCGAAAAGATGAGAGACTATTTAAACAAGGGGATGTGTCACACTGTGGCCTTGCCATTTACACTAAAAAGTATGGAAGGCAAAAGAAGAATTATGGAAACTCAAATATTTCACCATTCTGAAATATAATCTTCCAAAAATCCTCTAAAAGAAACCAAAATCCTTCAAGATATTATAACTCACTGATCTCAAGTTCCAACACCAGCCAAAATATCATCTTTAAAAAATCCTCATATAAAAAATAGACCTATTACCTAGGGGCCAAAATCCATTAAGCTACTATACTCTATAATGAATTTAAACACAATATCCTTGCCTTGGTAGGCAAGGCCAATAAAATCATTAAAACTATGTGGGCAATTAAGAGTAGTTATTATTTTGTGTAATGTCTTTTGCAAGTTGCTAAACAAAGAAAAGATTTTTGAAATTTTTGAAATTTTGTGCTCTTGGTATCATTGGATTATTGATATAGTAAGTTTTAGAATGTTTTTAAGCTTAGTTTGAGGATGGTGACTCCTTGACAAGGTCATTGGAGGCTCATCGAGGTTGTAAGTGTCAACCTAACATTATGGTTGGCACTATCTCTATCAAAATCATTTCAATAGTCTTTCAACGTGGTTAACATTCTCGTCCAACAACATATTTAGACCTTCAATTCAATAGTTTAAAAAGTCTTTTTTTAGTACACTCATCCTCATTGCATTTTTCTCAAGCCTTTCGACATGGGGATCTCATAGTTATTTTGCTAAAGTTAGATACACGATAGGGGGACCCATTGGGAGGAACATTGTTTGATCCAAATCACCTTTGCATTTTTTGTCATACAATAATAGCCCACCCTATTTGTGTTTTCCCTTCATTGATAGATGATACACATATTGTAGGTCCTGGATTAGGTATGGTTCTTGTTTTTTTACAATTAGAGCAGGAGTTTTCAGCATTAAGGCTTTCAATGCAGCCATCGAAGTGTGTAGCTTGGTTTTCACAGGGGTTAGACCACTTTATATCACTTCCTTACTCTTGACTCGGGTTTTTGTATTTTGGGTGCATCAGTGGGATCCAAATCATTTGTTGAATCATTTGTGGTTAAATCTCTTCATGAAGATCTTGGGATGATATGTTTATAGATCCTCAAGTGATTTTTGTGATGTTTTCTTTGTGTTATGCCCAACTCTTTAACTACTTGTTTTGTATAGTGTTTCTGTTTCCAAGTATTTTGCAACATTACATTAAGTTCGATACTTGTACAATAGCTATGTTGGGGAAGTTACTTGGTGCAAGATCTTTTGGTGGTTTTATCAATCACTTAGCTCATCATCAAGCCACTCTTCTTATTTCTTTAGGCAAGCTTGGCCTCATTTTCATAATTTGGACTACTACCCTCGCATTCTTAGGATGTTGGGCATTGATCGTTCTTGCACTTGTCATTCATTTCCAATAGGATGATCACCCTATTCTTTTGGATGTAATAGCACATGTTGAGATTGAAAATTTTCCATTTCAAATGGTGGATGAATTACACATGACATGTTACCCTAGGTTGTCCATTTTCAAGTCCCACCTTTTGAGGGCTTAGTGGTTTGGTCTTATCCTTAATTATAGGTTTATTTGGCAAATCACTTATACGAGTAGGAGTTTGCCTCACTTTTAGTAAATGTTCCTTCAGATATCATGCGAACATGTCTCTGCTCATGTGCAGGTCCAAAGGGAGGTGCTTAGTTATTAATTCATATTACCACACCTATAATTCATTTATCCTTGATCTACTTCCTTACAACATTACATACTCATCTTGGATTGCCACATCCTATGATTGCCCATTTTTCATGGTGTTGGTGTTGTCATACCATTAACAATCTATGTACCCATTTGTTTTGGGTGCCCTTATGGGAATGAACATACACCAACCCATGATACATTTTGAGATACTATCGCAGCTATTGTTTTAAAAAATGGAACACATGTTCAAAGGGAGGTATCCCACCTTTTCCTTCGCCACACACAATGACGAGTGGATATCCTTATCACCAAAAATGGCTTCCAAACCTTGATGGATGTTGTCATCACTAACCTGACTTGCATAGATATGGTGCAACAAACATTAATGACGATAATACATGTAGTGATGATGTTTGCTCAAGAAAATACACGATCATATGTTGAATGAACATTAGGCGATGACTTCATTCCCCTTATTATTGAGACATATGGGTGTTTTCATTCTCATTTTGATTCATTTTTAACCACTTATGCACAAACCACTATTGTGCATTGTTAGTGATTTCTTTTTAATCCTTTCAATGTTTGTTTCTTAATATCCATAGCGAATGTCCATAGCCTTGTGGCATGTGCAAACCATAATGATTATTTAGTGGGCTATTTCACTTGGTCAAGGTTCCTCATCTCTTCCACACATCATAACTTATGCACTTTTGTCACTAGCTGATTTGTGGCAAAGGATAATTTTTTCGTCTTAGGTCTTCTTTGTTATTATTGATTGTCATTTTGTAGCCATGAATCTTTTGTGCATAGGATTTTTATTTGATTTTCTTTTACTATTTTTTTTTTCTTTGGGTTGTGTTTACTTGTGTTTTCATTTGCTTCATACTTTTGTTGGATGGGTTCCCATCCTTGATTTTTATTTATAATTTTTTTCTTTTTTTTCTTGTATTACTTATACACTTTAACAAGAACATTTTTTTACACTATTGATAATAGGAAATTATTACGTTTCTTATTACATTGGAATGAATGTTTGATTATAAATGAGCTTTGAATTGTGTTTCATTTGAACTTTCAAAGTTGTAAATTTTTATTTGAAAAGAGTTGAGTAGCAATGGAAGAATGAATCTTTTAAACTTATGAGATTTGTGAATATTTTTCACCACCTATCAAACGATTCAATTGAAGCCCCTTTATCTATAAGCTACAAACCTCATATTTGGATATTTGAAATTTTGATCATTCTAGATTATTTTCAATATCCATTGCAAAGTTTGCTTTGATTTGTGACCTCATATTCATTCAATATCCTACCCATTTGACAACATATCAATTCACTAGAATGATATCTTACTAAAGTTCACATCCTACTATGATATTTTTTGAGTGGCCTTATCAAAAGCATAATATCATGTGCACGTATATATACACTAATGTTGGGCGGTTCTCATTTTTTTTGAGAACCATCAATTCCAATTATTATGGGTGCTATATGAGAATTGCCTTGGCTTTTATTATTATTTAATAACAAGGGGTTTAAAAAAACTAACTTGGGTATTAAGAATTTTTTTTAAAAAATTGACCAATTTTCAAAGTCAGTTTTCACAAACCAAATAACAATTGATTATCTTAACTAGTTTTCACAACTCAAATATCAAAATTGTAAATAAGAAAAAAATATACACTTTTAATTAGGAAACATGAAAAAAAAAAAAAAAAACTTTAAAATTATTTTTTTTAGTAATGAAATTTTTTATATATTCACAACTTCATCTCTTTCAAAATATTATAACTATTTTTCAATTTTGCATCTATCCCAATGAATTCTATCAAGCTAGAAGGGGATTTACAACCAACTCTGAGGTCATTGGGCCAATTTATGTTCACAAAAATTAATGATTATATATGTCATCTCATTATAAATGACATCTTCTTAAATTAGTGAGTATCCCAACTAAAAAAAACCCTTTCAATTTCAATTTGTGAACCTACAATCTTTAAAATTTGTTTAATACTTAAGAAATTTAAATGTGGGAAACATAACTTCATGTTTCTCTTGCCATTGAAAAAGGCAAGTAATCTCATTAACATCCACTTGATAACATTTGAAAATTAAAGAGATCTCTTTTGAAAATCTCTTTTGATGGCTCACTTGTTCTTGATGCCATTTCAAAAATATCCAAACTATAATCTGCATTCACTATTTGCTCAACAAATTCATTTTCAAATCCAACCATTGGATGCAAATGATGATAGGATTTCAAGAGCATAGGATATAAAGATCTTTCATTATGTTCCTCAACAATGGTTACTTGTTGTTCACAACCAATAAAAGAGGACATTAATCAAAGGCTTTCAAACCTTGGATCCAATATCAAGGATAACATATTATGGGTTTTTTCCCCATATTTTCTCAAGAATGAAAAAAAAAAATCTAATAATACAAACCTTTTTTCTAATGTTGGAAGCCAAACAAATCAACTTAAAGCCACACTAGAATCCTCTTCGATTAGGGTTTGAAAAGAAGGTGCATTTTCAAGTTCTTTTTTTAATTTCAAACTAATGGATATGGTAAAATTAAATGCATCGCTTAGCAACCAATGACCCTTAAATTGATTCAAGACACAATTAGTTACAACTAGGGAAAGATTATTAACAATAATTTGGCAAATGTGCCAAATCAAAAGAAGTGGCATTCAAGTAGTCATCATCACTGAACTTTGTCTATTGTAACAAAGCATGATAACATCTTTGAATTATAGAGCTTCCTAGAAAAGAATGAACTTGCTAGCAAATCCACAAAATCATTTTATAATGTTTACAAAAGAAATTCAAATGAAATGCTTCCTAAAAAATTACAATTGAAATAATGTATTGCCTTATCTTTACTAAAATATTTAGTTTTCTTTTGGAAAGGTTTGAATCAACACAAGTTTTGTACCACTTTTGTCTACCTTTACCTAATTTCTTAGGCCATGTTATACATTTGTGCACTTTTGATAGATAGATACTTCAATCCCTTGTAAACCTTTTCAACTTAGTTCATTCAAAATATGGTTCAATCCCCAAGGGGACACTTGGTGTAAAGTTTGGTATCTACATGCGTTAAACGACCATTTTTAGGGGGGATATTAGAAAATTGTCGAACCTATTTTTTATCACCCTATTATTATCTAATTTTCATATATATATATATATATATTAAAGGCACCCTATGTTAATTATAATCCATTATTTCATATTATTACATACCCTATATTACATTTAAATTAATTATTTGAATAAAGGTACCCAATTTTTTTAACTATTAACTTATAATTTTTACCCCGCCCCCCCCCCCCAAGGGTTCAACCTCATCTTTTTATTTTCGTTCAATGTTACTTTGAAGTTTGAGAAGAGACTTTAATTCAAGCTAGTTTTGAAATTTTTTATTCAACCACATAATGAGAACAATTGAAAAGGTTTTTGTTCAAGGTTCATTTTTCTTTTGGTGTCCTATGCTTGTGAATGATGTGGGATGTTAGATCAAATGAACTAAAAGTGCAAGGATGAATCATTATTTAAATGGATGAATGGATGACCACTAAAATTGACTAAACAAGTGAAATGATTTTTTATGAATAAAAAACATGACCTTCAACATTCCATGTCTTTGATGATGAAATTAATTTTGTTGGACCAATCTTCCACCATGGATTGGATGATTGGATGCATGAATTATGCCCAAGTGACATGACATGTATTTTAATGAACACCAAATGACCCAACTTGATGAATCTTTTCTTAGTTGAAATGAAACAAAGATGGATTTTTTAACAGGAGTGTTCAATGATGACCATTTGATTCCAATGGGGAATTGATTTCCACAATTTTTCATGACTAAAATGGAGATTCCATTTTTTGGTTTGCACCTTTCAATTGCCATTTGGCATTGGATATGGCTTTTGATGCCCATTGACCAATGGAAAACAAATTTAGCTACAATGTAATAGTGGAGATTACTTTTGGCTACAATCCAAAATTCAAGATCATTTGCAATCCTTATCATATGGCAATATTTGTTGGTCATTTTTAGTTACCATCCTATAATGGAGGTGATTTTCAATTACCACATAAATCATATATCATTTTTTATCACCATCCAACAATGGCAATCAACTTTTGTTACCATAAGAAAACAAAGTTCACTTCCAATTGCCATTGAACAATAAAAACATTTTCAATTGCCTTTGAAATGAGAAGATTGTTTTTGGTCACCAACAAATAATGGAAATTGTATTCCATCACGATCGAATGGCAAATATCATTTTCAGTGCCAATTCAACGATGCAACCCACTTTGGTTACCATCCAATGTTGAGGAGCGTTTTTAGTTGCCATCCTATGGTGGAGATCATTTTTGTCAACATTGAATGAAGGAATATAATTCAATATCAAATGGTCAAGATTATTTCCAAACAACATCAAATGGTAGAAACATCTTTAGTCACTTTTAAATGGAAAAAAACATCTTTAGTCACCTTCAAATGGTTAAGATCACTTTTGGTTCTTATCAAATGGCATAGATCATTATTAGTCATGATTGAATGGTGGAAACATTTTTCTCATCATCCATTAAATGACAAGGCAATGGGAAGATCATTTTAAATTGTAATTTCATAAAAGATGTGATCATCAATTTTCAACCACATCCAACAATGTAAATGAGTTTGATCAAAATCAAATGATGTTGATCAACTATGGGTACCATTTAATGGTGAATTTTTTTTGGATTGCCATAAAACAATGGAGATCTATTCCATGGTGGAAATGATTTCATATCATCATAAAATGGCAAAGATTATTTTTCATCATTATCCAACAATGAGAAAGATTTTCAATTGTCATCAAATGTTGTTGATTATATTTGATCACCATAAAAAAATGGAAATCACTTTCAATCAACATCTATGGTGGTGATCATTTTCAATTTTTAATTTCCATCAACAAAGGGGACAATTGTTTTTGCCATCCAACAAGGGATATTTTTTGATTGCCATCCAACTTGACAAATGTCATTTTTGGTCCCTATTAGATAGTGGAGACAATTTTTGATTGATGTCTCACAAAGGAGATTGCCTATGATCACCATCCAATGGTAAAAATTATATTTGGTTATCATCCCTAGGGAGGTCACTTCCATTTTATTACAAATGATGCAAAAAAATATAAATATAAGGTGCAATTTATTGGGGAAAAAGTATTATAATTTATTTAAATGTAAATAAGATGCCAATAATTCATTTTGAGAATATACTTAAAATATGATAAAAATATGCCATTATTTCATAGCATATTAAAAAATATCTTTTCCCTAATATGTTTCCTAAAAGTACAAGGAGTGACCTCCCCATGTTAACATCAAATGGTCATTGAAATGGTGTTATCATCAAATGGTGTTGAATATCATCCATTAAAATATATGAATGAAAATTAATCAATTCATCTCCTAGAATTCATGGATGTTCATTCATGGAATCTTGATGAAATATGACTACAGATGATAATTGATAGATGAAATTTACTTGAAGGTACCATTTGTTTTCTTAGGATTGCAAGGATCAAATGAATATGACAAGTTACAACAACATACATTTATAGTAAATGTTCCTAGTTTTTAAATTTTAAAATGTTGTGGAATTTGTTCTAAGCAACAACTATGGTATGTGATCCATGTTGAAAATTATTTAATTATTATGTCATCAACCAAGGGGGATGAATGACACAAAGTTCATTTTGTCACCAAATATTGTTTTCATCTTGAGGTCCTATTTCCCAAGGTGGAATTTTTTATAACAAAATTGTGAGTGTCCATTTTTGCCTAGTATTGCAGAGATTGTTTTGGGACAATATTTTTATTTTCTTAACATAAAAATTTGAGAAAATTTTGGAATTAAAGAAAACATATTTCACTAATTTTTTTTTAATTTAAATAATTTTGCCTAATTTTCTATATAAATTTTTGAAAAGAAAAAAAAATCCTTATTCTAGTTATCATTCTCTTTTTTCTGAAATTTAAATTCAAACAAAATGCATTCTAAAGGGTCTTAAGAAAAATATAACTACCATGGCAAGGGCAAGGGGTCAAGTGCCATACAAGCCCCATTGTACATTGTGGCTTAGGGCACACAAGCCAACTGATTTAATCTCAAGAATTACTGAAAGCTAGCAAAATTTGGCACGAAAATACTGGTTAATTAGAGTTATTCGTTACATACTGGGCCCCAGTTTTGGAAAGTGAGGATCAAAACAGGAGACAAGAAGAAACCCTAAACCCTAAGAACCCTCGTTTAGGACCCCAGCCCCTACTTCAGGAATGCCCTCAACCTATGGCCTTACCTTACTCCAATCAAGCCTTGTTCAAATGAGATCCTGCAAATCTTCTGAACTGATACCCAAGTTCATGAAACAGTACTCAATTTCTCACACTCCACAACTACATTCAATTTCAGGTTGAAAAAGTGATTAGGGGGTCAAACTAGGGACCAAAGACAGGATGACTTTATGACGAATAGCTGTTTTATGTGATAACTTAATTCCATGTTAGTTTATGTGAGTCTGAAATCGCAAGAAACATACAACTATAGATCAATTAAATATGCCTAGGAGGGTGGGATTGGACAGTTTTTTAAATATTCATTCATCCACTTTGACCCACTTGTGATTAGAAGAATGGTTTCATCCAACAGCCTTTCATGTACAGTGATGGAATATATTTTAACAAAATTGTGTTTTTGAATATAAAGTAATCGACCACATGAAGTGGGAAATGAGTTGCCACACAACATGAATTCCATAAAACATGGAGTAATAATGTTTGGATCAATTTCAATTAGTAATGTTGTGATTGCATTCACATTTTGAGATGGGGAAGTTGTGACATCAATATCCATGCCTCAAGGCTATGGCAAGTATTAAGTATAATTTGTGTGAAATCTCACAAGACATAATTAGAACATGGTTTGATGGTCAGATCTGATATTCACAAAGGTTACAACAATGGGTGTGCTTATTGTGTGTGGTTGGGGAGGGGGACGGTGTGGGGAGAGAGTTGTTACCAGTTGTCCTTCGTGTTGATTGAATTGTGCCATCATCATGTTAATGGTGTTGTCAAAAGTAGTTTAAGTATGTAGGTAGATTTCATTAGAAGACCTACAAATTACAATCCTTTTCCAACATTAACTTCATGCCTTTCACATACTCTAGTAGTACCCTACCTTGGTGGGATAAATTATATGATTTTTTTAAAATTTTACTTTTCTCAAAGAACACATTTTTGTGAAGGAGGATGCAAAATATTTTGGAAAATTTAGTTAATTAATTATCAGACAAAAACATGTGCTGAAGCTGCCCCTGCACAAGAGTGGTGTGCAATTTGAAGTCCTTGTGTGTGTGTGTGTGTGTGTGTGTGTGTGTGTTTCTTTAGATATTGATTTCTCTTGTAGTCTCTCATGGATGCAATACCTAGACTTTGATGTCCTAGAGAAGGGGCCATTTTTGTCCCATTTTGGTAGGTAAGCCCATCA
>Ga0116228_10005068_pt1 | contig 11720 bp, 7 predicted proteins | sample S1TSphfallax_2_FD_89694 | JGI IMG/M metagenome (GOLD analysis project Ga0116228, IMG submission 89694) | Host-associated microbial communities from peat moss isolated from Minnesota, USA - S1T2_Fc - Sphagnum fallax MG | ecosystem: Host-associated > Plants > Peat moss > Unclassified | place: USA...
CGTGCAGACGCCATCTTACACTGAAAAGTCTCTAGGATCTTTGTGTTGGTTTTATGCCCACACGCTATGAATTTCGGGAAATTTTGAATTGGGTTTAGGGTTTTTAGGGGTTGAAGATTGAATGCCGTACTGTTTTCTGTGAACCTCAAATCAGTCGATCATGATTTTGGGGATTGCCATCCCCTTGTACTTGACCTACCCACACTCTTGCATCAAGGATTCAAACTTTCTCTAAATCTTGGACTGGATGAATACATTCTGTAGAGTTCACCTTCTGTAGAGTTTCTGTTTTGATTCTATCAGTGCAAAGATTCTGAGGTTTGATGTTTGTGTTTCGGACATTTGGAATATAGGGTTAGGGTTAATATGTCCACAGTATCATCCCATTAGTACATTGTAACGAAACCCCAAGCTGCCCTTGCAGTTTTCACCTACACGAGTCAATTTCTGATGTTGTTGAGCTATCCAGTGCCTAATCAGACTGATGTGTGTGATTTCAGGTCCATGTGATAATCAAAGGAATAGTACAAGGTGTGTTTTACAGGAAGTGGACAGTTGAGACGGCTAAAAAACAAGGACTTGATGGTTGGGTGCGGAACTGTCAAGATGGCTCAGTGGAGGCTGTGTTTTCTGGGTCTTCAAATATAGTGGATAATATGATTGAGAAATGCCGTGTTGGCCCATCATTGGCGCAAGTCACTGGCTTAACGGTTTCATCATGGGACACTCCAGTTCCCAAAGGCTTTGAGCAAAAGTCCACAACCTGGTAAACATTACACAGTTTAAGCTATCTGTAAGCTTGATGTGTGAGAGCTCCAGAGTGATATGTTGTACAACACTTTGAATAGTTTATCCTATAGAAACATATCCATCAACCTGCCTATCTACTTTACCTTTACAGATACCAGGCATGTTGATAGCTAAATTTGTTGTCATGGTGTTATCCCTGTACTATCCAAGATATGTATGCCAGAGAGCTCTTGGTTGTTACTTGATCTTGACAAATAAAGCAGCATTAATTAAGTGATTACAGAACTGTATATTCCAGTCAGCAATCTTCTGGGGGTGATGAATGTCTTACTGGGCACCAGTGGTGTAGCACTGAGAATCCCTTTGTCTAGACAGGAAAGAGAGTACCAGAGAACAAAGGATTGAATTGTGCATAATGAAAGCTTCTTGTCCAACATTTGTAAATTTGTATGAAATATTCTGAACCAGTTTGGAAATTGCCACCTCCCCTGGTTCATGTCTACCTAATGAGCATGACATGGTAGATGCATCATAGATTGAATGTTTCTTGAAGAAGAGAAAGCAGGGATGATATGGTTGGAAGAGTAAAACTACAACAGTTAAAAAATCATCAACCTAGATTTCAAAGTTGAAGCAATTTAGGTGTGGGTTTGACAAATGAGGTGAGGGTAGAGAAGCAAACAAGAGATTTCTATTGTCAAATTCATAGACGATCATCCTGCTCAAGAGCATGTACAATAACTTTGAGCATTAAGTATTGTTATTCTCTAGATTTATCCAGAGTCTATGGTTTCAAGCTATTCATGTAATGGTGTAATTATTATTATTATTATTATTTTGAATACTTTTTCAAAAATTACCTACCTCTTCCAAGCCTAGATACCTCACTCGGTTCCCTTACCTACATGGACATGAAAAGGCACATGTTTTGTTACGCGTCTCTTTTCATATTGATGTTATCTAGTAAAATCAAATTTGAGATTGACAGAAATAATGATGAACTACTGGGAACCATATCAAGAAAATAAGAAGGGGAGAGAAAGGGAGTGATGCTCTAAAATTTGAATAATAAATAAAATTTGGATATTCTAAAGAAAGCATGAATTATATTTAATTAAATAATTTTTGAATTGACACAGAACTGTTTCCCTGTACACAGGGTTCTAGTTGATCTTTGTGTGATGGTCCTCTATCAGCATGATGTGCCTCAATTCCTCTCATTTCAACAGGTTCTGTTTCCACTTTTGGGTTTGCATATTTTTGTACCAAGTTTGTCATATGTGATCTAGTATTGAAATTCAATTTGGGGCCTTGTTGGGGACTGCACACAAACAATGAACATGAAAAACAAATTCTTTACCATGGTTCCCCATTTCAGCCCATTTGAGGTTGCTTGCCAACACTAAAATGAAAAAAATGGAGGCCCCTTGGCTCATTCTTCTTCCCTTGTGTATCCATTGTCACTCTGTTGAATGATGGAGCTCAATTCCAGACAAAACTTGTATCCCAGGGCTGCAATCTTGAGGTATGGTTGATTTATGGGTCCAACATTGATGATCGAGTGTATGGTTGACTTGGATCCCCTGTACCAGTTATTCCAACCAAAGAATTCATTGGCGGTATATAAACTTCTCCAGCAACTGTGCATGGGGATGCAGGAGACATCCCATCTTGAAGTATTCGTGTCAATACTCCATACTATGCAACTATTGGTCTGGAAAAAAAAGGCCCAATCAGCAAACTTAAGAAACATTCAACAAAGAAAACATGAGATATCATACAAACATCACCTAAAAGCATCATTACAACTTATTAGTACAATGATCAATTCAAAGGCCCAAGACTAATATCTCCAACCTTTGTTGGTCCACACTTCAAACTGGTAATCAATTTCATAGTCTTAACATTCACTTGGTTTTAAAAAATAACTCCATCCTTACATAAGAAGAAAGAGGCAGCAGACCTAAGTGCTACAGATAGCAGAGGCATGAAACCAAATATCCTGGGAGGAGGCTCCATGGCCCACCTTTTTCGTGGTACCACATCTGATAATGGTGAACTGAATTTTGATCATGTTAAAAGACCACTAGACATGCTACTATAAACAAAGTGAACTTCATGTAGTGATTGACAAGCAGACAACTGGCATCGCCAATAGTCCATGCAAGAACAAACACCATCTTCAAAGTGATGAAAGTGATTGGCATCTCTCACCATGATGGCTCTCCCAACTATTTTTGAAATGAACTTGGTGCAAGTGTGGCAATCTTTGCAAACTCACAATTTTTTTCTTATATAAAGAGGAGTACCAAGAGTTGGGTTGATGAGCCTGAATACAATAGCCAGTTTCTTGCTATGGTGACACAAATGAAATACCTTGTCTTCTTAAACATCATCCAGAAAAAATTCCGTACAAGACATGTACCTTGTATCATGCATGAGCCCTGACAATCTCTGCAGTTCTGCATAAATTTCAGTCATCTGGGGTTGGTTTTGATCCTCTACCACGAACAAATGCACCTCATTATTCACTTCAATCCAGGTGCAGCCCAGCTGTTTCTTTGCACCTTTTTCCTTTCTCTGCCGTTCAACACTCTCACAGAGATGCATGTTGCTAGCAATGTAGATGTTTGACAACAGTACATAACCAGCAGCATTTACAGGCTCCATTTCAAAAATTTATTTGGCAATGTGTTTTGCTATCTGCACGTTACCATTCATTCTGCAAGCACTGAGCAAAGCCCTCAAAGCAGCCACCTGTGGTTTACAAGGCATTGCCATCACCATATTCTCTGCCTCCTGTAGATGGCCAGCACAGCCAAGAAGGTCAACCATGTGCAGGTGTAATGTTCCAATTTTGCAGGAGTCAAATAGTCTCTGGGCATTGAAGCATATAAGCACATGCCTTCATCCACCAGACCTGCATGGCTACAAGAAGACAAACAAAAGTGATATCATCTGGCTATACACCTTTTTAACATATCCATTAAAAATGTTTAAGAGCTTCCTAGCATGGTAGGTGCCTGTCCTATTAAAAGATGAATCTAGATGTTTTAGTAAGTAAGGAAGGGTGATTGGGATCTTTCCAAGTGTACATTGTTCAAAATAAAGATGCAATTACACACTTATGAAAGCAATGGGAAATTTATTTTATGACATTGTGTCCATTGTCTACACAAATAGACAAGGTTATAATATCACTTATTGTAGTATATTTTGTAAACTAATATTAATTAGTTGTTGGGACTCCCAAAGTTCAATTCGTTTTGATTTCTGTTGGGCATCTTTCATTGGCCCATCACAAAAATAAAAATAAAAGCAAGCTTTGGATGGTCCCAAGATATATATATTGTAATCTCCTCCTTCGGGCTGGTTCTATATAACCTATATACAAGAGTAGGACTTAGGGCAAAGGATATGGAATGAAGTGAGGTGCTATTGCAAACTTGTTGGGGAACATATTGGGGACCCATTGGGAACATAAATGAGAACTCAGTAATTTCATTGGAAAACATTGTACACAGCATAGTCTCCCAAGCCAAGAGTTGCTATCTATACAACAATTATTTTCCTTTATTTTCTTTCATCACCCTAAACACATTCCATTCAAATAGCCATTATTTTCAACTTTCCACATGTTACATTATTGCACTAGAGATATTTTAATTGCTCTAAATTATCTTCAAGTTTTCAAATGTTATGACATAATTTACATTGGAAAAGAGGATATATAATTGCCCTTCAATTCCAACTTGGCCACAATGTTATGACATTTCCATTGGACTAGGGATATATTTTAAATGCCCTTCATTTTTCAACTTTCCACATGTTGTTGGTATTTTCCCACATGACACCCCAACCATGGATCAAGCATCAACTCAGGGTGGGTCATCATGTCCACAAAGGGGGGATATTATCTATTGTAGTAGCACATCATTACAAATTGTTGACCTAATATTTGGAAGCATGGAAGCATTAGAAGAGTGTGGGACATGAGTAGAAATACATACATGGGTCATAAATTGCATGTTTCCTTAGGATTGCAAGGTGACCTCTAGTTGCCACTTGCCTACTTGATGATGTATGTAAATGCATCCCAATTCCCATGCTAATCAAATCAACTCCAACATGCCCCATATAAGGAGAAAGACCCATTGCCTTCATTCAGAAGAGGTGATGTTTCACATTATTAGTGGCTCTGACTTCATCGGAAGCCTGCAATTGTTCAAAGTTTTTAAAGAGAAGAACACCCCAAATTTAAAGGGTTTAGGGTTTCAAGGGTAGACTCATAACTAGGGTTTAGGGTTTAAGGAGTTCAAGAGAAGGAGTTATGAGTTTACCCTAAACCCTAGCCCTGACCTAATTTATTTTCCTTTGTATTCTGCAAGTACCTCCCTGGGCAGAACTTTCATATGCACTGGGAGGCATAAGGTCCTCTGGGCAGGTCCTTCCATGATGTGGAAGATTTTTCAGGCACCGGGAACTGAGGCGACTGCCCTTTGGCCCTGCCCTTCCCCTACACCTAACCATGGTTAGATGAGGAGGTGTAAGAGGACTAAGTGAGAATAAGACCTAACAGCTCAACCCATACATCCACCTGTACATCCATCCAAGAAGGAAAACTGACACAAGCTCAACTTTCATCCGAAGCATCCTAGGCTTATTTTTCATTTACCAGCATATGAGGTTTACATTCGATTCTGATTAACTTGCATTTTTTGGTCTGCCTAAATGTAACAAGGGGCATGTTACACTGCGGCCTTGCCATCTACATTAGAAAGTATCTTAAGGCAAAAGAAGAATTATGGAAAATTCAAATATTTCACCATGCAAAAATATAATCTACAAAAAAAGTCCTCTAAAAGAAACCAAAATCCTTCAAGATATCATATTAACTCTATAAATAATCTCAAGTTTCAACACAAGCCAAAATATCATCTTTCAAAAATCCTCATATGAAAATAGACCTATTATTACCTAGGGGCCAAAATCCTTTTAAGCTACTATACTCTATAATGAATCTAAACACAATATCCTTGCCGTTGTAGGCAAGGCCAATTAGGTGATCAATAGCCAGTGCAAGGACCTGACTGAATGATGAGTTGGCAACTTGCTGGGTTTAGAAGCAATGGCCATAATGTCGTGTGATGGATGATAGGTGGCACCAAGCTGGGTCTGACTAATGGGCATTATGTGATGTAACTGGCATTTGGGGCAGATACTGATGGGCCTTATGTGATGTAATTGGCATTTGGGGCAGATACTGATGGGCTGTATGTGATGTAATTGGCATTTGGGAGAGACCCTGCCACATAGTCTGGAACTTTGTAGACTATTTACTAGACCTCACAATGTTCAATATGTTTGTTTGCATGCATTTGGAAGAGCAGTTCACCCTAAAAAGCTTAGAGTGAAACAGTGGAATCTCTACTGAAAAGTGATTTTTTTTTAAAAATTAAAATTGTTTTTTGTGTGTGGCAAAATCTGGCTATTTTGTGAAACATGTTTCAAAAAAGGAAAGTTCTGTCACAAATGCCCCGTATTTTGGAAAAAATCATGAAAAATGACCACAATTGCCCTCCTTTTTAGTGATCACTTTTCTAGTGTAATCTTTGTCCCTTAAATGCTTGAAAACTATTTTGACAAATGCATGAAAACTATTTTGGCAACATCCTCCAGCATCTGATAAAAAAATTATGTGCTGGTTTCAGTTGATGAAATGTCAACTAATACCTTTCTGTTGGCCTTGCCTACCAAGGCAAGGATGTTGAGTTTAGATTCATTATAGAGCATAGTAGCTTAAGGGATTTTGGCCCCTAGGTAATAAGTCTATTTTTATATGAGGATTGAAAAACTGATATTTTGGCTTGTGTTGGAAACTTGAGATTAGTTATAGAGTTCTCATATCTTGAAGGATTTTAGTTTTTTTTGGAAGATTTTTGAAGATTATATTTTTGCATGGTGAAATATTTGAGTTTCCATAATTCTTCTTTTGCCTTGATATGTTTTCATGTAAATGGCAAGGTTATAGTGTGACACACCCCTTGTTATTAATTGTAAATTTATTGGCAAAATTATAATTGTTCCTTGTGATTTGTTGAGGTTATGGAACGTTTATTTTCATCAACAGATCAATTACTAATATCTTTTATTCATTCCACATATATTAGGAAAAACATTATAATATTCTTATCAATTTACTGAGTTCAGGCAATGGAATGCTTTCCATCAACAAATCAATTACTCTCTTTTACTGATGGCACATAACATAATATTAGGAAATTATAATATTCTTTTCCATTTGCTGATTTCAAGTGATGGAATGTTTTCATCAACAAATCTATTACTAGCTTTTATTCATTGAAAATGTATTAGGAAAAAATTATAATATATTTGTCCATTTGCTGATTTCAGATGATGGAATGTTCATCAACAAATCAATTACTAGCTTTTATTCATTGAAAATGTATTAGGAAAAAATTATAATATATTTGTCCATTTGCTGATTGCAGGTGATGGAATGTTTTTCATCAACAAATCAATTACTAGCTTTTATTCATTGAAAATATACTAGGAAATTATAATATTCTTGTGTTAATTTACTGATTTCAGGTGATGTAATGTTTTTCTTCAACAAATCAATTACTAGCTTTTACTGATTACACCTAATATTAGGAAATTGTAATATTCTTGTCAATTTGTTGATTCAGGTGATAGAATGTTTTTCCATCAACAAATCAATTACTATCTTTTATTAATTGCACAAATAATAGAAAAATTTAGTATTCTTGTCATTTGCTAATTTCAAGTGATGGCATGTTTCTTCCCATCAACAAATCAATTGCTATCAAGATTTTATTGATTGCACATCTATGTACTATATATATGTATTATGAAATTATAATGGGAAATTTGGTTAGTTGTTGTTGATTTCAGGTGATGGGATAAAGTTTTCATCAATAAAACCAATTTCTTATTGTCTTTTAATGATTACACAATGTAAAATAGGAAAACTCTCTATTGGGTCTTGTTATTGACTGATTTCAGGTGATGGAATAAAAGCCTTCATCAACTAATCAACTAGTATGGTTTATTTGTTTGTTTGTTGATTGCACATGTAATGTTGAATATTTTAATGATTCTTGTAATCAACTATGTCCTTCATTTTCATGGCCTTGGTTTTTGGGGATTGGGGGGGGGGGGTGTCCCCCAGTGTTTTTTCCAATTTTGTGACCACAAACAATGAAGTGATAATCACCCATAAAACAATTTAGCCAAATCTGGCTATTAAAATATGAAAGTGAAATAGAAATTCATATTATGTATATTTTTGGCTACCCTTATGGAACTTAATATATAATCTGGAACTTTTTTTTTACTAGGTACATGAAAACCTAAAAAATCACAGTTTTTTTTCACCAGATAGCCCACTTCAACCCATCTGATAAGCTATAAGTTTGTTCCATTCCGGTGTTGAAGAAGAAAATGCATTTTGCCCTAAAAACACCCATTGCAATTGAACAGAAAACAGCAGGTCATCTCAGGAGGCTGCCCTGGGCTTATATCGATTTTGGGCAGTTCTATTGATTTTATTAAGAACAGCCGGTTCAGGGTATTTGAAAAAAAAATTCACATGAAAGAACCATAGTTTCCGATTAGTTCAAGAAACCTCAAGGAACTGTCGGGTTTCATGAAGAACCAGAAGAGATGGTTCTTTGGTGGTTATTTTCCATTTTTCAAATAAATTGAGAACGAATGATGGTTATATATCATTGTTTTCTGAGAACCATAGTTAAGGATCTCAACAAACCGCCAGAGATAGTGCGTTTGGAGATCCTAATGTGACAAAACAAAAAAACAAGGGGGTGTGTCCCAGTGTGACCTTGCCATTTACATTGAAAAGTATCATAAGGCAAACCAAGAACTATGGAAAAACTCAAATATTTCACCATGCAAAAAATGTGATCTTCAAACAAATCCTCTAAGAAAAACCAAAATCCTTCAAGATATTATAACTCTACAACTAATCTCAAGTTTCAACACAAGCCAAAATATCATCTTTCAAAAACCCTCATGTGAAAATAGACCTATTACCTAGGGTTCAAAATCCATTAAGCTACTATATTCTATAATGAATCTAAACACAATATCCTTGCCTTGGTAGGCAAGACCAGCAAACAATCAACCTTCTTTAATAATTAGGCCCACTTTAGAAGAGGGTCCAATTTCCTAGGAACCAATTTGGACTCATTTGAAGCGAATTGAATTAGACTGTACCTTGGTCCCTAGCCTGATTCTTGGTTCTCCAAATGAGGAGCTCTCCTTTTAGGACTGTTTTTTGGTCCGGACCTATTGATTTTCCCTCCAAAACAAAACAGGTGCCATGTAGGTTTCGGCTCAATTTGCCACTTTTCGGTTTTGAACTCTGGTTTAAACTCCTTGGGACCAATTTAAAACAACCAATAAGATTGCTTGAATTCATTGGTTCCTAGACCTTGGACCCTCGTCTAAAGTCGCCCTTTAGATGGTTTACAAAATGTTCATTAACACCACAACATTTAACCAATATATAACAATTCTTTGTATGTATTGGTGAGTAGTACAGTACAATGGATTAAAAATAATATATTAGAGTGCTAGTTTTGTGAGATAGAAGTTGGGAAAAATTTATTTGAGAGCCGTCCCACAGTCTTTGTTCAGAAGGTAATCTCGCCAATATTCAGTGGTGTGCTACTAGCCACACAATCAGTATAGAATATTGTCTTTTCCAATTTTGCAGATTGGGGAGGATGTATCAAACCACTCACACTACTATTTCATGTAAACATTGACCACATATGAGATACTGTAGCCTAGGGTCAGTTTCCTCATGGATGAAATGAATAATTAATTTTATTCAAAATTAATTCAGTTTTATAAATTTGATTTGGATTTTTTATGTTTTTATGTTTTTTTGGGCATGTTCTACTATGATATTGTCATATAATGAATGAACTTATTCAGATTACACACCTGCAATAATAATTATGATGGTTTCCAACACCTCAGCTTCATATTTTCATGAAAATTCATTTCACTATTTTTAAGGATTATTTAATGAATGAAAGCCCTAGGGTAAAGTATGGGATTGGGAAATGGAGATTTTGAGCTTCTTCACCACTTAATATGGCTGATTGTAATTTTCCTCTATCGAAACCAGTGTTGGGCAGTTCGCTCCTTTTGAAAGAAAGAAGGATGGTTGATAGGTAATGGGTGGGTATATGGAACCTTGACCCATGGTTCTCAAGAAAAATAAAAAAACTGATTTTTGACTCCGAAATCGCAGTTTTAGGGTTTAGGGTTTAAGCAAGGAAATGGTGATTATTTTCTTCTGAATCTGGAATCAGGGGGGTTCAGTATTTTGAAGATTTTCAACAACTTGAAACTGTTGGGAAAGGTCCTGATAGAAATGAACTCCTTTTGAGGAAGGCTCGTTTTTTGGGGGATGTTTCCAAGTTTGCAACAACCATTGCCAATTATATTTCCGGATCTTCATTCACCACATGGACTCTTCATTTGCAGGGTGAGGAGGTGTTTGATTCAACCAAACATAGTGCCAACTTTTCAAGGGGCGGATGACAAATCGCATAAGCCTGACCGCATCAATTTCTCTTGTCCTCATGTGACCATTCCTACTTGTCAACCCGACAACATTGATAACTTGTCTGTCCTTGAGTCGCCATGTGTTGGACAAAATATGTTTCCTATACTTTTTCAAGGTGGCATAGCGATCAGTGAGATTATGTGTGGTGATGGCTTTTGGCATATTGATCGATGTCCTCATAATTGTGCAGTGCAATGTTCTACATTGCAAAAGAATATCAGTGCAAAATGCACATGTAAAATCAATACACATAAGATGACATCTAGGACCCGAGCCCCACGTTATTCTGGTTTTTGGGTCTAATTTCAATATGGGGCTTTTGAGCACCATAAGCATTGGTTTTGTCTAGATGACTTCAATTGTTTTGTTTGTGGGTTTTCGCAAAGTAAGTCATTGTTAGGTCGTATGTCTCAACTATATGACTTGTTTAGCATGATGTTAACTTGATTCATTAAGAGGTATCATCATTAGAAAAAGTTAGGTTTTTGTTGATTATGAACGCAAGATCAACCCTCCAACACTATGAAAAATCTCATCCACCGAAACCAAATTACCTTGCAACTAAAGTTCAAAAAACAACTCATATACAATTGTTATGCAATTATTTTTTAAGTATTATAATTATTGTGCAACTATCCCCTTAGAATATGGTGTATTAATAAATAAATTGTCACGTTAGAAAGTCGGTTAGTTGTATTATAGTTGCAAGTGAATTAAAAATGAGTCTTCTATACGATAATTTATACACATCGTACATACATATGTAGTCAACCATGTTTGACTTTTTAAGAAGTTACATTGTAGTTACATGTGACAACTATTTTAGAACTATTATAAATTATTATATATAGTAAAGCAAGAGTTAAGCCGACCAAATGAAGCTTCCCTTAAATTCGTGCGTTTGGTCGGCTTCCCCTGAATCTGTCCCGTCGTCCGTCCAGCCGGACTCATTGGTTTTGGGTTTTTAAGCCGGACGGACAGTGGCCACAAAGTGGTGAAGCCGAATAATGAAGCTTCCCTTAAATCCGTGCATTCCAAAGAGGTACTTCTATTGGGGGCATGCCCCAAAGTTCTAAAACAATTATAGGCGGGCCAATCAATATGGCTCCATTAAAAAAATAAAAAAGTTGTGAGGGCACCCATGATGTAATTAATATGAATCACACTATGACATTCCTAAGAACACCCTAGCTATTCACCTCTTTTATTAATTAGATGAGATGCCTCCCAATTTTGTTGTTTTTTTTTTCACAATGAACCAATTTGATTGGCCCATCACACAAAAAAATGAAACTATGGAGGCTCCCCAAGATAGAAGGTTCTTCAA
>Ga0116228_10005069_pt1 | contig 11719 bp, 3 predicted proteins | sample S1TSphfallax_2_FD_89694 | JGI IMG/M metagenome (GOLD analysis project Ga0116228, IMG submission 89694) | Host-associated microbial communities from peat moss isolated from Minnesota, USA - S1T2_Fc - Sphagnum fallax MG | ecosystem: Host-associated > Plants > Peat moss > Unclassified | place: USA...
TCGCCATGGCTTCTCCAGCTCCAACCTTTCTTCCAAGCCTCTCCCAGACCTAAAACGAACCTGAATCCGCGTCTATGCCTTGCTATCCTCTTTACCGGAGCTCCTTATCTGAGCCAGGGAGGCGCATCTGCCGAGCCTAACACCGAACCAGATGAGACCGAGTCAATTGGAGCCGAAGCTAATTGCAAGGGCTGCAAATTTTTCTTTTAAGATTAATAATTTCCCAAAAAAACTCAACTAAAATATTTCTGACAGGGATTGAAGTTTGAACTGTGAACCACGGTCAGATGGTTATAATTTTTTTACCCTGCCCGTCTCATCTGCTTTCTTCTTTAGGTAAAAGACTAAAGGACACTTTTGGGTAATTTGACAAAATGTGTGAGGGTGGTAGGTATAAGAGATTGGTAAAAATTAATTTTTCACACCATAAATTACCCACTAGTATTTTTCAACTCTATGCAAAGGGCACCTTTGACCCCCTTTGTAAAATTTTCTACCTCTCAACATAAGCACCTTATGCTTAAGGTTCCTTGCTTTTTGACAAAGCTTAGCCATAAGATGCCTCCTTTCATTTCAAACAAAATTGTAGATGTCCATTTTACAATCAAAATGTTAGTGGGTTTTTTTTATGTTGAGTAGAGACTAGTGTTGGGTGATTCTTAACAAAATTGTAGATGTCCATTTTACAATCAAAATGTTAGTGGGTTTTTTGTATGTTGGGTAGAGACTAGTGTTGGGTGATTCTTAACAAAATTGTAAATGTCCATTTTACAATCAAAATGTTAGTTGGTTTTTATGTTGGGTAAAGATTAGTGTTGGGTGATTCTTAACAAAATTGTAGATGTCCATTTTACAATCAAAATGTTAGTGGGTTTTTTGTATGTTGGGTAGATACTAGTGTTGGGTGATTCTTGACTTTGTAATATAACTTACAATTTCATTTTGCATCCACCATGGATGGAGGATTGTTTCGAGTGTAATTAGGATATTTGTATAGGGGAAGGCACTATTGTTGGTGCCTTCCCTTTTATAATGGTTGAAGGCCTTGATACATTTATTCAAATTTCCATGCACACTAAATAAAAATGGTCCAAATTAATTTATGAAAACATTCTCTATCCATGCTATCATGTTGTGCAACAATGACATTCTATTTCGTTGTCAACGTTAACTGTACAAGGGTATTGAATACATTAGGAAAAATTGTGGTGATTTGCAATTGGCTTTGCAACTTGGTTTTTAACTAGTTGCAATGACCATTTGTAGCTCATTGTAATTGTACAACGTTATCAATGTTCTCTATTGAATACATTATGAGGAATTGTGGTGATTTGCAATTGGCTTTGCAACTTGGTTTTTAACTAGTTGCAATGACCATTTGTAGCTCATTGTAACTGTACAAGGTTATCAATGTTCCCTATTGAATAGATTATGAGGAATTATGGTGATTTGCAATTGGCTTTGTAACTTGGTTTTTAACTAGTTGCAATGACCATTTGTAGCTCGTTGTAACTCAATATATTTTTACAAACATGATTATTATCAAACAAATCACATGAATTACAATGAATGTAGTTTATATGTAAAATTGTATACATATACAACTTATGCAACTTGATTTTAATTATGTAAGAACAACTATTGTGCAATTCTAATGTAACTAATTTGCAACTACAATGATAACATCAAAATGTTATTTTTTAACAATCCATCAAAATCTAAAACATGGGCACTATGGGGATTTTTGAGTGAAAATTATTTATTTTTTGAAATGTCAATTTCCACCATTCAATATAATTATTTATTTTATATGACCTTAAAGTGTGACATGTTGGGTAGTCGAAAATTGTCACATGGCATGTTAATTGAATTTTGAAAAAAATTATTTATTTATCTAAATAATTAGGTGGGTCAATATATAAGCATAGGTAGGTAGGTTGATAAGTCCTACCTACCTAGGTACATATGTAAAAATTAAATAAGTATTACATATCTACATATATCTAAATAAGACTAGATAGGTAGGACCTATTTACATTACATACCTGCTTACCTATCTAGGTAGGCAAGTAGAAAGGTTAAAAGGTAGGTAAGTTAAAGATAACCATGTTTAAATATTTCTATTTTATTTTATGTTTTATTTTTAATGTTAATTATTTTAGGTTCGTCCCAAATTAACACATGTATTTTAATGTGAACACATCAGAACTGACACCTTTTTTATATCATTTGTGAAATGAGATTCATGAACAACGCATGTGAGTTAAATCTTTTAATTGCACAATAGTTGCAAACTAAGTTGTCACTAAAAAAATAAAATTTACCACATTTTTTATGTTCATTATTAATTTAATAAAATGTGCAACTTAATAAGTAATTATTTGATAATTATATGTGAATATATTATCAATCATAAATTATCTCAAATAATCATTTGAATTTGATTCTAAATACTTAATCATTTAGATTGTTGTATGGTTAACTATTCTAATTCAGATAATTAGTTGATTAATGAATTCAAATAATCAATTTCTAGATATTCAATTTAGATAGCTAATTATTTGAATTAAACATTAAAAAAATTGCCTAAATTCAGATAATTAGTAATTCATTACCTAAATTTAAATTTTTTGAATAGCTTATCAAAAATAGTTGATGAACTAATAATCTAAATTAATTCATATTAATAGTTAATTATTCACCCTAATTAATTAATTCGTAATACTTGTAAAATTTAGATATAAATGAAAAGGTAATATTGAATAAATTATTGAAAAATAATTCAGATAATAATTATGAATTTGGGTAGAAGACATAATTGTCAAATAATTAATTATCTGAATTAATCTATTTAATTAAAAAAAATAGTAACTTTAGATAATTTATTTCTTGATTTCAAATAATTACTAATCAAATAACTAATTATCTAAATTTAAATAAGCAATCATTTTTTATTTTATTTTTAAAAATAATCATTGGGTACCTAAATTTCAAGTAATTAATTATCTGAATTTTATTAATAAATCCAATTTTAAAATGAGTGAGTTAATTAGTTATTAATAAATTAATTATTTGACTCAATTAAAAATATTTTTTAAATGAAATTAATTAATTCATATTGACTATTGATTATTTAGGCTAATTAATTAATACATAGTTATTAAATAAATTAAATATTAATTAATATGTAAAAGTTCATAATTTATTAGATAAATAATTCATTATTAAATATTAAGGAGTAAATATGATTTTTTAATTTATTAATGGTTGAACAATAGTTGCAAAATAATGGGAAAATAATAATTGTATATTGGGAACATAATGGCACATTTAATTGTATCAATGGAAATCATAGTTAATAATTAATTACAAATGTTATATTTAATGGACAATGAAAATGTGCACATGTGTCATGATCATATGTGTCAATATTGCACATTAGTTATAATGTAATTAATGATTGGATGCTACATTTACATTAGTGGTAATGTAGTTGCCACATGTAATTAGAATGTAATTTGTTGAAAAATTAAAAATGATTGATTGCATTTATATGTATGATGTGTATATTACATTGTACAAGTGTCCCATTTGCAACTACATTACAACTCTTTGAATTTATAATGTGAAATTTTATTTATTGATTGTACATATTTCCATGTTCTAATTGTTATGTAATTGTATATTAATTGTTTTGGAGCTCTAGTTGCAAGGTAATGTGTTTCTAACGGACATTATTTCTCATAATGGTAACATCATATTATAGGGGCGTTGAATTTGGACCAAATTAGGTCAATTGATTAAGTCATCAATAAAAGAAAAACTACATTTTACAATTAATGCTTATAATTAAATTTTAGTTACAAACAACATATACAACTAAGACCCTCTAATCACGAAATCAAGCTAGATGCAACCATAATCATAAATGGCATGGATTATGGATGAAAAAAAAATCAACAAAATATTATTTCAATTTTTGACTAATCTTATGTGTGTTATCATTTATGATTACCATCCCATTTTTTTAGTGAACAATATGATTGAATGATATGTTACCATGTGTCAACAAATTTCATTATTTTATTTTTTAATGCAACCTTGGTGAAAAATCTAAAACATTCAATTTGTGTATTCATGATTATCACACATGGCATATCCATAACTTTTTCAAATTTTCTTTTCAATTATATATATATATATACATTGAATTTGGTAGGAATGTACGTAGGTATATCAATACGTAGGTAATAAATAACTATTTATCTATGTTAATTAAGTAGGTGGGTAGGTTAAACATGTAGTTAATTTTGAATTTTTTTTAGTTTAGCCTTAAAGGTCATTCCATTTTGATTTATTCATCCCAAATGACAATTGCTTTCAAATTTTATTGTGTTATTTTAATGATGTAAAATGCACCTTCTTATATAATTTACAAAACTTGGGCTTTGCATTATTACACAATACTAGTGACAATGAAATGAAAAAAAAAATGTTTACATTTGAAAACTTTGTTATTTTCAGATATATAGGATTCAAATTGTACAAAATATCGCCAAATTATCATCTAGGGGAGATTTAATTAGCCACCCATATTGAAATTTTGGAAACAATTAAGGTGGATAAGCATTAAATCAATTAAGCAAGTGGGGATTAAATCCTTGAATTAAGTGTTTAAGGGAGAAATTTTTATTGAAAAATAGATTAATATCAAAGAAAAAAAACATGTTAATCCCTTAAAATAGTCTTAACATAGTCAAATGAAATAACACATATTTACATTTGTATGAAATTACATGTAAACATGTGTATGAAATTGGAAATACACAATGATTCAATTTATTTTTTAAACGACACAAAAATTCCAAAACACATTTTTAAAATTATAAAACTTTTCTCTTTTGTGATATATTAGGATCCATAAAGACATTTTGAAACATTACAACTTGTAAAATGTGTATTTTTTAAAAATTCCAATTTGGAATCGATCTCTAAAAAATTTGCAGTTTGGAATTATCTTTTTGTTAAACCTACAATTATAACTCATCCCACCTAAACTAGCTTTGATGAAATCATCGTCACTAAATTTTAAAAGATGTCAAAATATATGGCATATATTTTGTAAGTGCAACTTACATTACAAAAAATCATGTCCATTCTCACCCATGCATATGCAACTTCTATCCAAATCAACCATTTTTGTGGCTTTATAAATGATGGTCCTTTGTGACACTTGGTGAAAACAACTTGTAATTGCATAAATGACTATAAACTAGTTTATAGTTGCATATGCAATTTATATTTATTATTAATGTCAATTTGGATGAAAATGAAAAATGCATTTATATCATCCATTTTTAATGGCACCCCAAAGTAGATGAAAATGTAATTGTTTCTGTGATTTGGAAGGTGGTTCGTAAGCTATTGGACACTGTGTAACATCTTTTCAACTTCATTTGCAACTATAAATCTTAGTTGCAAATACACATGTAATTAAATGGTAAAAAAAAAAAGGTTCACCATTAAATTTTTAGATTTGGTGGTTTAATCATTTTCCCCTAACTTTTTTCAATGAACTAGCCATTAAATGTGTAATAGGGTTTGGTGGGCTTATGAAAATTACAAAAGATCCATGGCAATTAATGGTAGAAATAGGGCTAGGTATGCAGTAAGTAATATGTATGTGGTTAAACAATACGTATTTTATCATGTTGATATGTCCAGTTCAATTAGGTAGGTTAAGTATTGAGTAGTATATAAGTAGGTTAATTAATAACATGTATTTTATTGTGTTGAATGAAATAATGTTATGTTTAATTAATTAATTAGGCTAGGTAATTATTCAATCATTTAATTATAAATTTTAAAATTATAATTAGTAGGTAATAATAGTATATATTTTATCATGTGGATATGTGATAATTTTTTTGATAATTAATTAATTAGGTAGGCAATGTAATCTATTCATTGAATAGGCCACGTAGTAGGAGTAATTTATGACCCATTTATAAAAAATATATAATCAATAAGTTAAATATATCATAAATCTAAATAACTTTGTGTTGATACAATTATAATCTATTTAAAGCAAAATTGTATAATGTAATTTAAAAATCAAATAGAGGTTTGATATGTAAATAAATAAAAATTACATAAAACTTTTATCATAATTTTATGTAAACATTTAGATATTATATGCGTAGAAATAATAAAATTTATGGAGCCATAAAATCAAATAATTATATGGCATTAATTCATATTTAAGAATTTAAATTGATAATTGGAGTAAGCCTCTATGTTAGAAATAATATAGTTAATAAAGATATTTTATTATATTTTTATTAAAATTTATTTATGATCCATTTATAAATTATGTATGTGAATAAATTATATATCACACATTTCAATCATATTATATTGATAAATTATGATATACAAAAAAAATAAAATAAAAATTATATATATATGTATATATAAAACATACTTTTTAGAATAAATAAACGTTCAAGATATGAAATTTACTTATTTATATTATCCATTTATAAATCATGCGATTGAATTTATTTTTCCCATGGAATGGTCATTGAAATTGTATTGAATAACGAAATTCAAATATTTTTCTTTTCAAATCAATTTATGTTTTTAAGAGGAAAAAACATATTTGTGTACATTATTGGAAAACAAATTAATTTAAATTTCAATCTTGTTAGTTGGACAAAATTGTATTAAGATATTAAAGATTAAAAATGATGTTTTGTTTAAATGAAGTAATTTAAATAGAATGTACATTTTTTTTTGGCACAACAAGTTTAGTGGTTTAGCAATAAAGAAGTTGATTTCCCTCCTTGGGGTTCAAAGATCAATTTTCACAAATGACATGGGTTGTGATCAACGTTGGAATGTTAACCAAATATTCCCTATCTACATAGGTGGTAACGTTCGACCATAATTGGTAACTTAAATAAGCAACATGTGCCCTATTTAATAGCCTAAACTCATTTTTTAAGCCTAATTTATGTAATGACACATGTCAACATGGTAAAATTTGAATTTAATGAAATTAACAATAATATAAATATACATATCAAAGCATAATAATATTTCAATAGTTAATAATAAATATTTAAATAAATTTAAATAATTTAATTACATTGTTGAATCATAAAATTAGTTGCAAAATGATGATGCCATGTAAGTTGATTTGGATGGATGAAAAGTTCATGTAAATTACACCTTTATGTGATCACCATTGCAACTTAGTGCCATGTATTGCCTTTGTGACTATAATTTTATGCAATTTGTTCAATGCAACTAGGCCTTGTAACAAGTTGCATGTGATACTTCCTATTAAATATTAGTTATTAATCTAATCATTTATTTGCAAATTCCTTGTTATGTTCGTCATAATTAATTACAACACAATTTATCATTAGATTGCAATTATAAAATATGTTTCATATCTTTTGTCCTCCTTTTTAATTTTTTAGATTATATAATTATGTGTGCACCTAAAACATTTTAACTTTGTTAAACCTTAGGGTATTAAACATTGGATAATTAAAAATATGGGTCAACCTTGATTAAACTAAAATTTGGTTCAACGATGTTTAAATTAAAACTTGTTTGAACCTTGGTTATAAATAAATTCGGCTTAACATTTGTTAAAATCTAGTTGAACAAAAAATTGACTAAATTTGGCTAAGCAAATAATGCTTAAAATTTGATTAACCTTGGATAAACTATTTTTTTATTAACTTTGATTTTGAAAAAAATAAATCTAAGCTTTGGTTATATTAAAAAAAATGGCAAACCTTGGTTAAATAAAAAAATGGTTAAATAAAAATTTTGATAAACTTTGGTTAAACAAAAAAGGTTAAAACTTGGCTAACTAAAAAATAATTAAATTTTGGTTAAATTAAAAAAATATTTTCTTTGTATTTAAAAAATATTTCATTTTATTTGTGTTTTAAAGGCACAACATCCATGGATGTTGTGCCTTTAAAACACATGTGCAAAAAATATGCACTCATGAAATAACAATTTTCATATGATTTTCATTATCAAATCATGGGACGGGAAGTTCAAATCATAATAGAAAATGATAATTTAATTTTCAAGCAACCTTTAAAGGTTAATGAGGTTGAAAGGGCTTTGGTTCAAGCTCAAACAAGAAAGTTGTTAAATGTAAGTTTGGTGAAATTATCTTAGGGTGAATATGTTTTATTTTAAATGATTTTAACGAAGAAATTTTCTTTTACTAATTTGACCAAATGTTGCATGTGTGGGGATTACCAGGAGAAGCCCATCCTTGAGTGGTACCACTAGGAATGTTTCACCTTGACCCATTGAACTTTGAAAAATCATAAGAAACATTTAAATGAACATTTTCACAAATATTTTTGTTTGAGTACATTTATTGAAATTCCATAGATTTTGAAATCTCAATAATATCAAGAATATTTTATATTTTAGAAAAAGTTTGAAAAACGTAATGCTTGTTTTTTCCTTCAACTTTCTAATTGAGACCACAAATTTGGAACATGATTTATAAAAAAAATAATGTTTTTTTTTCCAAAGGTAGTTAACTAAAAATTAATTAATTAATTATGATTTAGTTATGAATTTGCAAAATTAAGGTTGTTGATTTTTTAAGGGGCCATTTTAATTAGGAAAATAGTTCTAATTTTTTTTTCAATTTTTAAAATTCCCAAATAAACTTGAATATTAGAGCATGCAATTGATAAACATGAAAAATAATAATTTATAGTTGTGAAAAAAAATTACAAAAAAACTACCAAAAAATGATTTGGTTGTTTTAGGTTTTTTAGCCATTCCATGAGGTGTTCTTAGTGGTATCGCCCAAGGATGTGTTTGCCCATTAGCTAGTGAACAAACATACCTATTCACACAAATATGCTATGTCTTTATTGGAAGAGAATTATGATGCCCTTAGACAAACCAAGGTTTTCAATACATTGAAATTTTTATTTGGTTACAATCAATTGTTGTTGAGGGAAGGTGACAAGGTCAATATGTAACAATTTGGACAATATATGCAAATCAAAAGGATTATTTGTATTAATGGCAATTATTGCCTTTAGATTTGAAAAACATTTGTATAAAATTTCAAATAGTTAGGATGTATACATGTGACAAAAATCTATCCATGATTTGGATACAAATTATCCACTAGATGACATACATGTGACAATAAAATAATAATTTAAATTTTATAATAACAATAATTTTCATGACAATTATTTAGTCTAGTTGGGCTAAGTTAGGGTAGGCAATTATTTTAGTGTAAGCTAGGTTAGAATAGGTAACCTAACATAGGTTACATATGTAGATAAATAGGTAGGTAGGTAGGTAGGTAGGTAGGTAGGCCTAGGATAAGTATGTGGGTGTAGATAGGTAGAATCTTAGATTTATTTCATTCATACAAGTTTTTTTATTGGTTCATCCCAAATATCTCATGCATTTTGAATGTTTGAAATGCAAACCATGAGTAATCCATTCTTTCACCTACCTATATAATTTAAAAAATTGAATTTGTTATCAAATGATATGGGATAAATCCTAATGAAAGGGACTAGAACACTATGTAATATTAAAATCAATAAGCAAACCACCACACACTTTAAAATTAAAGGGGGTGAATCTTCACATATCACTCTTTTGTTCTAAAATTGAACATTTATAGCCTTCCGATTAATGTTTCCAATGCCACAGAAAATGCTAACTTTGGTTAAGGAATGAGGAAGATATGAGTTGTTTCATGTAAGGGGTTTTATGTTTCATAATAAATTTATTAAAATAGTTTAGGATTTCGAAATTAAATTCTTTGGTCATTGTTCCATTGCCTTCGTAATACCAAGAAGTTTTGTAGATCGTTGGTTGACACACCCATAGGTTTTTTATATCATTAAAAATGGATTAAAAATGAAGAAGTTGTGGGGTTTGAAACATAAAAGGGTCTAAAGTTGTTTTTCAAAAAAATTGACACAAAATATCACTAGCACTATCCCTTCTCTTCTTGCATTTTCTTATTTGCTCCTTTGATTTTGGTGCTTATAGAACAATTGTAGTGTTCCAATTTACACCCCTAATCACATAAAAATTATTCAATTTCGTTAAAAGATGAGGAAGATATTGAAAGATGCCATGTTTTCTTGCTTTTTATTTATATATAAATATCCATCCCCTAGTTAAATTAAAATTTTAAAATGTTAATGTCATATTTTTTGAAAATTTTCTTGATTGCAATTTATGAAAGGACACTAGATTTTTATACATGGTTGAAATAGGTAGTAAGAAATAAGTAGTTAAAAATTTACTTTCATTTTGTCTTTTAACAAAATTTTGTTAAATTTTCTTGTGAATTAATGGCACTTTAATTTCAACACAAAATTAACAACTTGAAACAAAATGCACTTTCAAGTAATTTTTAAAAACCTTGTCTAGTTTAAATAACAATTATAATGAAGTTATTAGATTCACTCAAAATAATTAAAAGAAAATCAGATCATTAATGCAACAATCCCATTTAACATTTATTAAAAAACATGTTCACAACTACACAAAACCCTATTATGTTAAAAATGTCAAATAATGGTCCATTTATACCATTTCCAGTGGTCCTATGAAATTTTCACAAACCTACCAAACCATGTTACACATTTAACACATCGTTCATTCAAGAACATTTAGGGAAAAAAATTCTATATTGAATCTTATAACTTTCTTTGCCAACTCATTTTTTTCACATTTGATAAAATGTATATTTGCAACTTGGATTTATAGGCGTAATTCAAGTTGCATTATGTGCCTCATGGTGTTTACTAGCCCATGAACCACACGATAAGACAAAAGAACAATTACAATGACTGCTTAAAGACAAAGAGGTTGGTCTTCATGATCATCAGCAAGAAATCTTTTGCAAAACTTACTTGCTGGTTGTAAAAGCAAGTTTCCAAATGATATGGGGTGCTAATGAGCCTTCAGTAATCTGAAATGCTGAGACTCGAGCAGAGGACCTTTTGCAAGACTTGAACCAATTGACTGTGAGTGCAGTCTGGAAGTGGCTTGGTTGGGTCAGGGATACACAATTCTATCAAGGGTAGAAATCAGCTGCAAAATTAAGTGGGAATTCACCTATTTTGTACTAGTTTGCACTAACCTTTTGTCCAATTTTATTGCAGGTTTTCCGAATAGAAGCCAACACCAAAGGCACTTAACAGTGGTAGGACTATTTGGCACATTTTTTTCTTCATGCTGTGCAGTGGCTGTGCAAGTTCTCAAAAGAAACGGACTCTGTGACTGCTAGTGTGACCTGAAAATAGGTGACATGGAGTGACATGTGGATTTTTCCTGACTAGGCAAATTTGGGTGTGTGTGAAATAAGACATACCTGATGAGTTGCTCTGCATCATAACCACTGGCAAAGACTTCTGGAGCCTTCTTTTCCTTATCATGAGACAATGTGGATGCACAAATGGCAGAAAGGAGATGTGAGGTGGCAAGGATGGCAGCTGTGGCTTGAGTTGGGTAGGAGTGAAAGTTGTGGTTAATTATGCTAGAGACTGTTTTTGGTTCAATATTTGATTGATGCTGGTTTTCCACACAAAGATTGTGATGGCTTCTCTGCTTCAATGTGTAGCTGCAGGAGTGTGGAGACAAGGAGCTGATGGAGAATATGAGGGAGAGTGTGAGTTTGCAA
>Ga0116228_10005070_pt1 | contig 11717 bp, 14 predicted proteins | sample S1TSphfallax_2_FD_89694 | JGI IMG/M metagenome (GOLD analysis project Ga0116228, IMG submission 89694) | Host-associated microbial communities from peat moss isolated from Minnesota, USA - S1T2_Fc - Sphagnum fallax MG | ecosystem: Host-associated > Plants > Peat moss > Unclassified | place...
ATTGTAGTCAAGGAGTGTGATGATAAAAGAAAATCAAGGAGCAGTTCTCTTTTAATGAATGAAGTCTTTTCATTAACATTAAGTGCATAATAAAACAACCAATACATCATTGTTGAATATTTTTATTTTGACATAATTATATATATATATATATATCAGGTCTGGAAAACTTCATAACTTACCAATATATTTATTGCCAAAACTTGATTTTGAGAAAATAAATTGATTATTTGGCACCTGTTATTAGTACCTACCAAACTAGATAAAGTACTACTATGGCACACTAGTTATGGTTACACTAAACATTCTAATGAGGCGAATCGAGTTCAGAAGCCAATTCTTTTGGAGAGGCCACTTTTGAGTGCAATTACTGCAGAAACTTCAATTACAGTAATTAAATACAAAACCCCCGACTACACAGTAAAATAGCCACATGCTCCGTGCCCCCTGACAGAATTTAAATTTATTAGAAAAATTAGAAAAATTATTAAAAAAACAACAAATAGATAGCTATTTAGACCTTCTTCACTTTAACTAACTTTTCCAAAGGCCAAGTTGCTAGTTGCTACTAGGTACCTAGTTCGTGTTATTCGCATTCCTTTTTTGCTCAAACCCCGAATCCCCACTTCCTCCTTCTCCTCCTCCTCTCCAACTTGTTGCTTGCTTTGCTTGCTTGCTTGCTACGGATTTGGGGATTGGATTCTTGGGTGGCGAAAATGGCAGCAACTGCGATGGTGGGTTCGTTGCACTCCGCAGCAGCGATGCAGTGCAGTAGTTGCGGTGATATGCTGATGCAACAGCAACACGGTGTGGGGCAGCGGTGTCTTGTGCCCACTGTCGGGATGTCCTCTTCCCACTCCGTGGTGTCGCGGAAGATGGTTGTGAGGAGCAGTATGGTGGAGGCTGAGAAGAAGTGGCAGTGTCGGCGTAGTGGATGGAAGGTGGAGGTGGAGGAGGAGAAGGAGCAGGGGGTGAGGAGGATGGGTGTCCGGGCAGCGATTGGAGGTTCGGTAGCCGTGGAGACGCGGACGCAGTCGAACGAGGTTCTGGGGAAGCCGACGGTGCTGGTCTCCGAGAAGCTCGGTGACGCAGGAATCGAGTTGCTGCGGAAAGTCGCCAACGTCGATTGCTCCTATAACCTCACGCAGGAGGAACTTATTTCCAAGATCTCTCTCTGTGATGCGTTGATTGTGCGTAGCGGAACCAAGGTTACTCGGGAGGTTTTCGAAGCTTCCAACGGCCGCCTGAAGGTGGGCCGCTCGTTCTCTGTCTCTGTTTCTCTCTACAGTTTTCCTTTTCTATTCCCCCTTTCGGACGAGAATCTGAGTTGCAATCTGTGTAAAGTCTTGTCCAGTGCCTTTGTAGCCTTTGCAGGATTTGAAGGCACTGGTCCTCACATGGAATGCTGTCATTATTGTGTAATTTTGGCTTATTAGGACCTTTATGCGCAAATGTAGGAGATTACCGGGGTTTATGTGGGGGTTGTAATCTACTTCCTCGATGCTGGATTTGGGTTTAAAGACTACCATGAATTTCTTTTATCCAGGCATCTCTGCAGAAATAGACACTCCATGTATCATCATGCCTCCATGCTCCATGTGCTTCTTGGAACTGGATGTGTTTGAACTGCTGGCTATCACGTGTGGTGGTGGTAGTTTCTGCAGCAAAACAACACTGTTGTTTGTCAATTTTGTAGTGTTCTCAAAGTGGAAGGAGGTTTTTTCTGTTTTATGGATTGCTAGGATCACACTTTTTGGGAGTTGCACTGGGGCAGGTCTAGAGTATCCCTGTGTTTTTTCCTAGTCTGATGGATAGAAAATCTATGAAGTACTATGTGTTCAAATACATGAGGGGACGAAGAGAAAGTGAGTCCTATCCCAAAATTGTTGCCTGGCTATGGTGGATTTGTGTGGCATTGTCCTGTATGTTGACTCTCACAGTGCAATGTACCAATGGGTAATTGGTGAAGAATTGAGGGTTTTACTCAATCTCATGTTCTTGGGGTTCATCACCATGTATTGGAATCCAATGAATTTCATGTGGAGTTCATTCACATTGTTCATGTATCACATTCTGTCCAGGGTGGATTTAGCACTATTGCACACAGTTATGTGCATGAACAGTGTTGGTGATATGGTAAGGTTAGATCTGGAATGAGGTCAGTGAGAATGTTCAGAACCCCTATGGTTTGGCTGAGGTAGGAATGTGGTGGAGGGTGAAATTATGTGCAGGTGGTGGGGAGAGCAGGTGTGGGAATTGACAATGTGGATCTGCAAGCAGCAACTGAAGTAGGGTGCCTAGTTGTGAATGCACCAACAGCTAACACAGTGGCGGCAGCTGAGCATGGCATTGCTCTTCTCACTGCACTTGCTCGCAATGTTGCGCAGGCCAGTGCATCCATGAAGGCTGGTATGTTCTTAGGAAAATTTCAGTTTTTCAAGGCCTACTCATGTGAGTTTTTTTTCCTTTTGTCAAGATTATCATGGCTGTACATGGGTGGATTAATTGCCTTGCGACCTAATTATTCACAACTCCTGAATTGTGGACCTCTCAAAAATACTGAGTGATGTGCATTTATTTAGTTTGATATTTTATTGTAATGATGTGCTTTAGTCAGCACTACTGGCTCCAACCCACTGTAAACAGTATCTGACACCCTCTGCTCTGGAAATCCTCCATATTCTACTTACTTGGATTTGTAAGTACTGCAGTGATATATTGTGTTTGATTCAAGCATTTGTCCCATGGACTTTGTGTGCAGGAAAGTGGCAGCGCTCCAAGTATGTGGGTGTATCTCTAGTAGACAAGACCCTGGCTGTGATGGGATTTGGCAAAGTGGGCTCTGAAGTTGGCCGTCGGGCAAAAGGCCTGGGGATGCATGTGATTGCTCATGATCCTTATGCCTCAGCTGAGCGTGCTCGGGCTCTTGGGGTGGAATTGGTCAGCTTTGATGAAGCACTGGCTCGTGCAGATTTTATTTCTCTGCATATGCCACTGACACCAACAACTGACAAGATATTTAATGATGAGAGTTTCAAGAAGTGTAAGAAAGGGGTGCGCATTGTGAATGTAGCACGTGGGGGTGTCATTGATGAGGATGCACTGGTGCGGGCGCTTGACAGTGGTATTGTCGCTCAAGTAAGGACAATTTCATTTGCCTCTTTAAGTTTGGCCAGATGTGGTTTGCCAGTACAATGTTGGGGATTTAGTGGTAGTCTCCACCACGTCTTCATGATTGTCGGGGGCAGGAGAGCATGTTGTGGCTTAGAGAATAGAATATGTACTGCATTTTGGACATAGTCTTGGTGGTGATCTTGGTGTATGGAATCATATAACATATAGCTCATCAGCAATGCTTGCTCCCCTGTTCTGGCAGGCAGCTTTGGATGTGTTCACAGTGGAGCCACCAAAAGAGGACAACAAGCTAGTCCAACATGAGAATGTGGTGGTCACTCCTCACCTTGGTGCTAGCACTAAGGAAGCTCAGGCATGTGCACTTGAGCTTTTATCGTTCCTTTTACCTTTATGCTGAGTCATTTTGTGGAGCAAGGAGGAAACTTTCAACTTTTAACAAGAGGAATCTTTACTGTTGTTTTTTGAGATTTAATTTTATGATGGATGCAGGAAGGGGTGGCTGTAGAGATTGCAGAAGCAGTTGTGGGGGCTCTTGCAGGAGAGCTTGCAGCAACAGCTGTAAATGCTCCAATGGTTCCTGCTGAGGTACATAGATGATTCTTAATTTTGTTTCAGCATCCCCTGTTGCAATCTCAACATTCAAGTCACTAATTGCATCACTCAACCAAGTCACGTTCTTCCTCCATGTTTGAACTCAACAGGGCAGCCTGTTGCAAGGTGCCTGGAATCTTTCCAGGCTCCTTCACACACCATCCTTAGACAATACCGTTCACATCAGAGGCTTCTCTTGTGTGGTGGTGCAGTTTGTAGGGGTTTAAAGGTAGGACCTGTATTATGTGTCTGTGTAGGGGTCAAGCATTGCAGGTCTTTTGTGGATTCACTTGTGGGAACATACCAAAAGAAATTTCCATCTAGTCAGAGGAACTGTTGCAATCCTTATTGAAGGATAATTACGAACAAGGGGTCTGATAAGGACGTAGAGGGATGCCACTGTCAACTTAAGCAGCTGGTAAATTGCCATTTTTGCAGACTATTGCAGAGCTTGCACCATATGTGACCCTGGCAGACAAGCTAGGAAGACTTGCAGTACAGCTGGTCTCTGGGGTTGCTGGAGTGAAGGATGTGAAAGTGACCTATTGGTCCAGCCGTGCTGATGATGATTTGGACACCCGACTCCTCAGGGCCATGATTACCAAAGGGCTGATTGAACCTGTCTCCAGCGCTTTCATAAACCTAGTGAATGCTGACTATGTTGCCAAGCAGCGAGGGTTGCGAATTAGCGAGGAGCGACAGCCATCTGATGGCACTATTGAATATCCACTTGATAGAATCCAGGTAAAGGATACCAGCAGCAACAGATTCACATTGATGATGAAGTTCATGCAATGCACCCTCATGCTTGTATGAGGTGTGTTTTTGGTTACAGACTTAGATTTGATTGTTGTGTCTGGGACAATTTTGCCTCCCCACAATGATTGGTTTCCCCCCAATCATGCTGTGGAATGCTTTCCAGAAGGTTACCTATACAAATTTGCAATTCTTTGCCCAGACATTGCAGTGTTTGCACAAACATTCATGTTGAGTTCATGGTTTGTTATGTTGTCTGATATATATGGAGGGTATGGAGGGTACTCATTTTGTATCATGGCATTTCAGGTGAAACTTTACCATGTTGCATCCAAATTTGCAAGTGCGATACCAGATCACACCTCTGAGATTACACTGGAAGGAAAGGTGAAGGACAGCGTGCCTCATCTTACCAAGGTAGGAAGCTTCAGTGTGGATGTGAGCCTTGAAGGTAGCATCATACTTTGCCGACAGGTGGATCAACCAGGCATGATTGGGAAGGTGGGTTCAGTATTGGGGGAAGAGGACATCAACATATCTTTCATGAGTGTTGGCCGAACTTCTCCTCGCCAGCATGCAGTAATGGCCATTGGGGTGGATAATGAACCTTCCAAGACGGTGCTCCAGAAGCTGGGGGGTATTGCAGCTATAGAGGAGATAGTGTTTCTTAAACTATGAGGGTCTTCGGTTGGTGGCCATTGTCTTTGATTTTGTAGGCTGATTCTAAGGAAATGTCGGGCTGGGATTTTGGTTGGGTTGCTGAAGTGCTTACTTGCCTACCTTCCATTCTTCCCTGTGACCAGGCATTTCTGGGGCTCTGGGTCTGGCCCTATAGGTATTTTGGACATGTTATGGGAGAAATTAAAGGCTGGAAGCAGATTAAAGTTGTGACTGTGTCAGGAATGTTTGCACCAATTATCTGTATAGTAATGGTCATTAGAAGGTGGGTTGGTTGCATCTCATGGTTTACAAGATTGTGACCAAGTTTTAGCTTTGCTCTCTTGTGAGTTTGTAGGATGAGACACTGTTAGAACTTGCCACTTTGGATTTTTTGCTCTTATATTATGGAATTTCCCGCATTGGGGAATGCTCTGCAGCTGTAGATATAGGCAGCCTATGTAGTTTACTAATTGTACGAGGATTGGATGGTTTATGTATAGTTAGAGAGCAAGCAATATATGCTATTGGTTTCTACAAGGCTGCAACAAATTTAAGAAAGAGAGTGCTTTGGGTTGGTATGGAATTGGAGATTATGTGCAGTTGTGTGGTTATAATGGAACACTGAATTTGAGATGAAGAAAATGAGCTCCATTCAGTTTCTAATAGGAATGCATTTTGTAGAAGGCTGTAGTAATGTGTCCCCATAGATTTAAAAATTGAACTTTGTACCAAAATAGTTATGTGCAAAAAAAGGTTGTAGTATGTGCTCCAGTAGATTTGAACATTGAACTTGTCCCATATTAGTGCAGATGTGCAGACATGTTTGCATATTGGAGGAACTGTTGCAGCCATGTTTTCTATTGGCTGATCTGCTGGTTGTCAACTGATTCCTTTAACCTTGGCTTTCAAATAGTACATGATTTCAAGTTGGCAGAGCACTTCATGGTTAACAAGGCATCACAAACACGTTGGCCCTGCCAATAGATAAGATGTACATCTACCTACTGTGTCCACACTCTGAACACCAAAAAAATCCACTCCAATCTAAACAGTCTAAACACTTTCACCAAAGAAACCAGTTCACCTAATGTGAAACTGGTTTTAACAAGGTAAAACTTCCAAAAGTTGGATCCAATGCGATAGTCCATGTCCCTGTGGGGGCAGGGCCCAATAAATTGAGCACTGATTACTAGTGTAGCATCACACTAAACTTAAGGTCACTTTCACACTTAATCATCTCCCTAGGCAGTACTTAGGTGCCACTAATGATCAACTAGTTAATATTCATGTCCAAATTGGTCGAAATCATGTTTGTCTTTGGTGATGTGTTGTTTTCAAAAGTGTTGTGAATCAAGGGGTTGGGTGCACATATTGCCCCATTGTTAGTCAGTGTCTTGCAATTCACCATCTTCAATCAATGTCCACCTTCTTGGCATCCCATGGCATTGGTCAATCATCATTATTCACACAGACAAATAAGTCTATATGGGTTCTATATATATTGAAGGCATTGTGGACACATCCACTCTCCATCTGACATCTTTTCAAGCACCCCATGTGCCATCCTTTTGAACATTTGTCACACTAAATCATGGTTGATGCACCACTAGCATGTCCACACAACATGCATCGTAAACCTAGAGTCCAAAGCCAATTGAAGGAATGGACTCTCCTTGGGCTTCCCATGTTTCTGTGAAGTTGTTTGACAAGGTACCTCATCCTGGAAGTACCCAACTTTTTCCCTCTTGTTCGCTATATTCAGAACACACAACTAGATTTTGCAAACTTGTCCAAACAAAAAAAAAAAGTTGGGATAAGAAGCTTATCTCAAGGCTAGAGTCTTTTTGCATTGGAGAACCCTCAACTTGCAAATGACTGAATTCTCATTTAAACATCCTCAAACCCTAATGCTTTCACTTTTAGTAAATCCTCCATGTTAAAATCTGCAAACCCTTGAACCCAAGTTGAATTATTTCACCAATTATCAAAGAATGTGAAAACCATAGACTATCAACAAATTCTCAACTTCATACCATCACCACTACTTACTTGCTCTTATGTCTTGCCACTTGACTACAACTGCAAGGTTTGCTTTTGAGAGCCCACCGTTGCCTTAAACTTTTTTCCTTTGTTTGGGATTGGTCCGAGTGTAAGACACTCATTTGTGGCTTATAGCTCTTGGTTTTTCCCTCTTGTCTTGTTCTTCTAGCATTTGCTGTAGATGGATGATTGCTTGTAAATGGAATCCTACACTTGAAAGTTTATATTGCCTGATTAGTTTGAAAATAACAATAATTTTAGTCAATTCAATTTTTTTATTCACATATACCATTGTCGTGTTATAAATATCAATTGTATTCTTTCATTAAATATCCACAAAATATATGTTACCCACAAAATATATTTTGTATTTATTTATATCTCCAAATGAAAATTCTATTGTACTTATTAGCAACATATATCTTGGAGCTCTTAATGTTTATTTTTAAAATTTACATCATGTTCACCTACTTCTATTTTTCAATTCAAGAATAATATTGCCAAATGGTAAGTATCATCTGCAGCAATCCCAAATAAATATCCTTACTAAATACCTTGAGTAAATATCTTAAAGAAATATTTTCACCCACAGTAAAAAATAAATCAGTCATTGCAAAACTCATCTTAAAATATCCATAGTAATCTCCAACCTCTTGAACATCAACAAATAATCCCTTTGTTTTTCTTCAATATTACTTCTAATAATTTTTGTTTGCTCCATGTCCATGCCAAAAAAATGTCATAGTGTATCTCCACCTCCACATCCATCATATATCATCACCATTGGTATTTACATATCCATTATGTACGTATGCACTTCTTGTTAAACATAACCTCTTTCATAACCAATATGCATATCTTTCAATCATATCTTTCAATGCCATGATGTATTTTCATAGGCCATGACAAATGTCCACCATTATTCATTCCAAATTTACATACCATTGTGATAATGTGTAGAATGGCAATGAACCATGATGGTTAGCATACACATTTATCATGTAGGAACTTTGTCACGCTAAATTACCATTTTTCATATTCTTGTTCTACATAGATACATTACCATCCCTCACATGACCATTCACTCCTAACATTTCTCCATTGCCTTTATTCCTTGCTGGGTTAATAATCTTTGATCTTCTTGCTTGAGCATATTCCAATTCCAAACTACATATATGGGCTATGGTACATAAGCTTCATATAGAGCCATCATAGGCAACTTTTCCATGAAACTTTTTCACAACATCTAGCCATTAGACATATCCATGAAACATAATTCCCATAATTCAACATGGTATTTAACCATGTTAAATAAGTTTAATGGTCATTTATTCTTTCCTACATTGTCACAATGGTTTACACACTATTGATACCCATTTGATAATCCTATGGTACATTATGTGATGCATTGCCATTTGAAATATCGTTCATGCATACCTAATCATTGATCCAAACCATGTTAGTTTGCCATAATTGTGATATACACTTTTATTGGCTATTGTAATTCATATATTTTCTTAATTTAGTTCACAATTATATCTATGCATTGCATATACTTTCAAAAAATATCAATTGATGATATATTTTCCCAACTCAATGAATTGTATTTCTAATTAAATCTCCTTTTCTTGCTTGTTTCATTTAAGTTTATAGGGACTAGACCTTGGTTGTTGGGTGACTTCCATCATGAATGGGGCATGGTGATTATGTTAACCCATTTTTATAAAATGAACTTTAAAAATTAATTTTTGTCAAGGTCTATCCACCTCATTTTCTTTGTAGATTCGATGGCACTTTGGAGGTTACATTATTCCCTCCTCCATTAATGTACTTTAACCAAAAGGATTTTCCTTGCCCAACATAGTGTTATGAACCCAATAACAATTCTTCAAACCCAATGACGTTAAAAAAAAAAAATTGAAATTCTTTAATTACCTACACTTAGATGTTATCTTCAACCCACTACCCATACCATAGAAGAATTGTCTTGTGTCAAAAGCTCTATTAGAATTAATCATTGATCCTCTATATTATGACCCTTCTTTTAAACTTTGCATGATATCAATCCTTTCTTCTTTGTTTTTCAGATAATAGTTATTTACCAACCAACCCACCAACTAATTTATTTTCCTGTGGTGTTTTCTCGTATGAGATATTCTTGAATCCAAAATTTGAAATAAATCAATAGCTTCATTTTTTAAAAATTTCTTAGGTTGTGAATAAATCATTTTTCAATTAATACTTGATAATTCTTTCAAAGGTTGTATTATAGTTGAACATTTACTTCTGATTTTGATTTTCATGCTCATTGATTTCCCAAATTCATTGTTTGCCAACCTTGAGTTTCATAATAACTTGCATTTTATATTCAGATGTCTTACATCTCCAACATGTGTAAATTTCATAAAATTTCCCCATAACTCATTTGAACTCTAACAAAAAGGCTGATAGGATGGCCATTTTGCGTGCTAAAGGATGGCTTGAAATAACAATCTTAGTAGATGAGTTTAGTACAATTGTTGTCTCTATATAATGCTTGTGTGTTGTGTTTGGGTTCCAACCAAATTCTTTGCATGTTTCCAAGGATGTAGCATATGATGCAAGCAACAATGTTTCAAATTTCATGTATCAAATTCCAACTATTGTAACACAAGGAAAGTAGTGGTGGGTGAGCTTTGGAAAATACAGCATCATTGGTGTAATGTGCCTACTCATTCATAGGAAACCATCTTGGCACCAAGAACTATTGCATTTGGGGTCAAAGCAATGATTATGGGTGGGAATACAAAATAAGAAATTGAAAATATTGATACCCACCTTCAACTTTCATACACTTTTTCATCATTTGTGTTCATCAATTTGTTTGATTTATCATTAAGAGAAAAGCCACCACCCTAATTGCAAAGTATGATATTTTGTCAAGGCCATGTTTGTCTACTCCTTCACAACAAATGTTATCTTGACTCACATTGCACCCCTCCATGTCATTCATGAGTGTTCACACAATAGTTGATTACATTTGCACAATTTCATTAATACAACATATTTCTAACAAGTTGTAAAATTTGAACTATGACAAGATTACTTTTTAAAGTGTCTTTTTCTTGTGATGACATTCAATATAGACATTTTGTTCAAGATGCCTCCCTTATCCAAAAGCAATCACTTTTCATCATAGATGCAAGGCATGGATAAAAAGTATGATGACCACGTTTGGTTGAAGGTGATCATAACCACTATCAAAAATAGTTTTGGTTTGAATTTCACAAATGTTCGTTGTTTGGGTAATTTGTTTTATGTGTAAGCTAACTATGATTGCTTCATATGTTTGGGTGATTGCAACTAAATTGTTTAGAATGGAGAATCAACCCACATTTTGCAAAGCCTTGAATTTTGTTGGATCAATTTACATTGACCAAAACTTTGATGAGATGGCATGTGCATTAGTAATAAACATTATTTTCATAGTCATATGGAAGGGGTGCAAATGGGCTAATAAGAGCCATTGGCGCCACCTTAGGTGATTGTTTTTTGGGGAATATTTTTGAATTTATTTATTTTTAAAATTTAAAATTTGCATTGTTTTGTTAAGGTTTCTGTTAAAAATTTGCTAAAAAATATTATTTTCAAAGTTTTCCAAGTCCATTTACAAGTCTTTTTACTGTTTAAAATTAATGATTTCAAGTATTTTTACATTATTTTTGAAAATCCCAACGTTAATAAAATAGTTTCATATTTTTTATGTTTATAGAATAAGCTATTAAATTTGATAATGTGAAAAAAATTATCTTGTTTTCAAGTTAAGATTTTTTTTTAAAAAATTTGGTGTAAAAAACATAGAATTAAACAATGGTTATGACTACTTTTGGTTCCTATTAGCATAACTACACCCAGGATAGAATCAATTTATAATGCCCTAAACCTTGGTTAGATGGCATGTGTTTAATGGTAATTGGTGCAACTTTCATGGGTATGAATTCTATGGGGTTATGGATTATGGTGTTTATTGGAAATGTTGAAAAAAAGACGGGCATACCTACATTTTGATTTCCATACAATGTGATTATTTGTAGATATGGAACATAAAGGTTTGGGTCAATGGGTTGTGGGTTGTTATGTGGTAGCACTTGTTGGTGAAGCACACATTAGATGTGATGCATTACGAGAAGAATATATGTGAGAACATGGTAAAAACAATATTTGGGGAGAAAGGCAGAGTGATAGTTTAGAGAAATATGGAGGAGCTTGGCATTTGGCCTCAACTTTGGTTGTAGCATGTAGCTAATGGTAGTTACATATAAACCAATTATAGCCTATGTGATGACAAATCAAGAAGTTAAACACCCCAACACATTATGCTAAGAATTTACGAAGGAGGGTTCAGAAAGATGGCAAATTGAAGGGATTAAAATCCCATGACTACCACATCTTAATGTAATAAGTACTTCCCTTTTGCCTTTGCAATCTAATGCAAGAAAAAACACACATGTCTCTTATTAGCTTAAGCCAAATGTTTACTAAATTTTGCTTAAAGG
>Ga0116228_10005071_pt1 | contig 11717 bp, 9 predicted proteins | sample S1TSphfallax_2_FD_89694 | JGI IMG/M metagenome (GOLD analysis project Ga0116228, IMG submission 89694) | Host-associated microbial communities from peat moss isolated from Minnesota, USA - S1T2_Fc - Sphagnum fallax MG | ecosystem: Host-associated > Plants > Peat moss > Unclassified | place: USA...
ATCCTTCACACCAAAGAGACTGAGATCTGCCGTTACTGATCATCAGAGGCGGCCAAACAGTCCTCACATTCACACAAGTCGCCCAGTCAGGGAGTTTTCTTTGCACGGTCACCCATTGTCCGGTTACAACATCATAAGGAATAACCAAAGGAACATATGGAGCAACAAAAGGAACAATTGAATTAAGAAATTTTAAACATGCAAAAAGAATAAAAAAATTCAACAATTTTTTTGAAAACATGCATGAACACTATTGGAAGGAGGTGGAACTCTCTAATAAGGTGAGGATGAAGGTGGCCTTTGCTAAAGCCAAAATTGAGTGGATTAGTTTTTTTTGTGGTCCTGAACTTTTGCACTGTGGCACCAATGGAGGTGACATGTGAACTGGCCAAAGGGATTTGGAACCCTCTGGATCTTGGGGTTAGCATTAGAATTTTTTTTTTATTAAATTCACTTTATTTTTATTTTTATTTTTAAAATTTTAATTAGGAAAAAAATAAATCCGTGTCTCATTGCCTTCCATGACGTTCAACTTGCCTACTGTGGGTTTTTCTTTTTCCTATCTACCTCTTGCTTGACTCATTGTGACCTAGTGACATCTTCATAGATATAGGGGTTGCCCAAAAAAAAGAAATTAGCTATGAATATACCATAGTACAGGGGCAGCTTCAACACATGTCTGTTGAATAATTAATTAATTTTAAAGTTTCCATGTCAAAAAACAATTCCTGAAAATTCCAAAAGACTCTTTAGTTTCCTTTCCACAAATTTTTTCTTTGAAATAATTTTAAAAGAAAAATCAACATTTCTACAAATAATGTAATTAATTTCAAATCTGCTCAGACAAAACCAGAGAAACCAATTTTATTTTATTATTATTATTATTTTCTTACTTGTTTTGCATATCCTGCATTTGGAGCCTCACTGGCGCCTGCATGCAGAAAAAGAAAGCAAATATAAAAAACAGATTTCTTTACTGTGGTTACTTACAATACATTATTTTTCACAGAATTTCTAAATTAATTATGGAAATAATGATAAATAAATAATCACAATTTACTTTTGGTCATTTTATTCCAGCAATCTACTTATGGTAATGTAATTTAATGAATTACATTTACTGTAGTCTTTAATGGTAATTAGGCTAACAATTTCAGTGATTTAAATTTAGATTCATTGTAATTGCGATCACATGTAAAAGTCTAATTTTTAACCTCATTTAAGTTACAAATTTTCAATTTAAACATATTTTCAATTAGGAAAACTTACTCACAATATTTTTTATTGAATGAAAATACTAAACAGTGGCCATGTAACATCTGCATTTTCATTTCATGTTAACTATATTAAAAATTTAAAAAAAGAAAAAAAGAAACCTATCTCTTTTGAAGCCTAATTACCTAACCCCGTTTCCCCTACCCACTTACATGGAGTCATGGACATGAAAAAGCACAAAATAATTTTGATTTTATGAATAAATAATTATGAACTTTTGTGAACCATATGGGAACATAAGGGAAAAAAGAGAGGTTTGGGAGGGGGATGAGAGAGGAAGGGATTAAGATATATAGTTTAACCTTGTTAAATTGATCCACTCAAAGTTGATAAAACTTTTAAATTGATAAGAAAAACTATGTCCAATGTTGTTCTTACTATCCTAAATGATATCTTCCTAATTCTGATATTTAAAAAAATTTCAGGAAATCTTTGTTAGGGAGGTCTGAATATGTATTTTTATTTCTGGTTTTCAGTTTATAGCTAGAATTATAGAAAAATGATAAAAAATTTGTGCTTCATATTTGGTTTGGTAGCTAGATTTGGCTAAATCTTGCAAGAGATGATAGCCATTTTCATTGCATAAAAAGTTTCTGAAAAAGCAGTAAGCATCATGGTTATAGTATTAATGTTTGTTGGCTTGTAATGCACCTTACTATGCCACTCTCAAAAAAAATATAAAAGTAAATAACATAAATAAAGACGACATCAAATTATTACACAATTGTATCCCTTCAACTCTACCTCCTAACATTTAAATATAAATCTTCATATATCATCGTAGAAACCTTGGTTTTATGATATCCTCCAATATTTGATATTATTTGTGTCCATCCACTATATCATTTAACATTTCAACTAGAGTTGCAACTTGAATGAAACAAGATTTGAAATAAATGTCAAATTTTAACACATGGAAAATATTTCCCTTTTCATTAATGAAATGTTTATTGGTTTGGGAAAAAAAATGTGATTTTTTCCTGATTATTACCCATGAATTTAATTAGCTCGGGTGAGTATTGTGATACCCTCATGTAACTACACTATCCTTCTAAAAACGAGTTGTCTGTTTGTAATGTATAATTATAATGTATTTTGCACATAATCTCTCTTAGAAATTTGCATACTTTGTGCCTTTTGTAAAAGGTAGTTATGTCCTAATAGTAAAATCTTAGTTAGTCCAACCAACCATCATTGTAGACAAAAGATCATAAGAAACCACAATATTGATTTTTAAAAAATCAACTTGTCAATTGTATTTGACATTTCCACATTGAATAGTCCTCATTTATCCAAAATCCAATTTATTTGTGGAAACTTCCAGACTAATGTAAACCAGAATATATAATCATGAACTCTCTTTAACTATCAGACAATCTACCCCAGAAAAAAAAAAAAAAACACGCTCTTCATAACAATAAAAACTTAATCCTTATTCTCATGCAATCTCACTGTTACCAAGTCATTACCAAAGGCAATTTAATACATTAAAATAGTCACAACTTCACAAGAGAGTTTTCCAACTCCATCACACAAAACAACCTTGCACTTCCAACAACTTACAAACCTTTCTAGTGTATTTGGAGGTACACTCACACACCCATAACAGGTCATGTGCAAGAAGTGAACGTATTTTTCAATGATAGCTGCCAGGTATCATGGTAAAAATTTTTGTTCTTAAAGTTGCATTGTTTTTTATGCTCGATAACTCCTTCAGAGCAGGGGAGTTCTAGAAGTGGCCCTTTAGCTCCACTTCAAGTGGGGTTTTAGGGTTACTTCTCCTCTTGAGGAATTACCCTACACTTGCTGTGTTGTTCTGAGAATCGTCCATTCTTGTGGTCAAATACCCAAGTACCTGGCCCAGTTCGACACCAGTTATATTATTTTCAGAAATGTTGAAATATTCACCAAAAAAATTCTGAAACAATTTTTCTGAAGGAAATTCAAGAGTCTGATGGAATACTTGAGAAGATGTCATTTGTCAAAATGGAATCCTCAAAATTAAGTAATTATTTGACAAACATGTGTGGAAGTGGTACTAGGGTAGTTACCTTAAAGGTCACCAACAAGTAGAAGCTTTGCAGATGGAAAACTAACGAGTGTTAAAGATGGATGGATGAGAAACGGAAAAGCCCACCTTATCTGATCATCGACAACAGCAAGCCTCTGATTCGTAGCCTTGGAACCTCACAAATTTCAACCTCACAATCAACGCCTCGCTCGATCAAAAACTTAGTGGAGTGAATGCGTTTCTAGTGTTGTATCGCCTGAGCTCCCGATCTCCGCTGTGTGATTGCAAGCTGATAATTTGTGCAAATCACTTGCTGCTCAAATTCCTGGAACAAGCAAGTACATCAGCGAAGCCATGGCCGGTCTCGTCACTGCAGCTTCTCCAGTCGTCGGCGCTTGCGCCTCTTTGGCAGGGACGCGCCTCGCCGCCCCTGTCCGCGTCGCCCCCGTATCCGTCCAGGTATGCTCTTTCATACACGCAGCAGTGGAACTGAATTCGGTTGTGGTGAGCTGCTTGGTTGAGTTTTGTGGGGTTTGGTCGGTTTCTTAGTTGCAAATTTTGAGATTGAGAACACCGCTTGGTAATATTGGAAGTGCACAGTAGTCTTTTCAATCTCTTTAGGTAATATTTCATCGTCAATGGAAATTTTGCACTCCAAATTTGATGTCTCTCACATTCGCGCTGCTGCCGTCGCCATCCAGGTATGCTCCTCACACGACATTGGAACTGAATTGGGTTCTTGTGGGATTATTATCAGTTGAGTTCTCTAGGGTTTCGTTCATGTAGATTTGTGCTCCTGATTGAGAACAGCGTGCATTTGGTGGTTTGGTACAAAGGACTCGTATCTGTAACATGTGTACCATTTTCCAAAAGCTCAAGTGAAATTTGTAGGGGTGCTTCAGAGGATGCACATTGGGTGTGACATTTAGGGTGTAAGATGGGATGTTAAGCATTTATATATTTTATCTGTTTCCTTACCTTAACTAATGATGAGGACACCAAGTATTAATTTGGGTTTCTCTTGCATATCATGAAGCAACATGAGGATTGATATGCACTATGATGTTGGTTTTCAAGTACCGGCCATGAATTAAAATAATGCATAAAACGTAGTTGATCTCAGGGCTAGTCAATTCTGTTGTGTGATAATGAATGGTGCTCATAATATTTTCTTACATTCAAAATGTGACGATTGATTTGTGTCAATTGTGAATGAATTCCAGATGGGGCCAGTGAGGTGCTCAGCTCGCAACTCTGGTGCTGAGATTACTAAGAAGTGCGCCATGTTTGCAGCTGCTTCAACCTCCATGATGGCCATTGCTGCACCTGCACTGGCAGCAACAGAGCCATTTGATCTCACTGGTGTTGCATGGGGTGGTTTGATGGCAGTGTTCTCATTCTCATTGTCACTTGTGGTGTGGGGAAGGAGTGGGCTGTAGAATTCTGAACCAAGAGAGGCCAGCTGCAGCTTGCAGGACTAGGGTAAGGAGGGTTCAAAGGAGGTCTGTAATGGGGCATGTCTCTGAACCCAGCAACTGCATCTGCCATGGTCGTCAAGCAGAGTAGTTGACCAGTCTCTGGGTTTACTTTCTGATCTCAATGTGGAGTATGCTGCTCTGCTCTCAAGGGAACTGGGTTGTATGTAGGTCTTCTATGTATCTTTTATCAATCCATTCTTTCATTTGGCATTTGGTTTCTCTAATGAGTTAGTGCTCTAGATTGTACTCTGGTGGTTGAGGCTCAGGGTTATTATCATTATATGGACTGTGTGCACGATTCTGTTGAGAAGAATCAATCAGAGCCTTGTTGAATGTTTATGATGAACATGCAGATGAGAGCAAACAGTGCACTGGTGAGGTTTATTTTGAGTGTGAAAAGCAAGAGGCCCCTTCAAGAGGTAGGGATGACTTGGTCCCAAACTCATCACTGTTTGTTAGAAATCAGGAAGGTCCAACTGGTGAGGTGAATGCTAAAGACTGAAAACAAATATTTTCACATAATCAGACAAGGCTAGTGCTCAAGCAAGGTCACTGCTTGATCAGAAAATCCCCTTGTACAAGAGAGGGTTCTGCCAAGAATTTCTCCCCTTTTGCACAGCAGTGACAGTCAAGGCCACCAATTTTGATTCCAACACTCAGGTGGTTAACAAATGCCCCTTAAAATTCAACCTCCTCTACTTTAGGAACCTGTGATATTCAGTAACTTCATATACTAAACATCTAAATGGAACACTACTGCTGTCCACACAATGAGTGTGGTATGTCCCAAGACTTTGGATTGCAGCCAAAAGGACTCCATAGAGATCAAGGCCACAATTGTCAAAACCTGAGCCCCTCAGAACTTCACAAAATTTGTCTTCAACTCCCCAAACAATCTCACCCTCCCATGCCCAAAATAAAAGAAAACTTCTTGCACTTGCAGATCTCTCTCTCTCTCTCTCTCACACACACACACACAGAGGGGGCATAATGGCTCTGCCTTGTAAGGCTCATCCAAATGAGAAATAGTTGAAATAGGAAATGTTCCAATGAAGTTCCAAAACACAAACTCACAGTTCACAATAACACCTGGGAAACATTCCTTGAACTGTCAGACTAAATGTTTTCAACTTTGCAAAGAACTTCAATTCCATCTCCAGATTCACAAATGAGATTGAGATTTTACTACCCAGAAGTTTGATTTGAGACTGATGATGAGGGAGATGAAGAACAATGTCAGATCACAAAGACCCACTGGGAGTTGTGTCACAAAAGCGATGAAGCTGATCCTGAGGGTGTGGTCCAAGTGCCTAACTACTTGTCTAATCTGCTTGTTGTTCTGCATCATCTGACAACAGATCATAACTATGTGACTGTCAAGGAGATTGTCACCAAGACAATCCAGTACTTGGCAACCAGCCAAAGTGAATCTCAGAAATGGGCTCCCCCACTTGAAGGTTAAGATACAACCTCAAAAGAGGCTGGTCTCACAAGCAACAAAAGCCTGTGCAAGGTGAAGTGAATACATGTAAGAGATAAAAAAGAAACCTGAAGTACCACTTCATTGGAGACCATTGAATTGCATTCAACAAGAGATACTAGTTCAGGGTTACAGGTTCAAGTTAGGGTAAAAGGGTCAAGACTTTAGGTCATCTTCAGATAGAGATGAAAAGAAACTCAAATACAAAATGCACCATGACTAGGGCAGTGAGATTAATCTTCTGTTTGTATGGGTTGTTACAACTACATTTGCACTTCTAATCGAACTATGCAGATAACAAGACCTACTTCTTCAGGCACTTATATCCATATGTTACAACTCGTTAGTGGATACAATGATCAATTCAACAACACTAAAGGCCAAGACTAACACCTCCAACCTTTGTTGGCCCACACCTCATCAATCCATTTTAATAGTCTCAACATCCACTCAGTTTCCAAAATAACTCTGTACATACATAAAGACGAAAGAGGCACCAGACGCAAGAGTTACAAATGGCAGAGGCATGAAACCAAAACTCCAGGGAGGCCACTGCATGGCCACCTTTTCGGTTGTACCACATCTGATAAGGCTCCTGAACTTTGACTGTCTTTCAATACCACTAGACGTACTACCATAAGCAAAATGAGCTTGATATAGTGCTAGACAATACAGATTACTGGCATCACCAGTAGTCCATGCAAGAACAAACACCATCTTCAAAGTGATGAAAGCGATTGGCATCTCTCACCATGATGGCTCTCCCAACTATTTTTGAAATGAACTTTGTGGAAGTGTGGCAATCTTTGCAAATCCTCAGATTTTTTCTTATTCGAAGGGGAGTACCACAAGCTGTGTTGATGAGACCAAATGCAATAGCCAGTTTCTCACTATGGTGACACAAATGAAATAACTTTTCTTCTTCTTCCACATCATCCAGAACAAATTCTGTACAAGGCACATACCCTGCATCACGCATGAGCCCTGACAATCTTTGCAGTTCTGCATGAATTTCAATCATCTGGGGGTGGTCTCGATCCTCTACTACAAACATATGCACCTCATTATTTACTTCAATCCAGGTGCGACCTGGCTCTTTCTTTGCACCTTTTTCCTTTCTCTGCTGCTCAACATTCTCACAGAGATGCCTGTTGCCAGCAGCAGCATAAATGTTTGATAGCAGTACATAGCCAGTGGCATTTTCAGGCTCCATTTCAAGAATTTGTTTGGCAACACGTTCTGCCATCTCCATGTTACCATGAATTCTGCAAGCGCCGAGCAAAGCCATCAAAGCAGCCACCTGAGGTTTACAAGGCATTGCCTTTACCATATTCTCTGCCTCCTGTAGATGGCCAGCGCGGCCAAGAAGGTCCACCATGCAGGTGTAATGTTCTAATTTTGTAGAAATCCCATAGACTGTGCTCATCAAAGCAAAACAGCGCAAACCTTCATCCACCAAACCTGCATGGCTACAAGCTGACAGAAGACAAATAAAAGTGATATCATCTGGCTGTACACCTTCTTCACACATCCGTTCAAAATGTTTAAGAGCTTCCTTACCATGCCCATGCATGGCACATCCTCCAAGTATGGCATTCCAAGTGACCACATCTTGAGATGGCATTCTGTTGAACACTCTCCAGGCATCCTCAATGCTCCCACATTTTGCATACATGTCCACCAAGCTATTCATCACAAAGACATCTGAATCCCATCCATATTCAACAATCTGCTGATGAACACACCTGCCCTCTTCAAGGGCAATTAAGCTGGCACATGCATTCAGCACCCCAACAAAAGTAACAGGGTCTGGCTGCACACCTTCCTGTTGCATTTGTCGAAATAGTTCTAGTGCCTTCTGCCCTTCACCACATTTCACATGTCCCAATATCATGGCAGTCCAAGTAACAACATCTCGAGATTGCATCTTATTGAACACACTCTGAGCATCTTCCATGCTCCTACATTTTGCATACATGTCCACCAAGCTGCTCCCAAGAAAGACATCAGACTCAAAACCTCTTTGAATGATCTGCTGATGAACACACCTGCCCACTTCAATCGCAACCACACTGGCACATGCATTCAACACACCCACAAAAGTAACAGAGTCTGGTTGCACACCCTCCTGTTGCATTTGTCGAAATAGTTCTAGTGCCTTCTGCCCTTGGCCACATTTTACATGTCCCAATACCATGGCATTCCAAGTCACCACATTTCGAGATGGCATCTTGTTGAACACTCTCCAAGCATCCTCAATGCTCCCACACTTTGCATACAGGTCAACTAAGCTACTACCCACAAAGACATCAGACTCCAAACCACTTTGAATGATCTGCTGATGAACACACCTGCCCTCCTCAATCGCAACTATGCTGGCACATGCATTCAGCACCCCAACAAAAGTAACAGAGTCTGGTTGCACACCCTCCTGTTGCATTTGTTGAAATAGTTCCAGTGCCTTCTGTCCTTGGCCACAGATCACATGTCCCAATATCATGGCAGTCCAAGAGACCACATTTCGAGATGGCATCTTGTAGAACACTCTCTGAGCCTCCTCAATGCTCCCACACTTTGCATACATGTCAACCAAGCTACTTGCCACAAAGACATTCGACTCCAAACCACGTTGAATGATCTGCTGATGAACACACCTGCCCTCTTCAATTGCAACCATGCTGGCACATGCATTCACCACCCCCACAAAAGTAACAGAATCTGGCTGCACACCTTCTTGTTGCATTTGTCGAAATAGTCCCAGTGCCTTCTGCCCTTGCCCACATTTCACATGTCCCAATATGATAACAGTCCAAGTGACCACATCTTGAGATGGCATCTTGTTAAACACACTCCAAGCATCCTCAATGCTCCCACATTTTGCATACATGTCAACCAAGCTATTGCACACAAAGACATCAGACTCCAAACCACTTTGAATGAGCTGCTTATGAACACGCCTGCCATCTTCAAGTGTTCCTAAACCAGCACATGCCTTAATCACCTGAACAAAAGTAAATGTGTCAGGACTCATTCCTTCTCGTTGCATCTGTTGGAAAAGCTGCATTGCCTTCTCTGGTTGGCCATCCTTCACATATTTTGTAAGCTTCTGATTCCATGCAAAAATGTTCAATTGCACTGTCCCTGGTGCCATTGCAGCTATCCCTGCTGCCACCCATGGCAGTTTTTGTTGGTCATCAAGCCAGAGTGCTTCCTGTGTCTTCTTGTGTTTGAAATCTGGATACCTTTCATTTGTCTACAACCAGAAATCCATATCAAGCTGATCAGCCATGTGTTCTCCACATCTCAGGCATAAATAGCATCATAAAAACAGAGAAAGCTGCACTGACCTTCTTCATCAACATATTGCATTCGGCTGCCTTCTCCAGACTACTACTACTATCCCACTAGTGCAAAGGACGGGAAAATAATTTCTTCAAAGTTTAGACCAGGGCAGGATAGCAACCAAGAGAGAGCAACAAGACTGACACTGACACAAGCTATGGCTCCGTCCACATGTGAACTCTGAGAGGTTTGACCTTCACTTACCTTCTCTGATCTGTGATCCCACCATTGCGAAGGATCCAAAAAGAACTCTCGCCACAGTTTCTCTCTCTGACCTGCAGCGAGTGCATAAAAATTTCCTTTAGAATGATGTAGTTTGATCACATAGAAGCCACGATGAGGTAATGCGTTTTGAATAGAATGTGTCCAATCTTTCGACTTGCTTCCGAAGACATCAGGGTCAACATTTTTCAGCAAACAAACCATGAAGTGCAATAGACAGACCCAGAGAAAGCAACAACGCAAGAAAGCTTACAATTGCCGTGAACTCGGAGAGTCGCCTCTGTTTCTATCCCGTGCACTCTGGGAAGAAGAGCAGTGTACTGGAAAAGTTGCTGATAGGTTAAGTGCAATTGCGGGTGCACACAGACACGTAGCAGCGAGCTCCTCCTCTTGGTCGACTTCCCTCTTCTCCATGTGGTGGTGAAGCTAATGCTGCTGCTTTCGTGGTCTAGAAAAGAGTGAGATCTTGCACATGGCAATTGCTGCACTGCTGCTGAAGAAGACATTGGTGCATCACAAAAACCTTTGGCAAAATTCCTCTCTCTCGCTCCTCACACTCCCAGAGCGTCCTAAGTAGACCCCATGCAATTCCATCTCGAGACGTCTGACCCACATGCAATCTCTCTCCCACCACCGCCACATGCGCATTTCTTGGTTCGACAATTCCAGATTTAATGTCATCGGTCTGCTTGCAATGGCACTAAAACCCTGCAAAACCCCGGCACGCTAAAAAGATCGCTCGCACACAGGTAACCCTAAAAGCCACGAAAGGCCAAAGGGCCCCCAATTGGTGTGAGGGGTAGGAGAAGGGCCTGAGTACAAGCCCTTCCGTGATTTGAGATCTGTGCCCAAGACATAGTTAAAACAACATCGGGCTCGTATTTCATTAGAACTTGGATGATTTGGTGCACTTTCCAAAGCACTTGCATATCTTTACAAATCCTCCTTATATAGTTATGTGTTGCGTATAATTTGTTATCCTTTGCCTTTACAAAAGTGGCTTTTGTGAGGCCTTTTAAGCCCATCCCAAAAACATGTTCCAAACAATCAATCATAACTTTATTTCAAAATTGTACAACATGCATATGAATACACAAGTGTTCAGTACTATGGGAAGTGTAGGCCATTTTTAATTTCACCATGAAATGAATTTTTTTGTCACTATAGGCATTCCCTAGTAGCTTGGAGGAGAAAGATGATAAAAGAAAAAAACATTAGGACCACAAGCTTGAATAACTACATATTCATCACATTGAATTAATAGGGGATGTCCTCTGTTTAGGCTCAAATAATTCAAGGATTGACTCACCATGTGGTGTTCTTGCTTTGTCATTGCATCTTCAAAATTTTCATTAGTCATGGATATTGCTACTACTTTATCGTTGCTGCCATACCCATCACTAGCAACATTGTTTTTCATCACCTTCATTGGTATCTCCTAACTCTGACCTTCAATTTAATTGTTGTTGCCATTTCCTTTTTTCTAAGTTGGGCCTCTAAGATTCAATACAATCAAAATTAGATCTACCAATGTCCTATTGTGCACATAGGTGATCTTAGAAACACCAATGCTTTCCTATAGACAAGTTCTAAGACATTCTTCCATCCTTGCTAGGCATTTTGACATTGATTCCAATCCTCTTATGAACAAATATACTTCAAACTTTAAAACAACTTTCTAATAGACGGTCATTGGTTGTAGACACTTTCAATCCATTGTCATAAAATATTGGAACTAGCTTCACCATTGCAACGTGACAACTTTATCCAAAAACTACCCAAAAAATTTGATGAAAGATACAAACTACACTTCTCCAATTGCAACATTTCAATATAAATTGTTGACCTTAGATACAACATAGAGCCAATCAATAGTGCTAATGGCACAAAGAATTTAGAGTTTCAACAC
>Ga0116228_10005072_pt1 | contig 11716 bp, 7 predicted proteins | sample S1TSphfallax_2_FD_89694 | JGI IMG/M metagenome (GOLD analysis project Ga0116228, IMG submission 89694) | Host-associated microbial communities from peat moss isolated from Minnesota, USA - S1T2_Fc - Sphagnum fallax MG | ecosystem: Host-associated > Plants > Peat moss > Unclassified | place: USA...
AACTACTTTGAACATATGAACTCCTTTGATGTTGTCAAATGTTGAATTTGTTTTTATTTGCATTTCTTTTTTAGCCTCCAAAATCCAATCCATATAGAAGCCATTTGAGTTGGCAATGCACATGTTATTCAACCATATACAAGCCATCACTAAGTTGAACATGCAACACAATGGAATATCTATTATCTTTAATAAAATTTAAAATCTTCCTTTTAACATTCCACTAACATCCTCGTACTAAATTGTATAAAACTCAAATGTGTTTTGTAGCTTGGTAGCTCATCTTTATCACCTTTGAAAAAAGAATATAACCATAGCCACATTGGATAAGTGGCATCTCCTATCAACTTGTAAAGTTCAAACTTGTTCTTCATCACACAATTTCATAAATCTATTTTTTCAAAGAAAGCCCAATTATAAATACTACTTACCCACCCATAGTCATAATTCCAAAAGCTACACTTCACATCTAAAACTCCTTGAATCATTGTGGAGTATATATTTTTTGACAATAATATGATTTTCTATCTATCTTAGGTGCAATAATTGGAAAAAGATTGTGATTTGTGTCACCTTTAATGTAAGGAATTCCATGTAAATTTTAAAAACTAGTGGTTATTTTTTTAATCTTGTTTATAATCAACTTTAAGTGTCACTAGTGTTTTCAAATTGTTGCATAAAATTCTTTCATTATAATCAATGTTGTACTTTCTACAATGTCATACACCTCTCTACACATTTGCAATGGATTTCCGCTACACAATCTTGCAAGAACCATTGTAATCTAGCTTCTACAAAGATGTTTTCTCTCATGTTTGTATTTTTTTTCTCAAGACTTAAACCTACAACCCTAATCAAAGCACAAAATGTATCATAGCTCAACTTGGTACATTAATGAAACATCTTCTTCAAATAGCTCCCAAAAAACTTATTTTTCATGTATCCAAATACCTTCTCACACCTCCATATGCTCCAAACGCTTGATGGCATGTCAACAATTTAGAAATAAATAAATAAATTCCCTCACCCTACCCCAATGTTGTCCAATAACTACTCGTTGCAATGAAACCACTTGTGCAATGAGTGGATACATGGCCATAATAAAAACTAAGAACACCAATCTCTTGCACCTATAGTCATCCATTGTGTGTGTGTATAGTGGGAAGCAAGAAACAAAAAGCAAGAAAAGAACATGAGATAAACAAAGGGAAAAAAAGAACAAATTTCAATCCCACATTTTTACCAATTGGACCTTCAAATTGGACCAAATACACTCATTGTTCCTTATCAAAAATAGTAATAATAATAGTAATAATAATAATAATAACAATAATAATGTGAAGAAAGGTCCAATTCAAGGGTTGAATTTGCTTCAATTTGATCTCTGGGATTTTGGACCTTTGACTATCATCTAAAGTGGCCCTTAGGGTTGGCATCTTGTTCCCTTGGGTTCTCACCTTGTTCATCCACTGAATGAATTGGACAACATTTGGGGTTGATGCATTGCCCCAACTTCCCAAAAGGGTTTGTATTCCTCTTCTACAAAACATCCATGGCCATGCCTTATGAGACTTAACTACGTAGATAATGCCCACAGTCATAGTGAGAACATGGGAAGATGACTCCAGGTGATATAGAACGACCCCTATATACATCTTGCATTCTGAAACCCATTAAGGATAAAATTCAAAAAGCTGCACAGAAGAACCAGCAACATGCACATAAGAGCTTGAGGGGTTGAGAAGACTGATTGCATCTAAATCAAAGAACTAAGAGTATACTGGTATAGAGGCCAAACCTTGAGTTGAAGACACCAAGACTATATCCACTACTGTATAATACAGCATGAGTTTGGTGCATTTGCGATTATTTAAGCAACCTGGCTGGACCAATAATGCCTGCAGTGCTGACTAACTACAGCTACTTCACTATCATCTCCTGAGTCACAATTTCTCTTTCAGACCTCTTGTTCTCCTGTGACCTCTACAAAGAGGTCCTTGTGGGAATACACTGCACAGCTCAGTAGTATGTCCAGAACTCGGATCATGCAAGAATTTATTCCGTTCATTCAGACATGAATGTACAGAAGTAATATTACTTTTGATCAGGACTGGAAATCAATAGTAGCAACCTAGACACAATGTGGAGCCAACCTAAGAGTCACAATCTGATCAGCCCATAACAGAGAAGTAATTAGCCTGCAAGGTAGTAATGCTACGATCAAGGAGTGAACAGTGTCTCAATATTATGCCTAATCCGCATGTGAAAACAAGATCAAACCCTTGAGCCTTCCCTTCAACAGTGGGTATGCACATTTAGCACAAAGATGCAGAAACTCTTTGATCAATATAGCTCGTTGGCATTGAATTTTGCAAACGACTCCTTGAGAAGATCAAATACCTTCTCTGCAATGTACTTCTGCTGCACAGTTGCCCCCTTCTGCTGGACCTTGTCTGGGTGCACACACAGGATTGCTCTTTGATAAGCCTTTTTCACTGAAGGACCAGTGATAAGATCAGTCAATGACACAGGTTTCCAGTTACATTCAGGCCACAGCATCAGATGCAATGAGGAGAGCAAGGCCCGCAGGTTCCCCTCCTTCCCCATAGACCAACGTCGTATCTCTGCATCCAAGTTTGCAGCTGACCTGTGCCTCTCTTCTTGCTCCATTTGAAGTGCAATGTCACGTTGATTCTTCTCAACCAAGGCTTTTGCAGCTCGCTCCTCTATGCGTTGATGCTTTTCAAGTCGTATTCTTCTCCTCTCAGCAGGCTCCCCTTCAGTCTCTTGGAACTCATCCACAGAGCTTGCAGGCTGGGTGAACAACGAAGTCCAATCATCAACCACCTTCTGTGGCCCTGAGGGCTGTCTCTGCAATGGAACTGCTGATACATTATTCACAAAGTTCCCTGAGGAGGGCCTAAAAAGGCCAGAAGATGGTGGATTAACTGACGGACGTTGCCTTGGTTCACTGGTCGCTCGGAAGTTTGCAGACTCCTTGCGCAGTTGCTCTGTTGCCCCCCTCTCCCTCTCTCTCATGCTGTCCCGTTCCCTGTCTCTTTCCCGCTCCTTCTCCCTTTCTTTCTCCTTCTCCTTTCTCTCTCTTTCCCTCTCTCTTTCCCTTTCCCTTTCTTTTTCCTTCTCCCTTCTCTCTCTTTCCCTCTCTTTTTCCTTCTCCTTTCTCTCTCTTTCTCTTTCCCTTTCTTTCTCCTTCTCCTTTCTCTCTCTTTCCTGCTCCCTCTCCTTGATTCTTTCTTGCTCTCTGGCAGCAGCCGCTCTCTGAAGAGCTGCTTTCTCAGCCCTCTCCCGAGCTTCAGTAATAGCCCTCTCAACAGCAGCTTTCTCAGCTCTTTCCCTTGCTTCTGCCACTACCCGCTCAGCAGCTTTCTTTGCTCTCTCTGCAATTCTCTCAGCTTCCCTATCCCTTGCCTCATCCTGCTTAGCCACTCGATCTTGAATGTCTCTTCGAACCTCAGCTTCTTGTGTGGTCCTTTCTTCTGTAACCTTCTCCTGTGCAGCCTTTTCTCGTCGGCTACCTTTGATTTGTGTAGCCTCCATCTCACCCTCAACCTCTGGCTCCCTGAAGAAGGCTGGATCTCTTGACCCACCCTTATCTCTTCCCCCAACATCTCTGGTCTTCACCTGCTCTTCCTCTTTTGCCTGCTCTTTCTTCCTTTCTCCCCTCCTTGCTTGCCTTGGAGGCTTCACCACCTCTCCTAGATCTTCAATGATGACATCTGGCATAACAACAGGAATTGACTGTTCCTTTTCAGTATAAGGCTGTGGAGGAGCTCGAGAAGGAGGTGGAGAAGTGGATGGCTCTGTCACAAGCTTGACATCCTCGATAGTCAACCAAATTTCTCCTGTTGAATTCTCTGTCTTTGCAGCTGAGAGATAGTCACTGTTCCAGTACGTACCAACATTACTTGAGGGCTTTTTGACCTCAAAGGTATTGACTGGCTCACCAAATGTTGACATGAAGTCATTTGCATATACCTCTGCATGTTTTCCTTTTGGCAGCTGTTCAGGGTGCATTGGGGACAGAACAGGGCTATCCATGGAATCTGAAACAAATGGGCTGCTGGAGAAGCTTTTTTTAACAGATCTGCCATCCTCATTACCCAAACCTTGATGAGAAATCTTGCCACCTGGATAAGGTACAGTATCGCTTGTACTGGAAGGTTCACTTGCCTTTGCAGTAGCTACAGGAACTGGCTTCAGATACCCATCAAATGGATCGTACATGCCACCATCTGCATCAGACTTGACTCTGGAAGAACTTTTGCGTCTTGAGCTCCCAGCATCAGGGCCAGTAGCACTCAAAGGATCCAACAGGTCAGGGAATGCAGATGCTTCAGATGTTGGCACTGTAGAGCCAGAGGTAGAATTAATTCCTGCAAACATGTCTCCATCTGCTGGAGATGAGAAAATATCATCAATAGATGAGGAATTTGGAGCCACTGTGCTCTCTGTAAACACAGTTGCCTCTGGTACCCCTCTCACCCCAAATCCTGGAAGAAAATCATCATACACAGGCTCTGATTGAGAGGGACTTGTTGGAGAAGATTTGCCTTCCATTGATGGCTTCTGCACTTCTGATTTCCCAAACCCTTCCAAGAGATCCCCATGAACAGAGCCATAAGAAGGACCAGCTTGTGAAGCTGACTTTGATTTACTAATTCCCCCCAAAAAGTCATCCTCAAAGGAACCATGAAAATCTCCTGCCTGCAAACCAGGCTTGGAGTCACCAAATGAGCCCAGAAGATCATCCTCCCCTAAGTGTTTGGTCAACCCTGACTGTGACTGTCTTTCAGATGGATCATTTAGCCTTCCTAAGTAGACACCATCAGATGTGGCCCATGCTGGCCGTGGCTTTGTTGGTCCAAAGCCTCCCAACAAATCATCAGTGGAAGAGCCCTGGCTTGTCTGCATCCTTGGTCTTGATGAATGACCATTGAAGCCTCCTAATAGATCACCAAAACTAGAGGTTGAGCTAGATCCTGATGACCGCTCACCATACATATCATCAAAGCTGCTTCTGGCACCACAAAACATGCAGTTATTACTCAACAATGATCAAGTCAGGTTTTACCATTCAGAATTTGGAACTTGTTTCAGCACCCCAAACTATGAGGTTATATTGCTTGTTTGGGATGGAAAGCTAGATGGTATCCATGATCATACTCCCTGATGGGGAATTCACTGGGTCAACAAGATATCAAATACACTTTCAACATCTCAAATAAAGGGTCAGTCATTCTTGTTGGTGCAGACAGCACAGTTCTTCTTGCCAAGAATGGGTGACTTCATAAACTTACATCACAATTTGAAAAAAGAACATATTGAACATAAAGAACAAGGCTCAGTCTAAAAAGGCATGTCCACAAATCGCTATTGTGAACTAAGCCTAAAAGCTGTTAGCTTACAGAAAACCAAAACATGGACAATTTTGCATTGGCTGGTGGATAAGGCAGGTAAGAAACTTCAAAAAGAAATCTATTAGCAAATTGATCAGAAGATTCAATGTTCAGTGTGCAGTCTATTATGCAAATCATAGGATTCAATGTTCACTTCTGCACACTGTTAGCTGTAGACACAGATGGATAGAATTTCCTGAGTAAACAGAGACAAACACCTATCTAGCAACACCTGCATGGCCCCTTCTTTCAAGACACAGGTGTTGCTGCTGAACAGATCCATCAACCAGCACTGGAACAATCTACACATATTAGATGTTAATCACCACTGTTTGCAAGTAAACATAAAGCACTTCTTGTAGAGGCTTCTTCTATTTAGTAGGCATCACCCAATCTCACGAGAATTCAGAAAAACCTCTTGCAGATGATCCTTGGGAAGAACCACAACAGCTATTCTACTGCCAATCCTGTGAATACCTACAGAGAGGAAATCAACCAGAGTCACACCTATACAAGTCCAAAACACAGACCTGGAAAGAAAAACAAAATGGCATCCTCGTATATAGAATCAGTTGAGTGGAAGTTGTTCAACAGCAGTACAAACAGCCACAGAGAAGCAACAAATGTCCACGATCACAGAGCATGTTGAGAAGAATGGTAACAGTAAGAGATATAACCGCTTACAATAAGTCAGCTTCTGTTTGTCATATAACCTCCGAAACATTGGCATAAGAAGCCCCAGAGCTGGAGCCGAATCTGAAAAACAAGACCCTGCATTGATTGGAGAAACTCGGCCTACATTACCAGTACGTCCTCTATTGACTTCTCACCAAAGTGTTTTGCCCAGCCAGGACACCAACTCAAGGTAGTAAGCTCAGCTCCGGAGGTACGCTCCAGAGCAGACTGAGAAATTGACCTGCACTTGGGGCGTCAAAGAAAGAGGCCGGGAACTTACTTGGTCGGGCCACGATAGACTTTGTCAGGTGAACTCCCGAAGACGAGGGAAGGGTCTGCACTGCGACTGACAGACTTAGAGACGCCATTAGTTCTCCTGAAAAGAGGGTCATCCTCCTCCCCTCCCCCACCATGCGCCGCGGCGCGAGCTTGACTGGAGTAAGTAGATCCAGCCCCATCGCTCCCGCTCTTTCCTTTGTCGAATGAAGAAGACCCTGCTCGATTGTTCACGGCTGCTGTGCCGGACCCCGATGCAGCCATCGGTGCTGCTTTTCCTTGCGGTTTTAATCCATAGTCTCTCTGTAGTATGTTGGCAAAATCCTCCATCGCAAGAAACTGCTGTGAAAACCCCAACCTCCTTCTACTCCTCCTCTTCTTCTAACTTTTCTCCAATGGATCTGATCCCCCCTCCAGAGCCAGCGCCAGAACCAACAACTGACCTAATCACAATACAACAATAGAGGCCAAGAGCGCGCTCATCCTACCCTGTCTAGACCCTATAGAGCAACATACTAACCTCCAAACTTGTAAAAAAAAAAACTTCCGTTTCGCCTCACTTCCTGGTCACAACCTCATTGCAAACGCATTCCAGATCTGTCTCTCAGGATGCGCTACTGCCGCTTTCCTTCTCGCCAGCAATCATGCTGCAGCTACTTAGAAACAGATCCAACCCAGCAAGGCAGCAGCATCCCATTCTCCTAACCCTAACATGCTCAAGCCACGACTCTCGACCTACAAACTTTTAAAAAAAAAAAAAAAAAAAACCAGATCTCTGCCTCTTTCTCTTCTCGAACAAGAAATGAAATAACTAAACGGCAGGCAGGGTTGGCTATGAAGTAACATGAAGAGGAGAGAGATTGAAAGCCATGGCGCAAATCGGGATTTGGGTTCTGGAGTTTTCTACGAATGCAAGCCACGAGGAGGAGGCTTAGGCTTCGGCAGCAGTGCAAAAACAACAACAACAACGAACACGCACAGCGGCTTGTGCCGGGGAACACAATGGACGAGTAAAGGGAACCATGGTTGAAATTTTAAACGCAGGGTTAGGACTTGGTGTTAGAGGCTAAAGCTTCTTGGAAACATCCTTTGACAACTTCAGAGTACCCTAGAGTACCCTATTGAGAACTTATGTGTCCGGTATTGCCTGTTCCCCAGGGCCTCCCTTCATTTTAGGGTTGTAGCTATGGATTAAAAAAGAGCCCTACGGGACGTGACTCTACGACTAGCCCAAAGTGGCTAACCCTAGGCCCGAAGTGATCAACCCTAGGCTCAAAGTGATCAATTGGAGGTCCAAAGTGGCCAACCCTACGCCCAAAGTGATCAACCCTAGGCTCAAAGTGATCAATTGGAGGTCCAAAATGGCCAACCCTATGCTCGAAGTGATCAACCCTAGGCTCAAAGTGATCAATTGGAGGTCCAAAGTGGTCACCAACCCTAGGCCCGAAGATATCAGCCCTAGGCTCAAAGTGATCAATTGGAGGTCCAAAGTGGCCAACCCTACACCCGAAGTGATCAACCCTAGGCTCAAAGTGATCAATTTGGAGGTCCAAAGTGGTCACCAACCCTACACCCAAAGTGATCAATCCTAGGCTCAAAGTGATCAATTGGAGGTCCAAAGTGGCCAACCCTAGGCCTAGATGTCAACAAATATTTTAAGTCTAAGCCCAAGATGTTAAAAATGATTGCAACCTTAAAGTCAAAATGTTCAAAAATATTTTAACCTTAAGTCAAAAAATCTCAAAAATATTCTAATTGATGCATGGGCTGGTGTTTTAACTTCATGGATTTAAAGGTCTAACTCTAAGCCAAAAACACATTGATTTTTTATTCATGTTTTTGTTTCTATGGCCTAAGGTGATTTCACATTAGGCCCAAGGACATTTGGTTTATGATGTTTATAGGACATTAGCCTTAAGATGTTCATAGTAATTTGGGCCTATTGTCCAAGATGTTTGGCTTAAGGTGCTCGTAACACCTTTTGTTCAATGTCTTTACAAGATATTTGGTTTTAAGGTGATCATGGACTTTTTGCTTAAAATATTTGTGGGACCTTTTTAAATGGCCTACAACAATTGGGTCAAATTGTTTGTTTATATTTTTCACCAATGGCATAAGATAGTTGGCTTAGGGTGTTTGTACAAACTTTTCAATAATGTCACTTGGACGTTCGGCTTAAGGTTTAGGAATGTTGGCTTAGGGTTTAAAGCATTTGCCTTAAGGCTTAGGGCATTTGTCTTAAAGCCTAGGACTCTTGACTTAGGGTCTAAAACATTTGGCTTAAGGCTTAAAACTTTTCACTTCAAAGTCTAAGACATTTGGCTTAGGATATTTTGCAAAGACTTTAATTGTAATGGCTAAACCAAATGCTTAATAATTAATTGTAATGCATAATAATTATGGTTTAATTGTTTGCTTGAGCTATGTTTAATGTATCATGGCAATTTAACATGGGCATAGTAAATAAAGAATAACCTTTCATATGATGAATTTTCAAGGTAGTTCCAACTGTCAAAAACTTTGTTCTAATCCACTTTTGCAACAAACATTTCAAAATAAGCAAACCTTGTAAATTGCCCCCAATCTTTTACACTTTGCATTATTACCAAAAGATCATCATAACAAGAAATTACTTGGGGAAAATTGAAATCATTTGAACACCAACTCTCTCATTTTTATTTTCAATTAAATCCAAAAAATTATTTTAAAATGTTCACCACATCAATATTGAGGTGCTTGAAAAAAAAAAAACCAAAAACTTGCAAAAGCATTTCACCTACTTTCAAATACTTGAACTTTATTTTTCAAATTGTCACAAATTTTAGGTCCAATTCAAATACTTACAAATAGTTTTCAAAACCATGATTATAACAATTTAACTTTTGAAGTCCATGCAAACAAGAGTTAAGAAATAAGGTACCCAAAAATAATATTATTAAACCAATAAAATCATCTATTTGTTAGTCCTTTTATTTAGAAACCCTAGTATTTTGTTACTTACACTACTCTTTATGTATACTTTACTATGCTTTCACCCATTTATATTATTGTTGGATATAATAATCTGTAGTTGAAATTTTGGATCAAGGAGTTATGAAAGGGGTAGGGATCAACTAGTTCATATCAATTGCACATTGAAATTTCTTCCCATAACTTACACATCAACAATAAACATTAATCCAATGTGTGAGCCAAACTTTTAAAACTTTTATGGTGTCATCTCCTCTACTAAACTACTAAAATCACATATATTGATAAGATATCCAAACCTAATTCAATTTTAAATTTTTGAACTTATGCACATGAAAGAGAATGGCATACCATTAGTTGGGTCAAAATGCCCATACCCAACTTTTTGGAAGTCAAGGTTGAAAAGAAATCAATAATCATGAACTTCAATGTGCCTCAAAAGTGATGAAGTGTTGAACTAATCAAGGCTAAATAAGGAAAATGTGCCACTTGATCCTAAATCATTAATAAGACATACAACAACAAAAGTTAATCAAGTCCCTACAACAAGTAGAGATGCATATGGACAAATAAAGTATTGGAGGAGGCCATGGATGCTATTGAATTATGATTTGAATTTTTTCTAGGAATATAAAAATTGAACAAGGATGAACTCCATACATACAAACAATATCTATTTTTTTCATGTACTAGTATTAAAAGTTGATGTTATTATTTTGAACCATCATTGGTCGTTGTATTGACAAAATCCAAGTGTAGGTGTATGTCATATATCATCATTAACCCATGACCTCGTAGATTGAAATATATGAATACTTTAATGAAATTAGAAATTTGTGCACATCAATTGATGCATGGTGTATGTTTGTTTCTATGAGACATAAGATGTGAAACATTTGGAGGTTATGGTCATGGTTAATGTTTTCATAATGTTGGCATAAAAAAGTCATAGTCAAGGCTTGTTCAATTACATGAAAATGATGTAAGTTTTTGAATTGAGGAATGAATGGTATCAAAATCATTTTTTTTCATTTCTATCTTTACTTTTAGATTCACATAAAAGATTTAATGCTAGAAAGGAACTAATAAATTTATTTATTTATGTTTGAATGTTAGATAAAGTTGTATATGTTACTCCTACCATTAATATGATTAAAAACCAATTCATTTGGCAATAAACCTTGGGAACAATGGGTGGTTCTTGTTGATGCAAGTTGAATTGGAAATTAAATCACTATTATGATAATGATTGGGTTTCCCAACTCTTATATATTTGATGGTAGGTTTAGTTAATGTCCATATTATTCAATGCTCTTATTATCATAATTACTAAATTTTTTATTCTTAGTGTTTCAATTTTAGAGATTTGAAACATTATCCATATTATGGCTTTGTCATTATATGTTTGTTACTTGGTTTAACAAGGCAAGATGGAGATATTTAGGATCAAGACCTTTGATCAATTTGATTTTCAAATTACTTCTAGAAATAAAAGACTTAGGATGTAGTTTTGAATTTTGATGAAGGTTGGGATATTGTTTTAGATATAGAGTTAAACTTAAATAGTTGCTAGAAATAGAATAGAAACACATTATGGAGCTTAAAGTTCTATTGGATTGTGAACCACAAATTTGTCATGTTTTTCATTTCTGGTTGCAACATTTTATGCTACAAATGTTTGATACGTTCAATTTTGAGTAAAGACAATAGTAGAATATTGATGGGGAAATAATGAATATATTCTAGAATCATTGTGTTTTTTGAATGAATAACTAAACTTTGATCATAGATTTTGCTTATCCAAGATAATTCAAAATTTGGGAAATAATGGAATAATAATTGTAATAAAAAAAATGTGAATACAATTTATAGATGATTTTGAATGAGTTGAAACAACAAATTGTAGGTGTTGAAAGGACTATTGAGAGTATAATTTTTATTTATTTAAATAGGCAAAAAATAATTCTAATGTAAAATCTATGTTTACCATTTGGGGACCATCTTGAAGACAAGTTTTTTTTAAAGCAAAAACAAGAATAACATTGTGAGAGGTTTAAATTTATTGAAAGTGTTGTTTTTTATAAATGTCAAAATTTGGAAAAGAATATATTTTTTTTGAAGATCTTGATTTCTAAGTTTTTTGGAAATAGAAGACAAAGGTTTAAGTGATAAAGGTTGTAAGGATTTAAATAAAAAAATACAAAAGTTGAAGGAAATTGAGAGTGATCAAACAATATGAATTAGATGGTGATTCAAAATCTACAAAGGGAGATGGATCAATAAGGCATGTGCCAAAACATGAATTCAAATCTTGAAAAAAATCGAGATGTAAACCAAGAAGTGTATGAAACACCAAGTAGGGGTATAGTTTTGGAACC
>Ga0116228_10005073_pt1 | contig 11716 bp, 5 predicted proteins | sample S1TSphfallax_2_FD_89694 | JGI IMG/M metagenome (GOLD analysis project Ga0116228, IMG submission 89694) | Host-associated microbial communities from peat moss isolated from Minnesota, USA - S1T2_Fc - Sphagnum fallax MG | ecosystem: Host-associated > Plants > Peat moss > Unclassified | place: USA...
AATGTATCAAATAAGTAAAAGTAAATAGGCTTCAAAATTTTGTAAATTGGGTAAAGGTACATGTATAAAGGCTTTGCAAAATTATCAATCCTGATAAGGGTAAAAGTAGGGGTAAAAAACATTTACATAAGTCTAGCACATTTTGAAGTGGAGAAAGAAAATAGTACAAATTAAAAGAGTTCAAAAAGCATATCGTAAGAATTTTTTCTAAGGTAATTAATGTAAAGATATATCTCAATTGTATACATTTGGAAACCAACTTCCTACCAAGTTATTTAAGTTATTTTTACCAAGTTAAAATTATTTAAGATATTTGTGTTACATGCACATATTTTTAGGACTATGAGATATGTTAGGTAAATTTATTTAAATATCTATAGTTAAGTTTAGTGTGAAATATCTTGATGCATGAGATGATGACTTTGTCCATGTGCCTTCTAGGGTAGGTAACATTTGCATGGGGAGTTCACTTCCTATTTAGATTAAGTATGAACTTGGGGATGAATCGTAGGTTTGTAACAACATCTCTTCAAGTTGGGTAGAAAGCTTGTAATAAAATTCAATGTTTTTATCATCTTTATTTTTTCATTGATTCATTGTCAATTTCCAACATATACTAGCAAGGTATAATAAATAGATTCAAAATAGTTCTAGTTCTAGTTCTCCTTTGTCAAATACTTTTCTATTTTCAAGTATTGCTTGAAATTAGAATTTGGCTTGCAATTGGCATACAAATCATCATGTCAATTCTTCATCACAATAATATTCCAATCTATGTTTTCCACTTGCAAGTGGCTTTAAAGCTTTTAACACCCAAGCAAGACTAAAAACTTGTTAAGTTTCTATTTGTGAACTTAAGATTACAAAAATTTATTTTGTAAGGAAACCCACATTTGAAAATTGGCCTTCATACATGTGCCACCAATCTAATGGATTTGTACATGTAGAAATGAAAAAATAGAGAATCTCATGAATAGAGATAATTTTCTAGTAACTAATGTTTGAGAAGATTCCTCAATTGAAGCCCCCCCACACCAAACATATTTTCTTCAAGTTCTAATCTCACAACATCAACTTTTACTACAACAGATGAAGTGGTGGTAAGGTTTAATTGATCAAAACATGCCATGAAAAAAGGAATGACAACCTTGACATCATATTTAGATACTAGTCAAATTACATCCCACTTCCCACCAAATATTCCATAATGTGTGAAACCTTGAAACATGGATCCAACATGATAATCATCATGTTGTGAGCATGTTGTGCATCAAAAGACTTCAAAAACTCCATTAAAGGTTTGATTATCCTTATTACCTCTAGCCACATATTGTTGTGTAGAAAAAAAATCTCAAGATTAAAAGGGTCAAAGATTTCAAACTTGTTAGAACTTGTTGTAGCATAGCTTCCATGTCCATGGGTAATAATTTTTGTCAAAGCATCTAGTAACAACTAATGGCTTTACAATAATTCATCACACATGCCAAAACAATAGGATTCAAAATAGATGTGATTACTTCATCAATAGCCCACACTTGGGCTTTAGGTACTCTTTGTTGTAAAACAATAGATTTCTTTTGCCATAACAAAGAATTATGGCATTTTTAAACTCAAAGGTTTCTTCAAACATAATGACCTTGTTGAAAAATTCAATATTTAGGGTGTTTGCATGTTACAATGGATCAAAATGCAATCAAAATTGGATGTATAAAAATTATTAAAAGTATCACAACTTTAAATTCATTTATTTTGATTTTTAAAAAAATTACATTTAGTTGACTTAGGCCATAAAAACAAAATAAATCAATGTAATCTTGAATATCAAATTGCTTTTTGTTTATTTCTTTGAGTAAATGTGCACCAATTTCATAATAAAACTTGTTTAAAACACTTTATTTGGCAGTATTATACCAATTTTTTACTAATTAATAATTCTACTTCAATTTCATGGATAAATAAAACAAACATCTAAGGCATTTATATCTTTAATGGAAGAACATTTTACATTTTAAGAACATCATAATCAACATCATTATTATAACATAAAGTATCGCTAAAAATTTATATTTAATTGAAATTTGAACTTCATGGTTTTAAATCAATTGGAAAGAACTTGGATAGATTTTTTTTTTGGTACGTATATACATTGATTTGCAAATTTTTAGTAACAAATTCCAATTAAGAGAAGCCTTTTTTAGTCCTTTCACAATAATGATTTTGTGATAGGTGATTTTGTGCACTTTACAAATGTATTCCAAAAAACTATAACATCATTATTATTTGCACCAATTTCAATGTAACATAATGATAGATTGAGTTGTGAGCCACCTTTAATTGCACATTTTGATTACTAGTAAACATTTTCCAATTATGCCCCCAAAATTTTCAAATTTGGTTTACGTACCCAAAACTTCGAACTTGTGACAATTTTTTTGGGTCCATCGTACCATGCAAACACCTTTCACAAGAGTGGTTAATTTTTTATGTCACATCTCACTTTCAAAATGAACATGCTCCCATTCTTGCCTCCCTTTCCCAAACTTTTTGGTCTAGGTAATGGCTTTATATGAACTAATTTGAATTTCTTTCACATTCACATTCCTTAACCTAGTAAAGGTTTTGTTGTCATTTGTAGCATATTGATAAGCTTTAGACATCACATGTGCCCCCACAAACCCTAAAAGCTTTCAAGGGTTCATAATCAATGATGGAATGCAAAGTTGCTGCCATTACTATCAAATTAATGCCCTCATTTTCTATGAGTGCAGTTACCCAATGTAACAAATCAAATAAAATTTTCTAACAAAAATTGAAGTTGTATCACCATGGACTACCCAATTGTCTCATTCATTTTAAACAACCCCATAGTAATATGCATGGGCACCTAGATGTCAGTCAAAAAGTTAATAACTAGAGCAAAAGTATCCACATTGTTAGGAGGCATCCATAAATTAAAACTAACAGACATTATGGTTATGAATGCAAGATTGGGCAAAACATGTTAACCCATGGTTTTTTAAACTATGGTAGCAACATTTTCTTCCACTAGATAAGACCAAAAAGGAAATTGAACACAAGCACTAGAAAAAATCTTGTCCTTTGCAACAAAGAATTCAATGACTATAGTAATAGGTTATTACTTCAAATCCTACGTGTAAAAAGTTGTAATCATATATTAATGGTGCATTAGTAAACGATGATGTGGTAATAGGAAGGATGATATCATTTTTTCATTACAAGTTTTCATCCATATGACAAGCACAATTGATGACAAAATGATGTGAATGTCCAAAATATCATATGAAAATGTGATTACGATAAAATCATTTCAAATATAACTATACAAATGACATGGACAAATGATGTGTCATTACATACATAATGTGATCATAAAATTACTTTACAATGATTTAAAAATGACTATTAGTATAAGTTCACACATAAGGAATTACGACATGCAAGGAATTGATTTTAATTAATATTATACACATAAATAGTATAAAAATTTTAATCATGTTTTTTAAAATATACTTCATATATGATGCATTTAAAAATATTTTATATGATTAAACTAATTATTACAATTGAAATAATTTTTAGATTGTAATTTAAAAATAAAATAAAAATATAAGATGTGGTAAATATATAATTTATTTTTACATTTATTTTTATCATCAATTGAAGTAAAATTTTATATACTATATGTATATAAATAAATATTACACAATTATATTATAATATATGTGTAAAATTGAATAAAAATTATAATTTTAGAAAATTATTCAATATTAATTTTTATTTGAAATTATATTAAAATTTTGATAAATAAATTAAATATCATAAATGCCATAAAAGTTAAATATATAAACTTATATATTATAATTGATTTATGATCCATTTATAATATTTTTAATGGATAGATTTTATGAACTCATATGTTTAAATTAAAAGTTATTAATAAAATTATGACGTATTGGAAGAAAATTTGTATAATATAAATTCATAAATCAAATGAAGGTTTAATATATGAAAGATAGATTTTCTTTATTCTTGTATTACTCACAATGGTTTCTTCATTTACAAATCATGTGTTTGAATTTGTTTTTCCCGAAGAATGGTCATTAAAAACTTATTCAAGAACAAATTTCAAATATTTTCTTTTGAAATGAATTCACATTTTTCCATATATATAATAGTTTGTGTACATTATTGAAGGAAATTTATGAATATTTTTTAAATTTTATCATTTGGAAAATTCATCAATAAGATATGAATCATCAAATTTGAAGTTTTATGTAATGTTTAAATGAAATCTGGTATAAATAAAATAAATACCAGATTGTGTATACAACAAGTGGAATGGTTTAATGGTAAAGGAATCTAAGTCCATCTTTGGGGTCCAAGGATCAAACTTTACAATTGACATTGTTGCAATCAATGATGAAATATTGATTGAATATTGCATACTTAATTAGACTACCTAGGTTAGGTGATGACACGTGTCAATAATTGAAAGGATGAAAAAAATGGAATTGAAAATAAAAATATATCTTATTATTTACATTACAATAATATCTATTATAATAATTTGTAATAATCAAAAACAATTACACTTGATGATTAAACCATGATTAATGATTTCACATATGTCTTTTATGACTAATGAATGAAATGTGCCACATCATTGACATATCATTGTGCCACATCATATCTTAAACGACCATTGTTTTCAACAATTTGTCTATAATGACTTTAGGGCTATTTGTCACTTTTGTCCTATATGACTTGAATACTAGTCATAAACTTAGTATATATTTGAAGATTTCTTTTAGTGAAGAGAATTGGGGTAAAATTCATTTCTGAAGCCAAACATTCTCACAAGTGCACAAAGGCCTATAACTATTGCAAATATGAAACACTAAATTGTCCAAAAACTATTGTTATTGTTCATCAATTTTTGTATAAGGGTTTGTGGCACCAAAAAATGTAATAATTGCATAGCTAAATGGACCTTGTCATTTTCTTCCCTAATTATTGAGCATGATTAATTAGTTCTACCACCTTTTCATTGAATTGATGTTTCCTTTAAATAATTTTTTTTAGATTTGTAGTTTGTAAATGAATATTCATGGGAATTATACCATTCACTTTGTTATATTTAATTACACCTTTGTGGAAAAGTAGATTTTTATGCCAAAACATTGTTAAATGCAGGGCTGGTAATATTGGGTTTTATTCAATTGGGTTTTATTCGGTTTTTTAAATAAAACTTGAGTCCTAGGATAGAGTCATAATCGGGTTTTAATCAATTTATTTATTGCGGTTATATTAATAACTAGGGTTTGACATTCAATTTTGCCTTTGCCGCAATGGCCCGAGGCTTGACCAACTCTGAAATAAAACCAAGTTTTATAAAACAAAAATCTAGTTTTATTCATTAAAACCAAAAACCCGATTTTCTAATGGAAAAAAATCGAGTTTTTTCTAGCCCTGGTTAAAAGTTTGTTTAGATTTACAAATTATGCGTTACAAAATCTAATTTCACCAAATCCATTAATAAGTCATGATTGACAAAAAAAAATCCCCAAGATATAACATAAGATTATTAGGTTTCCAAATTGTAACTTGCGTTTCTATAGGTGCAAGTTGCGAAACATCAACATCTAAAATGTTAAGAGTTTGCACATGCAGATTCTCAACATGTAATACTTATGAGGACCACATCTAAATAGGGGTAATAGATGGAATATTTTCATCAATTGCATCCACATTCTTCTCAAAATAATAGTCCTTTTTAACCATGGAAATTTAAACATAAAAAACGAAAACATGTTAAGGTACAGCAAAACATAAACACCTTAAACCCATAATCAAAATAATAAAGATTGGAACTTATGAGTTTACCTTTGTTGTAGTGTTGTAAAAGATTCTTGATTCACTAAGCAACCACTAGAAGGAATTTTGTCCTTTACAACCAAGAAATCAATGACTAGATGTTTTAAATGACTACATAATTGATTATAGTCATATGATGTTATTTCAAATGTTATGTGGAAAAAATTGTTGTCATATATTAATGATGCATTTGACTAATAGATGAGGATGTGATAATAGGAAAAACAACATTGTTTTTTCATTGTAAGTTTTCATCCATATGACATCCATGATTAATGACAAAATGACGTGTATGTCAAAAATATGATTTAAAAATGCGACTAGAATAAAATCATTTCAAATATGACTAAAGAATAACCGTGTGAATGACATGAACAAAATGATGTGTCATTGCATTGACAATGTGGTCATACAACAATTTTATAATGATTAAAAAATGACTATTAATAATTTAATTTGAATACAAATGGACATAATAAACTACAACATGTAAAGAACTAATTTTGATTATTTTTATACATATATGAAATATAAAAATACATATTACATTTTAAATATATATATTTGATATATGATCCATTTAAAATATTCATTGTGAATACATTAGATATTATACATTGAAATAATGTAAGTAAATTAGGTGGTCTACTTAGCCACTTAAATTATGTTTTAAACCAAACTTAAGTGTGACATGTGTCAATAATTAGTAGGATAAAAATTAATGAAATTAAAATTAATTGAAATAAAAATATATTTTATTATTTATATTATATAATAAACCTATAATAATAAATATTATAAATTTAAAAAATAATGTTGCTCAAGTTTTAGGGTCCAATTTGTAGTTTAAAAAATTAAATAATGATTAAGCTATCATTAATGACTTCACATGTCCTTTATAAGTAGAATGTTAGTTATAAACTTAGTCATATATTTGAAAATTTCTATTAGTGAACAAAACATGTTGATTCATCTAATGCCAAGAACAAATGAAACCAAGAACTATAAGTTACAAGTTGTAACTTCTACCAATTTTTGAAACAACAAATGAAACATAACATTAAGAATTATAAGTTGTAAGCTACAACTTCTAACAATTCACCAAACAATAAACAAAACACAAAACCAAGAACTATGGGTTGCAAATGTGACTTTCAATAATCTGTTGAACAACAAATGAAAGAAACCCACAAGGGGAAGAGCCAAAAGATACAAGCCCAAAAGTTTTCGAACAACAAATGAAAACATGATACAAGTATTTTGTAACTTGATTTGTAACTCTATTTTAGTTGTAATTTTGAGTTATAGTGATCATTTGCAACTTAACATATTTATATAGTTTGAGTGTTATGAAATGAGTTATAAGAGTTACAATAACACAATTCATCGTATATGAAACTATATACATATGTAATTTGGGTAAAATCACACTATGCCCCCCAAAAATTGTAGTCATAAATACTGCATTTTTGCATTTGGTTTTTTAATGTAAGTATAGACATCATATTTTGGATTATTTTTGTTTGTTTGAAGATATTGGATTAGATGTAAACTTAAGACAATCATTTAAAAAAGAAAACTCCAACAAACATTGGTGAACTTCAACATATGAAGTATATTTGTAATGAGATAATACTTGTCACAAAGTACGAAAAATTGCATACATATTTCAAAACTAAGGTTGTGGGTGGAATTTTTTGGTGGAATTTTTTGTGGTCACTATTATGGATATACATCAATTACATTTAAGGCCATTTGGAACTTTAAAAAATTTGTTTGAAAATTCATTAAAAATATGTGTTTTTTTTCATTTTTCTCAGCCATAAAAGAAAAATATTTTATGTATTTAAAGAACAAATCAATACCAAATAAAAAATAATGAAATTTTATAGTTGGGCATTGCATTATTTTTTCAAATTTCTTTTGTTTAGTAATGCCTTATGAACCACACTGGATCGAAAGTGATTTTGATTTTAAATGAAATTTGGTTTCCAAAATGTTGTTGTTCACATTTTAAGGCTTTTTCCTTATGTATAGGATTGTCAAATGATGCCATCAACATTTAAACTTATTTTGTAATATGATATTTGTTATACATCACTTTTTTTGGTGAAAATTGGTTCATTCGTAATGTGCTTTCACCCATTTGTGCAATTATGCTACAATTAAATCATTGCAACTATTATACCATTATGTTGTAATTATTATGTAACTACATAATTAACAATGTGTTAATTATGTGGCAATGATGTGTTAGCAAATCATTAATGGACATGTGGCAAATTCTAAATTAATTTTGATATTCAATATTTTTATGAATTTAATTTAGATCATTCAACTTAAAGTCAATAAGATGTTGACACGTGATGCTTAAGTCAATAGGTAGGTAGGTTTAGACTAAGTAGGTAGGTCATTTGGGATAATCCTGTTTTATTTGGGTTTAGTTTTTAAGGCCAAACCTTTTTGTGTTGGTTTATTTCAGATTTCAGTTATTTTTTATTCCTAGTGCATTTACTTATATATTTAAAAAATTTGAAAGGTAGGAAAAAAAATGAGATAAAAAAATTAGTTGCATTCTAATTAATTCACTTATAATTATTATAAGATAGGTTAGTTCACAAATAAGCACTTAAGTTGTCAGAGAATTTTAAATCTTAATACATTGTTTCTTTGTTTTTGAAGTGCAAAAGGTTTTTTGAACCTTCATTTGGCACACCCACATTCATTTAAATTGCTGAAGAAAGACACAAAATGAGGAATATATGATTGTCAAAAGTAAGTGGCATCAATGTTTGGTCATTGACTTAATTTAAGATTCAATACATTCATTTTTTTCATTGCTCTTTTATATATTTTTATATTTTTAGAGCTCAAATAATCATTGTGGATTTTAACTTGGTGCACCCATAACACTTAAGATTGCTCAAAATGGACCAAGGAAAATATGAGGTTTTAAAAAAAACATTGTGATTTTGACATGTTTTGTGCTTTTTTTATGTTGTTTTTTTGTGTTTAAAGTTGAAATGTATAATGGAAAGCTTACCTTGGCTTTCATGATTTTTTACATCATATAAAATAAATAAGAAATAATAAAAATCCAAAATTATTTAGTCACCAACTAACAATAGGCAACGAATGGTTTTACATAGTCTATTTATTAGGTATACTAATTATTGTAGTTCATAATAATCAATAAGTAATAACACTAACTATGAATTTGGAATCTAGATATTAATGTATAATAATCATTTAAATCATACCTTAAGTTAACTATTAATTAATAACTTTTAATTATGCCAGGCTAGCTTATGGTAGGCCTAGCCTATAATAATAATAATAACAACAACAACAACAATAATAATTAGTAATATCAAGTATTAATATTTATACTAATCATTAATAGTAATTTTATTATTATGATGTGAAATTTTATTTTTTAATTCTCCATATTTCCATGAATAGTAGTTGCAATGTAATTACATATTAATTGTTTCAAAGCTCTAGTTGCAAGATAATGAGATTTTTGTGAACACAATTTCACATAATCACAAATTTCACAAGCGCCAACTTTTGCTAATTCGTTGAGCAACAAATGAAACATGAAACCAAAAACTGTAAACTACAAGTTACAACAACCTCTACAAATTCATTGATATTGTGTTTAGATTCATTATAGAGTATAGTAGCTTAATGGATTTTGGCCCCCTAGGTAATAATAATAGGTCTATTTTTATTATATGAGGATTTTTGAAAGATGATATTTTTGGCTTACGTTGAAACTTGAGATTAGTTACACCGTTATAATATCTCTTGAAGGATTTTGGTTTCTTTTAGAGGATTTTTTTTTTTAAATTATATTTTTGCATGGTGAAATATTTGAGTTTCCATAATTTGTCTTTTGCCTTAAAATGCTTTTTAATGTAAATTGGCAAGGCCACGGTCTGACACACCCCTTGTTTCCAGGTCTCTCTAAGCGCTACAAATCCTCGCATGTTAATATCAGGTTTTTTTTTTTTCTTTTCCCAATTTCGTCAAGGGGGACTGGCAAAATCATTAACAAGAGGAATGAGCCAAATTTGGCTAGAGATCAAGCCAGCAAAGTAGAATTAAAAAGTATAACCACTTTGTTCTGGCAACCTCCAAGAACTCATTGTCTAAATATGGCGACTTCTGACATTTTTCCCTCAAAATAATAAAGAGCCAAAATGGTCTTCATGAAAGAACCGGCGGTTATAAAGGCAAAGTTCGGATTTTTTTCAACCTTTTTGAGACTAGTGGTTATACATATATGATAAATGGATTCTTTGATTTTTTCTTGAGAACTCTTATGAACCAATGTTGGCTGCTTATTGCTTTTTTATATAACAAACAGCTGGGTAGGTATTTTTCTGAGTTTTTTTGGGTAGTCACACAGGTTATCAATATCAACATCAAGTTTTCTGAATGCCAGGTAAATTATCCTAAAATTTCAGGTAAGAAACATTAGTTATGCATAAGGGTAGGTTATCAAGTAAGGAGTTAATAACCTAAGGATATAAACTGATTATAGGGTTTTTTTTTATATTCTGTATTAGCATTTAAAGATTGATAACCTACTTAGTGATGATCAGGTCATCCGGGTAGGTTCTTAAAATTTGAAAATTCAATACCAGGTAGTTATCAGCTTAATCAGTTATCTGAAAAACCAAGAACCAGCTAGTAAGTTATTAATAACCGACTTGAGAACCAAGTCAAAACTCAATACAAAGCCAACTGGTATGAACCCTAAGAACCAGAACTTAGGCCAGTTCTATAGCAATTAAAATAAATAAATAAATTTACAATTTGGCATTATATCAAATAAAATGAAGCTCTTGTGCTCGAGATCTTCATTCTGATTTTTGGTATGCTAAACATGTCATAATTTCAAAATTTTCAGCAATTTCAAAATGTAATTAATTAGTGCCTAACAATTGTGGCTGTCAATTTTTTTTTTTAAATAAATATTTTGACAAAATCTGCTGATTATTGGCAGAAGTGTTTTTTCATTGTGCCAAAATGTGAAAAAAATTATTCTTTGTATTTTCTGAAAAGAATCTCCAAATTTGGGGAGGGGAAAAAAAAGAAATTTGTTTGCTACATTTGGACTCTGAATTTAGTTTGGTAGCATTTTTTTAACCCACTTTTTTTTACTATTTAAACAGGTTTTTAAAATTCTGTCACCCTTTAATGCTAGATCCATCTTGGGATGCTAACTTTGTTTTTGGGCAATATGGTTTTATAGCCAAAATGCTATTGATCCATTTGAAGATTTAGCCAACCTTTGGGTACAAGCTAAAAATGAAAGCAGATTTTTAAAAATATCCTTTAACATTTTTGGCTATTTACTTGAACCATGTATAAAGATATGGCAACCTTTCTTAAATTTTGGTCAAAATATGGCTATTGAGAATCTCACAAAGCTCATGAGTTTAGCTCTTTAAAAAAACATTTATATATAACATTTTGGCTGAATATAGCCCGAAAAGAAATGCCTGCTTATATATCTATACTCAAGGTTTTGTTCCTCTCCGCCTTGAGGTGTCCGCCGGGTAACGACTGCTGCGTGAACGGACTGTGTGCTTGCGATTTGCGCGAGGTGAGGCGGACTTCAGTCTCGCGTGCAGGGAAAAATGATCGGTGGAATTGAAGACGAAGACGAGAAACGGGAATTGAAATCGAGAGAGAAACTGATACGCATGGGCGGGTCGGATGATCGAAGATACCGAGACGGGAGCGAGGGAGGGACGGCGGAGGGGTGGAGGTGGAGAAGGAACAATAGCGGGCCCAAAATGCACTTTAA
>Ga0116228_10005076_pt1 | contig 11712 bp, 7 predicted proteins | sample S1TSphfallax_2_FD_89694 | JGI IMG/M metagenome (GOLD analysis project Ga0116228, IMG submission 89694) | Host-associated microbial communities from peat moss isolated from Minnesota, USA - S1T2_Fc - Sphagnum fallax MG | ecosystem: Host-associated > Plants > Peat moss > Unclassified | place: USA...
GAGGAGGCGCCTCTTTGTCCTAGCCCCGGGCGCCCCCGAGAACAGCCCGAGCATGTGCCGCGCCATGGCGTAGAAAGGCACGCCCTCCGCCAGCCGCGCGGCGAGGTAGGGTCGATAAGATTCGACCGCTTCACGTCCGCCGATCTCCTCCCCCTCGCCGAACACCCGCACGTCCACCGCGCCGAGAAGGCCCGGCGTATGATAGGCAGCGCGCCCCAGCATCACCCCGTCGGCCCAGGCCAGGTGCGCCATCGCCTGGTCGAGATCGGCGATCCCGCCGTTAAGCACGATGATCAGGCCCGGGCGCTCCGCTTTCAATCGGCGCACGAGGTCGTAGTCGAGGGGCGGAATGTCCCGGTTTTCCTTCGGGCTAAGCCCCTCCAGCCAGGCCTTGCGGGCATGGACGGCGAACATCTCGACACCCGCTTTGGCGCAGAGATCCACCAGGGTGAACAGGCTCTCCTCGGGGTCCTGATCGTCAACACCGATACGGCACTTCACCGTGGCCGGAAGAGAGACGGCGTCGCGGATGGCGGCCATGCATTCGGCCACCAGCTCAGGCTCGCGCATCAAGCAGGCGCCGAAGCGCCCCGATTGCACCCGGTCCGAGGGACAGCCGACGTTGAGATTGATCTCGTCGTAGCCGAAGTCCTCGCCGATCTTGGCCGCCTCGGCCAGAAGCGCCGGCTCCGACCCGCCGAGCTGCAGCGCCACGGGATGCTCCATCGGCGAAAAACCGATCAGCCGGTCCCGATCCCCCCTCACCACCGCCTGGGCCGTCACCATCTCGGTATAAAGCAGCGCCCGCCGGCTGAGGGCGCGATGGAACGCCCGGCAATGCCGGTCGGTCCAGTCCATCATCGGCGCAATAGAAAATCTATAGTTTAACATGTTGTTTTATTGATCTATTTTCGCGAACGTCCGCCAGATTGATCAACGGTGGGCGCAGCCTAGTCGCCTCCACCGGCTCGACGAGCGCTAAGACAAGGCGATCCGATCAAGCCGTTAATCGCCAAAGCTGAATGTTGCAACTTTAGTCTGGGCCTTAACCGGATAGGTGGCTCTAGCCCCAGGGATCACGCCAAGGTAACTTCCCAAGGGATCATCGCGCAGGCTCCGCGCTCGGCCAGCGTCAGCGCGTCACCACCACCCGCTTCATAGGCGCAAGCTTGGCCAGCAGCCGGTTCTGCGCCCAGAACGGGACGTGCTCGGCGTCCATGGCGGTCTGCAGATCTTGAACCAGGGCGTTAAAGTCAGCGGTCTGGACGCCCATGTCGGCGTGCGCCTGCTTCATGTCCTTGCCGCTGTAGTGGCAAGGACCGCCGAGGATGTAACAGAACTGCTCCGACAGCATGAGCTTCAAGTGATCGTTGTCGGCGGCGGCGAAGATGTCCTTGATGCGCGGATCGGTCTTGTAAAGGTCCACCAGGCGCGAGACGACGCGGTCGATTCCGGCCTTTTCGTGGAAGGCGCGATAAACCCCATCGCCCTGGATCGGCGTCGCGCCGGCGTTGGCGTCGGAGCCGACAGGCTCAGCGTGCGCCGGAACGGCGAGGCCGAGGGTCATGGCGGCGGCGAGGAAAAGAGCGCGCATGGGTGAATTCCTCAGAAACCGGCCTGCAGGGACGCATATAGGCCCTGTTGGCGCTTGAACGTGGCGATATCGCCGAGATCGGCATAGGCCAGGGTGACGGAGAAGGTCTTGTCGATGGCGTAAGCGGCGAACACGTCGGCCCAGTCGCTCTCCCGGGCGAAGCCGAGGTTATTGGGCTTGGTGCGGTATTCCGCGCCGACCAGGAGGCGACGGGTGAGGAGATAGCCCGCCGACCCCTCGAATTCGGGCTGGTAATGATCGTCCCGATCGCCGCCGAAGCCGAGCAGGCCGGTCTGGTCAGCCTTGGTCAGGCGCACCGTGCCGTTCAGAACGAGGTTGGCGTTTAGAAGCAGCTTGGTTGCGGCGACATAGTAATCGACCCCCTGGGCGCTGCGGGCGCCGATGGCGTGGACGATGGCGCTTTGGTCGTTCCATTTGGCCTGTGCGCCCACGGAGATTTGCGGTGTCCAGCTATCTTGATCGTACACGGCGTCGCCGAGCACGCGCACCTTCACCCCGACAACGTCCTGGTCGAAGGTGAAGCCCTTGCCGAGACCGAGCTTGGCCCCCGTCGATCCGGTGTCGAAGGATTGATGGGCGTATGACACTTCGACCCGGTCATAAAAGCCTACGCCGGCGCCGACGGAGCGGAAGGTATAGTCGGGCAAAACCACGCCCGTGGCGGAGACCTCGCCGCCGATTCCGTCCTTAGTTTCATTGCCGGTAATCAAAGCCCAGGTGGCCAGGCCTCCCCCGCCCGCACCCTCAATACCCGCGACGCCGCGGGTCAGGTCGAGCTTGCCGCCCCAGACCCATTCGGACGCGTGGGCGCCGCAAGCGGAGACAGCAAATGCAAAAGCTGCGAATAGATAGGACTTGAGTCGCAAGGCCAGGCTCGGCTGTGATCACGGGTCCCTGCCCGCGCGATCAGTATATGGAATAACGTTGAGATATAGTTGTCGCCCGCTTAGGCGGCCTTTCGCCATGGAGTGTTGAGCATGCGTATAGCCCTGACTCTGCTGGTCGCCGCAGCGCTCACGGCGCCCGCCAGTGCGGCGGAGCTGACGGTCAGTTTGAAAACCCCCTCCGGCGAGCCGGTCCGCGATGCGGTGATCAGCTACCGGCCTGCCTCGGGCGGCGCTCAGGTGAAGGTCGGTGGCCACTACGAGATGGTGCAGGAGAATATCCAGTTCCATCCCTTCGTCCTCGTTGTCCCATTAGGTGCGGAGGTGACGTTTCCCAATCACGACAAGGTGCGCCATCACGTCTATTCCTTCTCCCCAGCCAAGCGGTTCGAGCTTAAGCTTTTCGGTCACGAAGAGACCCGAACGGTGCGGTTCGATAAGCCCGGGATCGTGGCTCTCGGTTGCAATATCCACGACAAGATGATCGCCTTCATCGATGTGGTGGACACCCCCTATGCGGCGAAGACCGACGACATGGGGCGCGTGACCCTGTCCGGCTTGCCGGAAGGACCGGGCCAACTCACCGTATGGCACCCCGGCCTTCGCACGCCGCAGAACGAGCAGGTCCATCCCCTCTCGTTGGCGCGTGGCGGCGCAAATGAGGCTTACATCATCGACCTAAGGCCGAGCGCGCCGATGGTCATGCATTGAAGGCGCTCGGACGGGAGAGCGTGCCGCCGGAGCCCCAAAGCCCCCGGGTCGGACGAGTTCGTGCTCGATGAGAGCTGGTATGAATCCGAAACGTCCCGAACAGGTCAACGCCCATCGCGGGTCGGCCTTATGCGCTTTTGATAAAAGAATATCGGCAACCCCACCAATATTATTCCGTATCCGATGGCGCTATTGAGGGGATCCGTCACGATCGACATCCCTACGATGCAGACGCACGCAGCCATGAACAGGAGCGTGCTGCAAGGATGCAACGGCGTAGAGAATCTCATCTGCTGCGCGGGCGACTCTCGCTCACGATCTCGCCGCCTCAAGATGAACAGGCTGGAGGCGCTGATGGCGAAGAATAGGAAATTGATCGATACGACGTAGTGCAAGAGGTGCTCATAACTGTTGGAGAACGCGAGCGCTTCGGCCCACGCCGCCTGAAGCAAGACGGCCGTAACCGGCGCGCCGCTAAAAGTGGCGACTTTCGATAGGGGCTTTGGAAGAAGCCCATCACGCGCCATGGCGAAATAAACGCGTGGCCCCGTCAGCATCGACTGGCTCAGGAACGCTATGGCGGACAGGCCCACCGCGGCGGCGGCGTAGAGCGCGCCCAGCGGGCCGAAAGCGCGCTTGAAGACGCCGGCCAGGGGATCGGAACTTGCGCCGAGGGCGGCGGCGCCCAGGACATGCAAGTAGGCCAGGTTGATCGACACATAAATCACGATGACGATGCAAACGCCCCAGATCAGGGACCGCGAGAGCCGCGCCCGTGCATCCTTGATCTCTCCGGCGACAAAATTGGCGGTTTGCCACCCGCCGTAACTGAAAACCACCGGTACGATCGCGGCCCCCACACCGCCCTTGAATTCATTCAGAACGGTTGGGAACCCCACCTGCTGGGCGATGGCGATCCTAAGGGGCGCGACAGACAGGGCCGCCGTCACGATGCCCGCGAACATCGCCAATTTCAAAAGCCCAAGACTGAGTTGGACGGCGTTTCCAGGGACGACCCCCGCGCAATTGATCAAAGCCAAAACGGCCAAAGTGGCGGCCACCGTCCAGGGTTCCGAAAGACCGCCGCCGGTCAACATATTCACAGTTCGGGCGAAGACGATCGCGATGGCCGCCATACTGCCGGCTTGGACCACCAGAAGCGTTGTCCAGCCGAACAGAAACGCCGCCAACGGTCCGTAAGTCTCGCGCAGGTAAACGTAATCCCCGCCCGTGGAGGGCATCCGTTCGGCCAGTTCCGCGTAAATAAACGCGCCTACAAGCGCCAATGCGCCGCCGGCAATCCAGACTAGGACGATGAGAGTCGGATTAGGGAGGCTGCGCGCGACCACCGCGGGGTTGACGAATATGCCGACGCCGATCATGCCGCCCACCACCAGCATGGCGGCGCCGAGGTCGCCGATGGCGTTTCTCAAGCCATCGGCCGTTACGCGACGATGCAGGAGCGCCATCCTATCTCCATGACCCCGACATGCGAGCATCTCGGCCGCCGATCGACACTGCGACTCCATGCGCATAAACCGATTAGGAGATAATCCAAGCCCAGCCGACCGATATGAAATCTGCTAAAGTCGTTGGCCCCCGGCGAGGAGGAGGTGGTCAAATTTGGACTTCAGCTCCAGCGTGTGCGACTATGATAACCTGTCTGACCTGATGTATGGGCGCTAGATTTGGATGAAATAAGCGATTTAATCGGCGCTGCCGAACGCACGGAGATTTGTCTGGCAAGTCTTCCGGGTTTTAATTCGCCGAAACAGGTCCGCACGCAGAAGAAAACAGACTTGATTGTGTCTGCGGCCGCCCATCTTCTCCAAGAGCGGAGATTTTGCCATATATCGATGAAAGACATCGCCCGCAGAGCCAACTGCGCTGTCACCGCTATTTATGCTCGATTCGATGACAAGGATGCACTTTTACCCGCAGTTCACCTTATAATACTTGAACAAAATAGGGCTCTCATGAAACAGCGAATTAGCCCAGAATTTTATAAGGATAAGAGTATAGATGATTTTTTGATTGATTTCATTGATATTCAGGAGACATTTTACAAAAAAAATCATAATTTCATTGAGGCTGTCGTCTGCGGAGACAGCAAGTACGTTTTTAGTCAAATGGCCTCTGCTGTTGAAGAGTGGGCGTGGGCATGTAATGAAGTTGTACGCCACTTCCTAGATCATGATCCGCAAGAGACGTTTCATTCGTTGAAATTCGCGATAAACCACATAAACGCGATATATCGTGACCGTGTGATCACTGGAGAATACTCAGGCTTGACGAGCCGCAGAGCCTTGGCGGGGCTATTTTCAAATATACTCACGGCGAAACTCTATTAACTCCTGTAACTCTTGACCTTAGACTGAATGGATATGGCCGCCGAGTTCATCGACAACTCAAAGCATCACAGGCATGAACAAGCCTGAACCGGCGCGCCATTCCTTGCGCGACGTGTGACCCGAGCTAGCGCCGAGGTGCGGGTCCAGCCTCGAAGATCGGTGTCATCCACGGACGCAACTGGTGCGCAGGCGGATGATATAACAATCTTAACCACTGCTGTTTGTAATCGGACTACAGATACAATTAAGCGGTGTCTCGTGAGAAAGCTTCCCGCTACCGCAAAACCCCTAGTGGCCAGCGCCGTCTTCGGCGTGTTTTCGGTCTCTACGGCGATGCACGCGACCAGTAAGATGAGCCGAATCAAGACCCTCGACGGCAAGCTCATGGGTCACGACACGGTCGCCGCCTTTGCGTCGCCCGGGGGCGGTCGCGCTCTTCGGACCGAGGCCGGCGCAATCGCCGATCTTTTGATCGCCGGAGCCGCAGCTGAAGATCGAACCGCTAAGGCGAGAGTTGATCGGGCCCACGGGCCATTTATCCAGGCGCAAGGACTTTGCGATATAGACGATCGAGCAGAACTAGAGGGGGTCATCTGACGTGTTCAAACGCCTCCACACGAAGTTCGCCGTCCTCTATGTGGTGTTGTTCACCGGCGTGCTCGCGCTTATCGCCTCAGCCGTTTTTATCGCCACGACCCGCAATGTCCAGCACATGGTCCACGACCAATTGCTCGCAAGCGGCGTCGTGTTCGACAACCTTTCAGCCAATCAGCGGAGCCGAATGCAAGAGGAGGCCGACGTGCTCTCTCGCGATTTCGGCTTTCGGTCGGCGGTGGCCACGAACGATGTGGACACCGTGCGTTCCGCCCTGGACAACCTCGCGGCGCGCAGCGGCCTCGACCTCGCCTTAGTCGTCGGGTTGGACGGCGCTCTCATAGGCCGCACGACCCATGGTCCGGCCTTTCCAGCCTCCGCCCTCGACGCGGTGCAAAAGGGGGCGGACTATGGCGTGGTCGCCATTAAGGGTCAGGCCTACGAGATCGTCGCCGCGCCGCTGCTGACCCCGGCCCCCGCCGGCTACGTGGTGTTCGCCCGGGCGATCGGTCCCACCACCCTGAACGATCTCGACAAGCTGTCCTCCCTGCCATTGCGGGCCAGCCTGGCTCTGAATCAGGGCGGTCACTGGACGGCCCAGGGCGGCGGTCAAATCAACAGCGAGCGGAACGGTCTCTCGGCGATGACCACCGGATCACTTGGTTCGGGCGCCACGGCGGTGGCTAAGGTGTCTGACGCCGCCAATGGATCGCTATTGCTGATCCGCCGTTTGCCGGGGCTCGGCGGCGGCTCAACGGTCGCCCTCGTGTTGCGATGCCCTCTGGGCGCGGCCCTTCGGCCATTCTACGACCTGGGCGTCACCATCGCCGCCATCAGCGGTTTAGGTCTTCTTTTAATCGTCGCCGGAAGCTGGTGCCTGGCCCGCACGCTGACACGCCCGATCTTCGCCCTGGAAGACGCCGTTCGGAGGCTTCAACATGGCGAGGAGGGTGCGCGGGTGATCGTGACAACCCACGATGAACTGGCGCGTCTCGGACAAAGCTTCAACGCCATGGCCGATGAGATTGTCGGGCGGCAGGCCAGCTTGACCCGCGCCCTGGCTGCGGCTGAAGCGGCCAACCAGGCCAAGGACATCTTTCTCTCCAATATGAACCACGAATTCCGCACGCCCCTAAACGGCGTGGTGGGCGTCGCCGGCATGATGGGCGCCACGTCGCTGGACGCCAATCAGCGGCAAATGGTCGAGATCATAGAAAGCTCGGGCGCCGCCCTCCAGCGCATCCTGAACGACGTCCTCGACATGGTGGATATCGGCTCGAATAACCTGGAGCTGGCGGATAAGCCCTTTGGGCTGACCACACTGCTCGGCGGCCTCACCGATTTGGCCTCGTCTCAGGCGGTCGCGAAGGGGCTGAACTTCCAAACGGCGGTCTCCATCGACGAGGACGTCTGGGTCCGCGGCGACGCGGATCGCGTGCGCCAGATTCTCAACAACCTCCTCGACAACGCCGTGAAGTTTACCTCCGAGGGCGAGGTCTCGTTCGTCGCTGACAGCCCTTCCACCGGCGTCTACCGATTCGAGGTGAAGGACACCGGCATAGGCTTCGACCCGGTGCGGGTGGAGGAATTGTTCACCGCCTTCCATCAGGTCGATGGCTCAATGACCCGGCGGGCGGGCGGCGCAGGCCTCGGCCTCAGCCTGGCGCGGGAGATCGCCCGCGCCATGGGTGGGGACATCGTCGGCCACGGCGCGCCGGGCGAAGGCGCGGTCTTCGTCTTTACCTTGCCCCTCGCGCCCGCCGCCCAGCCCGTCTCCACACCGCAGGAACAGCTCGATGAGGCGCCGGCTGAACCTTCGGAAGCGGCATACGGCGACGACGCCATGGAGGATCGGCCCGTCCGCATCCTCCTCGCCGACGATCACGCCTCCAACCGCACCATCATCGAGATGATCCTCAGCGGCCTCGACACCGAAGTGGTGGGCGTGGAAAATGGCCTGGAGGCCTTAGAGGCGTTCAAGCAGCAGGACTTCGACATCGTCTTGATGGACCTGCAGATGCCGGTGATGGACGGTCTGACCGCCATCCGGCTCATCCGCGAGCACGAGGCCGCCACAGCCATGGGCCGCACGCCAATTCTCGTGATCAGCGCCAACGTTCAGGCGGCCCATCTGCGCGCTTCGGCCGAGGCCGGCGCCGACAGCCACTTGGCCAAACCGATCCTAGCGCCGGCCCTGATTCAAGCGCTGAACGACCACCTTTCGGGCGGTAGCGATCCCAACCCAGGCGCCGTCGTCGCGGCCTAAACGGCTTAGGGCTTCCGGCCACAACACCGTTCTGTAGAAACGCCTCGCGTCGTCGCCTATTGCTCGCTTGCTAACCCTGACAGCGCGCCATGCAGGCGCCGAGCTTCAGTTCGCCAGGTAGGACGGCGTTCAAGTCAGGCCGCTGGTTGCGCGAACGCGTCGTCCGTGTTCATAGCGATCAAGGTCCTCCGCGCTCAAGCTTGCGCCTCACCTCCAGGAAGACGTTTGATGGAGCAAAGCTTCGCCAGAGCGGACTTGCTGGGCAAGGGTCGGCTGCAGCCTCTGAGCCAGAGGTCGGACTCAAAAGGCTGGCTGCAGACGGGAAGCCATTTCGCGGCGATCCTGGCGACGGGGTCGATCCTCCAGTTCACGGGCTTCGCCCTCTGGACAGCGCCGGTTTTCCTGCTGCACGGCGTGCTGATCAACTTTCTCTACGCCGGCCAGCACGAGTTCAGCCACTCTACCGTGTTCAGGAACAAGAGGCTCAATGAGGCCTTTGGGCGGCTGATCGGCTTCATCCTGATCACTCCCAGAGATGCGGATCAGCTGCAACACTTCGCCCATCATCGCCATACGCAGATCTGGCGTATGGACGGGGAGCTCTACCGCAAGCCCTTCACGCTCCAGACCTACCTCATGCGTCTCAGCGGGATCGAATATTGGTGGTCCAACATAAAGACCCTCGCCCTTTACGCCGTCGGCCGCGTGGACGACCCCTATGTGGACGGCGCTTCCCGCGGGCTGGTGATCCGAGAGGCGCGGCTGCACGTCCTGGGTTACGGCGCGATCGCCGCGGTCTCCGTCGTCGCCGGCGTTTGGCTGCCGGTGCTGCTGCTCTGGATCGTCCCGATGCTGCTGACCAAACCCGCGCATCAACTGCAGAACACCATCGAGCACGTGGGCTTGCCCCATAGCGGCGACATCACCCAGAATACCCGGAGCGTGGAGACCAACGCCTTCATGCGCTGGATCTGCTGGAACATGCAGTACCACACCGCCCATCACGCCTTCCCGTCGGTGCCCTGCTACCGCCTGCGCGACCTCCACGAGGAGATTTTCACCGCGCGGGGCGTCAGCCCTCCGACCATGACCTATCTGGGTTTCCAGAAGGCGGTCATCAGTGCGCTGTGGCGAAAGGATGAGGAGGCCTATCCCGAAGATCAGGCCTGGATCGTCCGCACAGACCCGACGCCGGCGGCGCGCGCCGTCGCGGCGACGTCTTGAGCGAGCTTTTGATCTTCCAGTCGCTCTGGGCCACTGAGCGGCGTATCCCTGGCGTTCCGGAAGCGCCGATAGAGCAACGCTTCGACGCCATAGCCGAGGCGGGCTTCGACGGCCTCTCCCTCGACCTCGGCGCCATATCCCTGGACGAAGCCCGACATGCGGTTGGACATTATAAGCGCACGGGTCTTCGCGGACTGGTGACCGCCTTTCCCCAGAGCATCGAGGACCTGCGCCCCGCCATTCACCTCGCCAAGGCGATCGGCGCCCCCTTTGTCGTCGTGGTGGGGCAGATCATGCCCGTCGCCGTCGCAGACATGATCCCCGTGGTGCGGGCGTGGCTCGCGTTGGCGCGGGAGGAGGGCATGCCGCTGCAGTTCGAGACCCATCGCGGCAGCATCACCAACGACCTTCTCTCCACCCTGCAGCTTTTGGAGGCGATCCCGGAGCTCGTCTTGAGCGCCGATCTGTCCCATTACGTGGTGGACCGGGAACTCTATCTTCCGGCGCCGGAGCGAGAGCTCGCGTTCTTCGATAAGGTGATCGTGCGGGCGGGCTCGTTCCAGGGACGCGTGGCAACCGGTCAACACATCCAGGTCCCGCTCCATTTTCCCCAACACAAGCCTTGGCTCGAGCTCTTTACTCGCTGGTGGCGCCAGGGGTTCGAGACCTGGCGGCGGAACGCACCCGGGACCGAGGACCTGGTCTTCCTCTGCGAACTCGGTCCTGCGGAATACGCCATCACCGGCGCGGACGGGCTGGAGCTGTCGGACCGCGCGGCGGAGGCGCTGCAGCTCGCCGCAATCGCCAGGGCGTGCTGGGACGCGACGGCGGACCGTGCGAGCGCCGCATGAGCGCCCTGAAGACGCTTCTTCGGAAAAAGCCCATCAGCGCGTTCGCATCCGAAGGCGAGGACGATCACGGGCATGAGTTGAAGCGCTCGATCGGACTGTTGGAGCTGACCATGCTCGGGGTCGGCGGCACCATCGGCACCGGCATCTTCGTGGCCCTCACCACCGCGGCTCCCGAGGCGGGACCGGCCGTCGTGATCTCCTTCGTGCTCGCCGGCGTCACCGCCGCCTTGAGCGCCCTCTGTTATGCCGAAATGGCCTCAGCGCTGCCGGTCTCCGGATCGTCCTACGCCTACGCCTATGCGACGCTTGGAGAGCTGCCCGCCTTCCTGGTGGCTGCGTGCGTGCTCCTGGAATATGCGGTGTCGGGGTCGGCGATCGCCGTCGGCTGGGGACAGTACCTCAACGAACTCCTGATCGACGTCACCGGCTGGAAACTTCCGGACGCCATCGCCCAGCCGCCCGGCCACGGGGGTTACGTCAACCTGCCGGCGGTGGTCCTGGTCGCCCTTTGCGCTATCCTGCTGCTTCGCGGCGCCAAGGAATCGGCGCGGGTGAACCTGATCCTGGTTCTAGCCAAGCTGGCGGTTCTGGCCCTGTTCGTGGTGGTGGCGCTGAAGGCGTTTTCTGTGAAGCACTTCGTGCCCTTCGCCCCCAAGGGGCTGGTGGGGATCAGCGCGGCGGCCTCGACGATCTTCTTCTCCTATATCGGCCTTGACGTGGTCTCTACAGCGGGCGGCGAGGCGATCAATCCCAGACGCACACTGCCCCTGGGCATTATCCTGTCGCTGCTCTTGGTGACCGGCGCCTACATGCTGGTGGCCGTCGCCGCCGTCGGCGCTCAGCCCTGGACCGAGTTCGCCGGTCAGGACGCGGGGCTGGCGGTGATCATGCGCAACATCACCGGGCAAGCCTGGCCCTCGGTCATCCTATGCCTCGGGGCCATCATCTCGATCTTCAGCGTCACCTTGGTGGTGATTTATGGCCAGACCCGCATCCTCTTCGCTATGAGCCACGACGGTCTATTGCCGAAGGCGTTCCAGATGCTGAACGCCAAGACCGGCGTGCCGACGACGAACGTCTACATCGTCTCGGTCAGCATCGCGCTGCCGGCGGCCCTGGTCCCGCTCGACGTGCTCACCAATCTCACCAGCATGGGCACCCTGGTCGCCTTCGCCGTCGTGTCCTTGGCGGTGATCATCTTGCGGCGCACCTACCC
>Ga0116228_10005077_pt1 | contig 11712 bp, 12 predicted proteins | sample S1TSphfallax_2_FD_89694 | JGI IMG/M metagenome (GOLD analysis project Ga0116228, IMG submission 89694) | Host-associated microbial communities from peat moss isolated from Minnesota, USA - S1T2_Fc - Sphagnum fallax MG | ecosystem: Host-associated > Plants > Peat moss > Unclassified | place...
ATAATATTGTGTCAAAATTCAATCCAAGTTTTTCCAAAAAGCAGTGTAAATAATTTTTTGTAATGTGCACAAGCTAAAATTAAATATTTAGATGTTTGAAACAAGCATTAGTAATGAATGGATGTCATTTACATGAAAAGAGTTCGAAAAGTTATACATTTAATTTTAGTTTCATTTCACTTTCAAGTTTTAAAATTTGACATCTCTCTTGTATTTTTTGTTGTCACATTTTGGCTTTAGGATTTTCCATGAAAGGTGTTTTGTTTTTGTGTTTGATGGGTGTACATGTGAATAAAAAAACAACCTTTTTTTTTCATCTTGTGATTGATAATGATGATTCTTTGTTTGCACATGGTCCATGAAAACTAATATAAATAAATAAATTTAGGCCACAAGGTGCCACCACTTTGGTGTCATTAATTAAATGGAAAATGCAACATTCATATGTTACACTTTAAAGAAATGAAGATGATAATGGTTTTTTGTTATACATAGGTAGCACATTTAGTAATTTGAATGCAATATAAATTGGTTTGTGAAATATAGCCAATATGCTTCTCTTACACCATATTTACATTCATTTCTAGGGACATTTGCCCATATATGGTTTAATTGAAATCTAACTTTTGTGGTGTTTTCATAAATTGTGATTTTAATTTGAATTTATCCATTAAATACAATAGTTTTTGTTTTTTTCATGGTTGTTGTCTTTTAGATGTTGACATTAAAATTTCCCATTATGATGATTGGACAATGTTCGAGAGAATGTTGAATTATAATTTGAAGCCTGTTTAGAAATGTAGAAATTGAACATGAATGAACCATATACACACATACAATATGTATTGATTTTCATGTATTAATATTAAAAAATGTTGCAATATATTTTGAACCATCGTTAATTTTTGTATTAAAAGAATCTAAGTGCATGTGTATGTCATACAACATCATTAACCCATGACCATGATGGATTGAAATATATGTATGCTTCAATTAATTTATAAATTTGTGCGCATCTATTTATGCATGGTGTATTTTTATTTTTATAAGACATACAATATGAGACATTTTGAAAGTTATGATCATGGTTGATGTCTTCATAATGTTTGCATAAAGAATTTGTTTTCAAGGCTTGTATAATTACATGGAAATTATGTAAGTTTTTTAATTGAAGAATTAATGGTGTCCAAGTTGCAATTGTTTTCAATCTATTCAATTTTATAAGTATTCTTGGATCAACATCAAAAATTTCATGTTGGAAAGGAATTAACAAAAATAAATTTTCTTTTGTTCAAATGTGGGATAATGTTGTATATGTTAACCCATGTTTTTTTAACATTAGTATAATCAAAAACCAATTCATCTAGTGATAATCCTTGAAAATGATGGGTGGTTTTTATTGTTGTAAGTTGAATTGGAAATTGAATCCTTATTATGATAAATATGAACTCTTATATCTTTGATGATAAGTTCAACTGATGTCCATTTTGATTCAATGTTGTTGTTATAATAATGATTATATTTTTCTCTTGTCAATGTTCTAATTTTTTTTTTTTGAAACATTATCCATATGATGGTTTTGTCACAATATGTTGTTGATGTTTTAAAAATGTCATCAATTCCATTCACAAGACCATCATACATTACATAATTACCAACATATCTTTTTTTATTTGAATTATAAAATGTAAACCTATATTCTTACCTAGATCATTTTAAAATTTGTAAAATGGTGGGCATGATTGATGATCAATGTCCATTACTTTGAAATTAAATATGGGATCTAATGTATTAATGAACACATGTTCATTGTGTTTTTGTACAAGTTTATTTATATAAAATAAATATGGAATAATAATATTGTTGAATGGTTGTCAATTACAAAGTGAATTTATAAATTGAATATCCTTTGTATTTTTTTGTTACAAAGCAAAATTTGTTCAAAGTTTGTATGAAAACCATATTAGATTGCCACGTAACTATGTTTAATTCATAACATTAGACATACATTTGCCAAAAAGTTGGTGCTAATGCGTTAACATTGTCTTTGATATTTGAAAAATAAAACTAACTTTCACATGAGGTGTTTAATAGAAATCAGATGTCACAATAACATCCACACCATTGAAGACTTTGTTTTGAATACATTTTATGGACCTTAACCTATTATCTATAACATTCAACATTCTAACACCAACAAATCATATTTTATTTATCACAACAAGTTGTAATTGTTCATATCAACATGTAAACCTATTTAATGAGTTTATTGATAAGTTTGATAAACTAGATAAGGATTATTGAACATGTATGTTCAATGTTGAATGCATTGTTAAATCATCAACATTGAAGGTAGTTTTACCTATTGATGCCATAAGTAAAGTCTTGGTTTTTGTTAAGTCAAAAGACATGTATTTATTATATAATTGTAATAATTTTTGAATTATATATTTTAATGTAAAAGTTTTACTAATTCCAACATCCCATGTCAAAAATAAACAAATCAGTATATCAAAGTATAATTGTTTTCTATGCATCATGTCATCAAAATATTTATTTATTTTTCATTTAATTTTCTGAGCAAACTACAATATTCAAAATTTTCCATCTTCATAGAATATGAAGATTTTGTGAAATTTTCATGTAATAAAGTTTTTGATTTCTAATTTGATACATCACGTGATTGAACAACAAAGTCAAATCATACATCATAATGTTCATTATTGATTATGTTTATAATAGCAATTACATGACATGAATCATTTACTTCATTATTTATGTCGTCATTTCAAATGTTAACTAGATGCAATGGTTTTGATTTTGAGTATATTGAATCATTCATTTCTTTTGTATTTGGATATGGCGTTTGGTAGTTTAAAATAAATTTAATTTTAAAAATTTCATCATGTTGTTGACAATATGCATCATGCCATGTTACATTAGTTCCAAGTTGCAAAATTTCTATAGTTCAAAATGGTGAATATAATAGAAATTGTTCTTTCAACCAATTCTCAATATTTTTATATTTATTATAATTTACAAACCTAATAATCTTGGGTTTGCAATGTTTTGAGATGTTATAAAAAGGGTTAAATTTTTCTAGTGACAAATATTCATATTGATTATAATGATTAATATATATTTTTATGATTAATGAACACATTATATTAGTTGAATTAGGTTCGAATTCATTCAATACAACTTGCAATTTTAACACAAAAATGCATTTTCAAAAGGAAAAATATTGTTGAACTAAAATGTTTAAGATGAATAATATAATAGTAAAGAAAGCACAAGATAAACAACAAGTTGAACAACCATTTGTTAAGCGTTGAGAAAAACATTACCCAACTTTTGAATTCTTATATTTGCATCAATATTATTTGCAATACATTTTTGTATGATAGAATGTAGTTTTGATGTTATTGATTTATCAATTTTTATCATATATGATGTGCAATATGTTGCAGTTACATATGGGTTTAAGATAAATTGAATATTTGTATATGCAAACCATAAATGAGCGACACATGTACTAAATGCATTAGTTGTTATGTTTTTAGGAGTTCGTTTTAAAAAAATGTGTGATTCTATTGCTTTTCAAACTTAATATATATGTGTTTTCATCAAGGTTCAAATAATTTTTAAAAAATTTAAATGATATATCTTCATTTTTTTTTAAATTCAAAGATTAAAATATGTTTTTAATTTGTGTATGGAGGTATGTTATGAAAATGGATAATTCCCATCTATTTGAAATGGTACTAAATTTTTTGTTTCACACATGGGAGGCAATGGATAATGAAATCTAAAACAACATTATTATTTTTCTTACATGTACATGTGTGTTGATGTTGTTGTGCATTTTGCAATGGATTTGGTAACAATGATACATCATAAAAAAATTACATGTTTACAAATTGTTCAATTTTTTCATTTGTGTGCACTTCATACAGAAGGAGTTGAATAGGATTAAAACTATTGAACATTTCAATTTTGAATTACTTTTGGAGGGAAGTGATCCAAGATGAAGTTCTGAAAATTGTTGGAGTTTAGGATTGTTGGTTTTCACACATAAAGTTAGGCATAAAGAGCTACTAAAGTTAGAAAGTGTTAAAGTTAGAGAAGCTATACGAGGACAAACTACAATTTAAGGTTAAATTTAAAACTTAATAGTGGAATAGAACTTTGTGGAGTCAATAGAATAAATCATAAAAACAATTTAAGTTTGAGGATTTTGTTTTATGTTTATGAAAAGGAATAAGTCACATTTGGGGAAGTTCACCAGAAAATGGTTTGGACCATATAGGGTACAATATGTGTTATTTAATAATACAATTTTATTGGTCACACTAACTAACTTTGAACCTAACCTTATGTTTGTTAATATTAACAAGCTAAAACCATACCAATTTATTACATTGAAAGTGCAAAGTTTTGAAGTACAAAAATCAGCTTACTGGGAGGAACCATAGACTACAAATCAACCATGAAAAGGAGTTCAGGAAGAAAGTGGTACAAACAAAAATGAAGATGTCGAAACAACACCACAACAACTACACAAACTAGTGTGTAGGACCACATATAAATATCATGAGTCATTAGAAAAATCAATTGACTTAACTAATAAATCAGATGATGATACGATTAAGTTGGAAAAGATTGTAGCACATTTGGCAATATACGATGAAAGGTGAAAAGGAGATGGTGACAGATGAATAAAAAAGGTCAAACTACATATGAACCATTGATAAAAAATAATTATTTCCATGTGGACATACAAGAGCAAGGCCATCATGGAAGGAATGGGGCAAACGAATAAAATGAACAATTAATGAAAAAATGGCGAGCTACCCTAAATGAAAAAACAAAAAAAGGGAATGGTCTTCAAGCTTTCTTGCATTTGAAATCACTCCAAAACGACTTTGTGCTTTTTGAGGGTTGTTGCAATTTGAATGAAGCGAGTGCAATAGAAAAATCACAAAGAATTGCAAGAGATACATAAGCACAAAAGGTTATTGAATGTGAGAGATTGCATAAAATTTTGGAAAAATGTTATGCAACAAAAGTTCTTGCAAGATAGAGGGAATTCTAAGCAAAGTTGGAGAAGCAAGTTGGCAGACCAATTTATAAAATTGTGTCATTGAAAACAATTTCACCTTTAGCATCACCATTGTCATTTGAGTGTGAGGAAGGGAAATGATTCACAAAAGAAATTAGCGAAGTGGTTAGATGTGCAAAGGATATTGAAGAGACGACAAGATCATCGTTGGAAAGGCTGTGAAATGAAATTTTTAGAAGGCAAACGAAAATGGAAATGGGACTTAGTGCAATAATGCATAAACTTGTGGAGATCCAAGATTCCAACAAAGAAAACAAAGAAGAAGGTGTTGGTGCGATTCAGAGAATTATTGAAGTTGTGACAAAAGTTGGTCAAACCGTAAAAAATCCACAAATAATGGTGCAACCACAAATGGCAAAACACCAATTCATGATTCCATCATGATTTCAATCAAGTTTTGGCAAATTTACTAGTATTTGTACAACCAAAAGACAAAATAATTTAATGGTGGAAAATGGATCAACAAACTCTAGCAAAAAGTGACGCACTCCCAAGTCCCGGGTTGAACCCACTCAACTATGTAAAGTTGCGGAAAGTTGGGACTTGGAAGGCGCTCCCGACTTCCAGCACTAGAAAGGGGTAGAGGGGTGTGTTAGAAGTCCCGATATTAGACTAGGAAGAGGGACTAGATTATCAAGCTTGAATCTGCATCCAAAACCAACCACAAAAAGGTTAGTTCACATTCGGGAACACCCTTGGGTGTTGGGACAAGTCACGAGCACTTTGACACACAAGACTCACCACGGCCCGGACTCGGGGGAAGCCACCACCTTCCCCCATATAGTATTCTCTGCAGCTCCCCACGGGAGCCACATCCAAATGGCAAATTTTCCCGAGACTCCCAAGTTGGAGTCCCGAAATTGTCCCGAAATTGTCCGGAAACTGTCCTGGTTGGAGTCCCGGGACTTTGAGAGCTTGTAACTCCTCACTGCAACGTCGGATCGCAACGAGGTCTGAACGAAAGTTGTAGCTCTCCTCGAGAGCTTTCCAACTCCGTGTCGCACTCCTGATTCGGATGTCGGGAAGATGTCGATTCCCGACTTTTAATGGTCGGGAGTCAAACTGCCAGTTTGACTCCCGACCCTTCTTTTGCCCATAACTTGGGTTGCAAATGTCCAAATGAGTAATGCGAGGGCATTTTGGACATCTAAGCTTCAAGACCTTTCCAATGACACCAAGAACACCTCAAGGAGAGGTGTTTTCGGCCTTGTTGTCGAACTCTAAACATTCAGGAGTCCCGAAGGACTCCAAATCCCCAACTTTGGGAGTGGGAGTTTCATCCTCCCACTTCACCCAAAGTAAGGTTGCGACAAAAAGGGGCATTCAGATCCCATATGAGAACAAATATTTCTTTACACTAATTTTAAAAAGTTATTATAAGCAGGTGGAGAGATTGGATGTGTGGAAACAAATGGGGAATATAGAAGAAGCTTAGCCCCTAAGCTAATAAAGTGGAGTTAGTCACATTACAAGCCATTGACTATAAAGAACTAGACCATGACGCATTAGTATACTTCTTGAATACTTATGTGATCAAAGGATGTGAAATTTATTTTGGCAAAAAGAATATAGTGTATGTCATTAGTAAGTAGGTAATAATTGATGTTTTTGGTGTTTATCAAAGTGGTTATGTTGAGGATCCTAAAGGATAAATGACCAAAGCCTTGGCAAAATAATTATTATACAAACATAGTATTAAACCCCCTTACACCAATGTGGACCAGTGAAACATTAAGAATTATAAATTGCCAATTAATGTTAAATATTTTGTTGTTATATATGTGATTTATTAAAGGGAAAAGGAAAATTACATGAGTAACAAAAATGCATTAACGTTCATGAAGGTAGAGGACATGATGGAGATGGATTGGGCACAAATCGTATTCAATAATTTGTGGAATGAGCTAGATAGATGGACCAAGTTGCAATTCCTAGAGTAGTTATTAAACATGTTCCTATCAAACCATAGAGGCATCAACGTTCATAACATGAGCAAGAAAGGAGGTAGAAACCACATTAGATTAAATTAGAAAGGAACATATCACTTCAAGTAATAACAACATTACAAAAGCAAAATAAACAAATGCATTATGATGTCGTGGATGTCGTGGATGACTTGTATGATTTTAATGCTTGAGTGGCAATCCATGAGGAGATTCCAATGGAGAAACAACTCCCACAACCACATATGGAGTAACAATAATCACATTCATTTTAGGAAGAACAAATGGAGGTAATAGGACCAACAATTGATGATTTTCGACCACCTACCATAGTGTTACCACAAAGTAGACAAGGATCAAAGATATGGATTTGGGTTTACATACGAGGGACAAGGGAATGTCATTAGAATATACATCTAAAGAGGAGACACCACATAATTTGACACCAAAATACATAGAGGACTTGGCAAAAGAAGTAATGGGTAATAACAAAATCGTTGAAATGTTTACAACAATGGAAATTGTGCGTTTAAGATGGGTAATTTGGGTTTGGAAGTCAAGTCACTTAAAACCATATTAACTATAGTGGACAAATATAAGTAAAGATTACTGGAAACAAGTAAAAAAAGAGCAGCAAGGATATGAGGAATACATATGATGTATGAAAATTTGGAACAAAAAATTACTACAATTCATGGTTTTTTCAATTAAAGAATTTAGTAAAAAAACCCCATTTTGATAGGCATAAAAAAAACCATCTTGTTAATTTGGACAAGTCATTTTGTACATGTCTACCATGACTATATGGTCTTTTTGACCAAGCCTATGATGGCATCATTGATTAGTCAAATTTGACACAATGTCAACTTAACTATCATTCAAAATGACATATTCAGGTGTCCACTCATCTACTACACGGTGTAAATTGATTGCACCTAACAAGTCAATTCATCCCATTGTCAAATTGACTATTAGTCAATGTGATAGTCAAAACGTATTGACACATGGCATCATGCCCATGAAGCTAAACTCCACATGTCACCACCTAACAATGCCACATGTCATCACCTGAGTGGATTATTAGTTTCACATGTCACAATCATGGCCCTCCACATGTCATCATGTAATTAGGGTCATGTGCCACATGTCATTATTAACTTGTCCCCCATTGGCATATTAGGTGGCAAATTTGATCAAGAATGGTCAATGAATCTTGTCGTATATGACCAAGAAATGTCAAATGAACATTGACTTAATTGACCTAGTGAGGGCATAATGAACATTGGTCTATTTGACCAAGTAATGTCAAGATTAACATTGAGAAGTGGGTATATCATTTGACTAAATGAGGCTAAAATGAGTCTTGACCTAAATGATTAGACTTGGACCAATCAATTTGACCTTTTTTAGTGCAGAGACCTTGTGTTTTCAAATTGATTATAGTGTGAAATTCTTATAAAAGGTATATTCATCTATACCAATCCTAGTTTAAATTTCCATAGTTAATTTGTTGGTTTTGTTGATTAACTATGGTTTTATGATAACAAGAATAGCAAGGTCTTGTAAATCATGCATTTGATTACATTTGGTAGTAAAATATTGTATGATTTACAAGCAAAAGTCATTATCATGATAGTTCATATAGCTAGATGGAAATGATGTGAAATGACACAACAAACTACATACAAAGTTCAAACCAAGTTTCAAACTTAAGCATGATCCATCTCTTGCTAGATTCCCAACAAAATTAACCTATGTGGGCTATGAACTTTAATGCCTCATGATTATTTACATACAACTATGTCTTTATCACGCCATAAACAATGCCATTTTCCATGCCTTTCATCTTGGCATGGGTTGGATTTGGAAATGGCAATTTAGTCAACCCCTTCTTGACAATTGAAATACTATTGTACAAGTCCCAAGTGCAATTGGGGCATGGTACAAGACCTGAAGTGCATTGGATTTGACTTGTTCGGTCAAGTAGTTCAACCTTCATCCCTGGTTTTAGGAGGGTTGGTTGCAAGCAAATTACACATAGTAATTTTTGAATTTTTTTAGGTGTAAGGCATGGCATACAAAAGAAATTAAATGAACATCTAATCTCCCTATTCAACATGAAGCTCAAAGTTCATATTATTTGTGTTTTTTAAATAATGTAATTTGCGACCATGGGATATAAGGAAACATCTTTGGCAACATGGTTACTAACCTGCACCAATCCCTACAATGACCATTGTGCCAATTGTAAATAACATTGGAAATTCAAAAACTTATCAAATAACATCTTCTTCATTCTAATTTGCATGCACCTTATCCTATGCACATACCAATAATAAAATTGAAAGTAGTTAACTATGGCATTAATTTATAACAAAATCTATATACACAAAACCTAAGGTAAAATCTATTTCAATACTTGGAGCATAGAATGCAAAGTACCTGCACATTTATAGACCTCGATTTGTGAGGAGGCCATCTAATCAAGGCGACCTCGAAGCTTTTGTATTCAAATGTATATTCACATTTGGAACAATAATCAAAATATAATGGAAATATCCCAGAATTGAACAATTTGTGTAAGGACAAAAGGAGAGTAGGTTAATACATGGTTTAAATCATATTCACCAATTGGTATGAATTCAAGCAATTAGAATTATAAGTGCCCCATAAAATCCTACTTGTATTTTTATGGCGATCTTTTTGTTTAAATGATACACCTTTAAGCCCCTTGATGGATTCAACTATGAGTCCAAAGGTGAACAACGGAAGGAGAAGGAATTGGGGCACACTCTTTGGCTTGTAGCACTTCGGGGGTAGAAGGGCATGCTGGAGCTTCGGAATGGGACTAGGAAGATTAACAAGCAGTTGAATCACTCACATGAACTTGCACAAACCAAACAACAAGTTGGTTAATGCATAGTTGGAGCATTTTGGTGCGTGGATGAGCCCTAGGCAAACACGGATCCACAAGACTCACCACGACCTGGACTTGGGGCAAACATGGATTCATGAGACCAGCACCCAAATGTCATTTTGTGGGAATCCCAAAATTCCCATAGCTGGGACTCCTACAACTTTGGGGGCCCATAACTTTGTGTATAGACCTCTTATTGAGATGAGGTTTTAAGCAAAGTTGTAGCCCTCGTCGAGAGCTTTCCAATGATATGTCGCACGCCACCTTCACACAAGGAAATCAAGGCGATTCCCAACTTTTAATGGTCAAGAGTCAAATTGTCTTCCTTTGGCCATAACTTACGTTTTAAGTGTCCAAATGGGTCATGCGAGCCCATTTTAAACATCTATGTTCTAAGAGCTTTCCAATGATATAAAGAACTCTTCAATAAAATGGGTTTTGACCTCCTGTAATCGCTTTTTGAAAGTTTGGGAATCCATCGGAATTCCAATTCCCAAAGTGGAGGTTCACTTGGGGAGTGTGGAGGTTCATTTTCTCACACTTTCCCACATTCTTGGGAGCATGAAATGTGACTCCTGGCCTTCACACTTGGCCCGCACCTTCGTAAGCCTTTATTTTGGTCGCAAGCCCAAGGCTAGGGTTGTGACATTAGAGACTTGCATTTTCGTTGTTTTTTCTTGTTCTTTGCAACCCCTAGGTCACCTAATGTTGTTTTCACCCTAAGAACTTTCTAAGTTAGAGGATACCTAAGGGGCTACTTTTGGGATTACCTAGAGGGCTATTTAAAAATTACCCAAGGACTTCTTAAGTTAGTGGATACCTTAAAGCCTACTTATGGAACTACATATGGGTTTAATTAAGAACTATCTAGGGGGATATATAAGGACTAGGTAAAGGCTTTATGTAACCCCCAAAATAGTCTTTAAGTCTCCCATAACCTTTGTAGGCCCCTAGGTGTTTCCCTAAATAGCCCCATGTAGGTCTTAGATAATCCCCTAAATAATCTTTAAGTATCCTATAACCTAGGTAGGTTTTTAAGTGTCTTTATTAATAACCCCTAGGTAAGACTTATGTAATTCTTTAGGTAAGTTTTCAATAACCCCTAGTTAGCCCCCATAGGTAAGTTTTATGTAGCTCTTTAAATAATCTTTAAATATCCCATAACCTAGGCAAAACTTTAAATGTCTCTTTGAATTCTCTAAGTAGGCTCTAAGTAATCCTTAAGCACCCCATAATTTAAGTAAATTCTAAGGTATTTCTTTAGATAGTCCTTAGGTAGCCTCCTAAATAATTCCTAAATATCTTTTAATTTAAAAAATCTCTAGTTAACCCCTTAGGTAGGATTTATGTAATTCTTGAATCCCCTTTAGTTATCCCATAACATAAGCATGCCCCTAGATAGACACATGCAAAACACAAGAAATAAGAAAAAACTTAAATCATCCTGGATTGAGGAAGAAATTTCAGTTTCCTCCTTTATTATATTCCTTTGACATTTTCCCATCATGCATTTTAATTATTGTCCTCAATTTAAAGGAACCCAAGGTTCTACTCTTGGGTTTTCATGACTTTGCAAATGACTTTAATGTTTAATTATAAATTTAAACAGGACATAAGTGGAAACTTTTTGCATTCAAATTGAAACAAAGTAGACATATGTGATGGACCAAATAATAAAACTTGAAAACATTGTTCCGTTCACATTAATTCTAACCACTTCTAATGTAATA
>Ga0116228_10005078_pt1 | contig 11711 bp, 5 predicted proteins | sample S1TSphfallax_2_FD_89694 | JGI IMG/M metagenome (GOLD analysis project Ga0116228, IMG submission 89694) | Host-associated microbial communities from peat moss isolated from Minnesota, USA - S1T2_Fc - Sphagnum fallax MG | ecosystem: Host-associated > Plants > Peat moss > Unclassified | place: USA...
TCTTGGAGCAATCATGGTTGAATCTTACACTATGATGGGATTCATGAGAAAGATAGATGTATGTCTTGGAGCAATCATGGTTGAATCTCACACTATGATTGGATTCATGAGAAAGATCAATGTATGTCTTGGAGCATTGATTCATGATTGGTTACACTATTCAATGGAATTCTTGAGAAAGTTTGATGGATGTTGACTCAGAGCAATCATGGTTTGATTACACTATGATTGGGTGATTGTCATCGCCTCCCTTGTCCTCCAGCTTGGGTTTGTCCAAATTCTCAAGGCTGTTTAATCCAAGCTGCTTCTTGTCCACCACAAGAGGATGAGGATGATTTTTTATCTCCACCACTCTGGACAAAGCTCATAGAGATTTAGTAAAAATTGAGCTAAGAAAAGAGTGCAAATGGTTCCACCAAAGCATACGGTGAAGATCATGTTCAGCCGATACTTTTCAACAGGAGGCAACACAACAAACCCCGCAGTTGCAAATGCACCGAGCACAAAGACGACAGAACTTGCCAGAAGAATGGAGGTATGCAAGAGCGCTCTGCGAACTTTTGCCACAGCTTCTTTGATGAATCCTTGTCTTGTAGGTAAAACACCACCAGCACCAGACAGAACAGTTGCAATTGCGAGGAAGAAAGAAAGACTGTTGAAAATCCAAAACACTTGAAGAGCTGGGTGTTGTTGTATGGCAGCATAGACTTCGTATGTTTGTGGTGGAGCAGGTGCTTGCTCCATGTACTGGGTGCCATAGTAAGTGGTGTACCCCAATGGAGGTTGTAACCATGCAGCAAAGGTGACACTGGCAATGAGAGCTGCACCGACAAGAATGGCATTTGCCGCATCCACATACACTTGTCTATCTCTATACAAAGCATTCACGTACTCCTGCACATCAGAACGCTCAAGCAGAAGCTTCTCAATGTCCTTGTGTCCATTCTCTACAGCTAATTGGAGTGGAGTTCTTTCATGCTTATCCTCCTCAGTAGCTTGCAAGTGTCGGCCGCTTGTCTCCAGACTCAATTCCTTCACAACATCTGTGTGTCCTTCCTTGGCAGCAAGATGCAATGGTGTTTCCATTCTGTAGTTCTTCACATTCACATCCACATGTGGTTGTGACAGAAGCAATTTCACAATTTGCAAATGTCCTTTCTCAGCTGCATAGTGCAATGGGGTTTGATTCAGATGGTCTCGTAGATTCACATCCCATCCTGGATCCCATTCCGAGATTCGTTGTACCAATTTGGTGTAACCCATTTTTGCAGCCCAGTGGAGCAAGAGCTTCTTGTTCTGGCCACTGCCACCAGAGTTTTGTTGTGGCAGTTGCAGCTGTTGTCCAGGGAAAGCAACTTCATCTGCTATCCTTCTCAGAAGCATCTTGACGATCTCTTTGTGTTTTAGCTCACAAGCCAACTCCAACTGTTTGCTGTAGAGATGCTCAGTCCCAGTTTCTTGAGTGACTTCCACAGGATGCTCCAGAAGAAGCCACACGATATTGATATGTCCTTCCTTCTCAGCAATATCCAGAGCTGTAGCTCCACTCCCATCCATGGCATTGCAATTGATGTGTTGTTTGCAGCCGAGGAGCTCAATCACTGTGGAGATGTTGCCATTCTTTGCAGCTAGATGCAAGGGGACGGATTGATCATCAGCTTCAGCATTGACGTTGCAGTGTGGATTCTTTAGAAGCAAACTGACAACCTCTGCTCGTCCTCTTCCTGCAGCAAGGTGCAAGGGTGTGAACCCATGCTTGTCTTTGGCGTTCACTGCTATCTCTTTCCTCATCAAGAGATGGGCTACCACGAGCTTGTGTCCTTCTCGCGCAGCTAAGTGCAATGGGGTTAGTCCATCCACCGTCTCCGCTACTGCATCAGCGAGCCTTGGCCGAGGCAGCAATTCCAGGTCCATATCCTCCTCTAGCTGCAGCAGCGCATGCTGTGACTGCTGTTTCTTTGCTCTGGGATTGACATCGATCTTCGGGCTCTTGAGAAGCTCGTCTACTACACGAACATGACCTCTGCGAGCAGCCAAGTGCAAGGGAGTGAATTTGTCACTGTCGCCAGCGTTGGCGTCGACGAAGTCTGCCAGTAATGGTTGCAAGAAAAACTTGACGAGTTCTCGGTGACCTTCACGAGCAGCATAGTGGAGAGCAGTCCGAGACAGGCAATCCAAGCAGGATCTGGAACTGCCCAGAAGAGACGACAAACTGCATGCTGATCTTTTCTCCAGCAGCTTCTCTAGCAACAAGCTCGCCATCTCTTCTCGCCCACTGTCAGCAGCCATGTGAAAGACCGTGAAGCGCTCAGCACTAGTCCGAGCCTCCAAATCCACAAATGGGTTCTTCAGCAATAGCTTCACAGCTTCTGTGCATCCGCGCCTGACAGACAACAACAGCGGAGTGATTCCAAATAAAGCTCTAGCATTCACTTGCACTCCTCGCTCCTCCTGCATTGCAAGAAGCAATTTCAGCACTCGCGTGTGGTTGTTCCCTGCTGCCAAGTGCAGAGGCGTCCGTCGCAACTCGTCTACTGGGTTCAGATCATCGATCTCCCCACTCTCCAGCATCTTCTTCACTGCCTCGTCGTTCCCTTCTGCTGCAGCTCTGTGCAGTGGTGTCAACCCCTGTGGTTCTGCTGCATCATGATCTCTACTCGAATTTCCCACTTCCATGATGTATACAAGAGAGATCACAAGCTAATTCTCCGCCGGGCCGTCTTCCTCTTCCAAATCAATCTCCCTTGCTCATAAGACATGTGAGCATCATCATTCAGAAATGCAATTCAACTCGATGTTCGGAACTGCAAGCAGATCACCTCTTTTCTTTTCTCCTCAACTTTCTTTTCTTGCAGTGAAGGACTGCAAGCGCACCTGCTTGCCGAAAGAAGATGAATTCAGCGACTTCTTTACTCCATCACAAAAAGCTTGAGAAGCGGCTGCAACGTCATGGTTGGGAAAAATTAGCTGGTAACTGACACGCGATGATAACGGTACCCAGAAGCCATGGTGACGCATGGAGCTAGAAAGAAGAGAAACTCTTCGGGGAGCTAACTCTTTTATTCTGTTTGTTTGTTTGTTTGCTTGTTGCTCGCGGATGCACGCTAGTCCCACCAGAAAGCAGCAACAGCAGTAAGAGCAGCTCCACCGATGCTCAGTATGTGGCTCTGCAATCGCATTTCTGACGTTCAAGATTAATTATTTACATTTTCCCAATCTCACCCATAAAACTGAAACTCGGAGTGCGAAAGGTGGGAGACTACCAATAGCAACTTTGCCGTGCCCTTTGCCAGCTGAGCCTCAGCTTCCTTCCTGTGCAAAAATGCTGCTGGGCCATACCTACCACTTTGCTGAGGCAAGCCGGCATGTGTTTTTTTGACTTCTCTTCATCTAAGATTTGCTGGACACTGTAGCGGTGGAGTTGCTCTAACAGCCACTTGTGAAGCAAGCAAGCAAGCAAACAAGGTCCGGCCTCGTTGGCAATGGCGTATATTTACAGTACACCAAATTGCTTCTACTGTACAACAACAAAGGGATAACACAAGGCCAAAAAAAAATACCATTTTGTTTAATTAAAAGAAAGTTCATCTAGGAAAATATCATCTATAATTGCATTTTTCATCAATGAAGTTTATTCACCATTATATTTTCTCCATGAAAAGTCAATTCTTTATAGTGTGGATTTGATAGCTCTCTCTTTTTTTTTTTGGGTCATTCCTATGTTCATATAACTATGCCGTATATAGTTATGTTGAAATTGTCACAATATGAATTATAATATGAAAAAAGTTATCTTTACCTATAGACTACAGACCTCAATATTTTGTGTTGTGCCATTACTTTTAGATATCCATATAAATATATGTTACTCTTATTAAGTAATCAACTTCTCCTGTATAATGTACTATATGTGTAGTGTGATTCATATTAATTAGTTGTGGGGACCTCAAAATCCAATTGTGGTTTCTCTTGGGATGAGTGTCTTTGATTGACCCATCACAAAAAACTTCAATCAAGCATTGGATGGGACAAAACTAGATATATTATAACTTCCTCTTTGGCTGTTTAGATAGGTTACAACAGGAGAACTTAGGGCACATGATATGGGATAAAGTGAGGTGCTATTGGGAAAATGTTAGGAAAACATTGAGTATTTGGGGAACATTGTGAGAACTTGATGCAAACGCATTGCGAACAACAAAATCCAAAAAATCCAACATCCTCCACCTTCTTCAAAAGAAAAAAAAGAAGTAACACCCTTGAGTGCATGCTAATTCACCTTGTTGGTTGCCAAGAATTTTTATGCCTATCTTTGTTCTTTACCCATAGGTGGGTAGAAAGGGGCTAATTCTCAAAACTCATTTATGATTTAACCCAAGAGCTTCCAACATTCAAATCCCTTTTGAAGTTGCCATTGGTTTCCAAAGATCCTCATATTCACATTTGAAAAATTGGAATGTTTCATTCTTACTTTCAAAATTGCATTTTGGCTTGAGCTTTTTTTAATGAGTACTTCACTTGCTAATTATGGGTGCCATATTAAGATGCATACATTAGTGTATTGAGAAAAGTCACTTTTTATTTTTTGGGTGAATGAAGCTTCATATTGAAGCTTGGGTAACATTCACCTAATCTTGCATTAGCTCAATCTAACCTTGCTATATATCATAACCCTTTGCTTGATTCTGGTTGAAGTTCTTATGAAAGTTTTCAGAGTGCTTTTGAATCAAAAAGATGGATTTGAAATCATATTTTTGGATGAATACATTGCACCAATGTTTTAGCTAAGGCTTTTGATATAGGTAAAATTGTTGTGAAAGGGGTTAAAAATTCATCAAAAGATACATATCTTCTAATTAGAGGGCATTGAAGCCTTCAAATTTGGGGCTACCCCCTACCAAACAGTAGGAACACATTCCTGGTGTGAGCCACCCTTTTTAGGGTTTTGGAGAGTTTTAGGGCCATTGCAAGTGGATTGATGACGTTCAATCTGGAAGAAAAGCCCATTTTTTAGCTGGCTATATTAAAAAATTAAAAGTGCTAAAATCAAGAGCTTTTGAGATTTTCACTAGCCATATTTCAATAATTTTTATAAAAAAATCGCCATATTTCAACAAATGCAAGAGGAAGGTGTGTGACCAAACTCTTTTACTTTTGTGGGGGTGTTGAAAGCATGCGCCAGCATGGTTGTGATTGAAGAGGGCAGGTGTGTTCATCAGCAGATCATTCAAAGTGGTTTGGAGTCTGATGTCATTGTGGGGAGTAGCTTGGTGGAGATGTATGCAAGGTGTGGGAGCATTGAGGATCCTTGGAGAGTGTTCAACAAGATGTCATCGCAAAATGTGGTCACTTGGAATGCCATACTTAGAGGATGTGCCATGCAGGGGCATGGTGAGGAAGCTCTTAAACATTTTGAATAGATGTGTGAAGAAGTCGTACAACCAGATGATATCACTTTTATTTGTCTTCTGTCAGCTTGTAGTCATGCAGGTCTGGTGGATGAAGGCAGGTACTGTTATGCTTCAATGGTCACAGACTATATGGTTTCTGCAAAATTGGAACATTACACCTGTATGGTTGACCTTCTTGGCTGTGCTGGCCATTTATAGGAGGCAGAGAACATGATCATGGCAATGCCCTGTAAACCACATGTGGATACATGGACAGCTTTGCTTGGCACTTGAATTTATGGTAATGTGGAAATGGCAGAATGTGTTTCCAAACAAATTCTTGAAATGGAGCCTGACAATGCTCCTGGTTATGTGTTGCTGTCAAACATGTCTGCTACTGTTGGCAACAAGGCATCTCTGTGAGAATGTTGAATGGCAGGGAAATGAAAAAGGTGTGAAGAAACAGCTGGGTCGCACTTGGATTGAAGTGAATAATGAGGTGCGTATGTTTGTAGTAGAGGATGAAGACCACCCCCAGATTATTGAAATTCATGCGGAATTGCAGATATTGTCAGGGCTCATGCATGATGTGGGTACATGCCTTGTGCAAAATTTGTTCTGCATGATGTGGAGGAAGAAGAAAAGGCATTTCATTTGTGTCACAATAGCTTGAAACTGGCTATTGCATTTGGGCTCATCAACACAGCTCCTGGTAGTCCTCTCCAAATAAAAAAGATTTGCGGGTTTGTAAAGATTGACACAATTCCACAAAGTTCATCTCAAAAATAGTTGGGAGAGCAATCATGGTGAGGGATGCCAATCACTTTCATCACTTTGAAGACGGTGCATGTTCTTGCATGGATTACTGGTGATGCCAGTAATCTGTTTTGTCAATCCCTATATCAAGTCCATTTGTTTACAGTAGCATGTCTAGTGGTATTCTAACACAGTTCAACAACGTTATCAGATGTGGTACCACTGAAAAGGTGGCCATGCTTTTGCCTCCCTGGAGTTTGAGTTTTGGTTTCATGCCTCTAACATTTGTAGCACTTACGTCAGGTGCCTCTTTTGCCTTATGTAAGGAGTTATTTTGGAAAATGAGTGGATATTGAGACAATTAAAATTAATGACAATTGCTCAACACTTGGAAGCCCTTGGTAAAATTGAAGAAGACTCATTCTACTTAATGCAAACTAGAAAGGCATCACAATATCCATCCTGTGCATAAGTGTTACTCTACTTTTGTCAGGTGGACTGTCATGGTATCATAATCATAAGTGTGCAGACATCAGAAGGAATTTCCTCCTTTCAATTTAGCTGCCAATATAAGCCCCCTATTTGCTACAATAACTAAACTTGGTTTGAACCTTTCCACCAACATTCAGGAATACATAGTGCATGATATTTTAAGAAATGAAATATAGATATTCAGATGAAGTTTTTGATACATGACTCTGCTAGCTAGGGAGCAAAACACAATCTGTGGTAAAATCCATCAATGACAGTTGGATGCAATGTTCTTGAAGACTATGTTACTTATGTGGAATGGGGCAATGTTTGACTAATCGAGGCTCTTGATTGTCTTTCCAAGCACATTTTGAATGACAATTTTCATAGAATTATTGAAAACCCTAAAAACTGAATCCAAATTTCTCCCCATCTTTCAAACCAATGTGTCAAATAAACTCAACACCAACTAAGCTCATTCCTTATATCCACTCCTCAAAAATCACCTTGATCTCTTGGGTGCAAGGATCAATGCACAGCATATGAGTCCAAAGTGTTCTGACACAAGATTGTCTACTCAGCCTAACTTAATCCTTTGCAATTCTGTCATACTTACCAAACCTCACATTCCAGTTTGCAGCTCAGGTGTGGTAAGGATGACAACCATGAAGAGGAAAAAAAACAGAGCCCACACTTCCAATACACTTTAGAAACACTACCCAATTATGAACCCTCACAGATCTGGTCAGAAGGCCAAGAACAAAACTTAAGCCACAATCCAAGTAAAAAGTTCCAGTATTGCCAAGAAGAAAATCTTTCATTCTATGAGCACACTTCGTACAAATGAGAGACTTGAGATGCAGCAAGTTATCAGCCAATAATGAAAACCTGTGTCACAACCCACCACAGGCCAAGCATCATGCAGTTTGCTAAGAAGCAGCTCCAGAGAGAGACCAACAAGCTCCAGCCCTGCAATTCGCAGACCAACAACAATGCTATACAACTGGTCTCATAAGTGAAGCTCCAACACAAAGCTACAGTGTGATGCCTGAAGAGAATACCAAATGAATGGTGATTTTGTCAGCCAATCGTGAAAATGTCTGTTGCCAAAAACCAAGCATCATGGAGTTTGCTATGAAGTTCCAGAGAGACCAAGAAGAAGCTCTAGTCCTAAAATTCACAGACCGATAAGGACAACACTATACAAATCTTATCACAACTGAGCATATAAAACACAACTACACAATGGTGTGATGCCTGGAGAGAAATACCATATGAATGGAGATGTTGTCAGCCAATAATCAAAACCTGTGTCATCACACACCAAGCATCATGTGGTTTGCTAAGAAGCTCTAGAGAGGCTAAGAAGCTTGAGTTGCAAAAATTAACATAATGACAAAATAACAATACTACACAATTCGGTCTTGTAACTAAGCTTGCAACACAAAGGCTATCGTGTGATGATGCCTGCAGGGAAACATATGATATGAATTGAGGAACAGGACACTAAAACCGGGCACCATACATACCCTTTCTCAATTTCTGTCATTTGGAGGAAACTGTTGTTGCTGTTGTTGTGTGTTCTGGTGGAGTGCTGGGATTCTTCCTCTCAATCTTGGGTGGCTCCACAGAGAACACAAACTGCTTCTCATCAGGATGCTCACCAATGGAGTTGCACTCCTTTCTAACTCGTCGATTCTCCCTCATCCATCGCAGTATCAGTTTCATGTGTCTCTTGCTCCTGAAACCTGCATTCTCTAACTGATTTCTCTCCCACCCATCTTTCCAATTATTTGACAAAGCTTCCGCCATTATGACAAATGGAAGAAATAGGGAGAGAATTTGCTTCCAGCAGCTGCAATCATCAAAGATTGCTGCACCTCTATAGATTCTTTTCATAAGGAGGGGCTAGAGAGTTAGGACACAAACCAGCCAGACTCGGCTTTTGTATCTGATAGTGATGTTCATGAGACGGGGGGAAGGGGAGAGCATACCTGAGAAGCGTGTTTCCAGCAGTCTTGAACAGTAAGAGGTCCATGCTCTTTCAAGATGTTGAAGAGATTGTCCATAGCAGGTTGCACCCCATCTCCAAGCTCCGACAGTTTCACTGGCTTGGGTCCAGCTGATTTTCTAGCCAACAGCCTCACTGCCGTTGCAAACATCACTGTGTACGTGTGTGTGTGTTTCTCTCTCTCTCTCTCTGTTTCGATCCTTCTGCCCTGCTCTCCCTGCCCACACAGATAGACGATACACACACAAACGGTGCGCTACGCCTATATATGAAACTTCAGTCCTCCCCTCACTCCTTCAGCTGCAGAAGAAACCCCTGGATCCAAACCCCACACCAGTAGAAAGAGGAAATCCTGGGAAATCCCAAACCTATAATAATGCTTGCCTTTTGTGATTCCTGCACACAGGGTTCATGATCTGAGACAGTAGCAAAAAGCTCACAAAACCCTGGAAACAGTAGTGTCTGACGCTGAGAGAGGCGTGGGGTTTAAACCCTAAGTAGTCCAACGCTTACACAGCCATCAAGAAATGATGCCAGGAGACAGATGGCAACAGAGAGCATGCTTGTTCTTCTTGCCGTGCACACGAATGACTGCAGCAAGTGTTTTCAGAAATGGACGGAGTGCATACAATAGGGTTCATGATCCGAGACAGTAGCAATAAGCTCACAAAACGCTGGAAACAGTAGTGCCTGACGCTTATAGAGGCAGGAGACTTAAACCCTAAGTACTACAACGCTTACACCCATCAAAAGATGACGCCAGGAGGAGACAGGTAGCAATAGAGAGCATGCTTGTTCTTCTTGCTGTGCACATCACTGACTGCTGCAACAAGCGTTTTCAGAAATGGATGGAGTGCAGCTCTTGCAGAAGAAATTGGCGGAGGTTGAACATGTCGCTGAAGAGCTTTTTCTTGCCCGCCAGCAGGTATGACCCGAGATCAGAGAGTTCTCTTCAGAATTGTCTTCAGACCACTTCTTGCTTAAGATGTCTATAGAGTATGGAAACAAGTTTGTGTGGAAAGCAAGTACAATCGGCTGCTGCTATGTAAATTCATCAAGCGGTTTTGCATGCATGTGTGATGAGCGAGAGAGCAGCTGGTGGAGTGTGACAAGGCCCGGAATGGCAACCGGGAAGCACTGACAGCATTGAGGAAGCAGGCTCGGACGTCACGTTCTAGTGTTTCTGTCTCAGGAAAAACTGTAGGAGGAGGAGGAGAAGGAGGAGGAGATTCTTCAGGGATTGATTCTTCTTCTTCGCAGGAAACAAGATGTCGAACTTGTGGAGATCATGATGGATCTTCCCGTGTCTGGATGATGAGCTCAGGCACTGACATGTTGATTCGGCTTCCATTCCACAGTGTACATTGTGAATTAGAGCAAGGTTGGTTTCTTCTTCTTCATGGTCTCTTTTGTCTGCTTGTTTCCTTTCTTCTTGGGAAAATCCCTTCTGCTTCCAATTTCCCAATTCCTGTTGAGAGCTTGACAATCTGCTTGTCAGATTCTTTGTCTTTTATTGAAAGCTGAGAATGATCTGAGTGAGAAGATTCTTCTTCTTCATGGTCTCTTTTGTCTGCTTGTTTGTTGTTTCCTTTCTTCTTGGGAAAATCCCTTCTGCTTCCAATTTCCCAGTTCCTGTTGAGAGCTTGACAATTTGCTTGTCAGATTCTTTGTATTTTATTGAAAGCTGAGAGTGACCTGAGTGAGGATCCAATTGCAATTCAATTTATTTAAGAGTGGCCAGAGCAAGGATCTGATTACAATTCAATCTATGTGAGAATGGCCAGAGCGAGGATCTGATTGTGATTCAATCTATTTTTAGCACACCATTTTGGGGCTGTGTTTGAAAGGAGCTCTGTGGTTGCGGGGTTCAGAGCAGCAGAGATTGGAGGACAAAGTGAAGAGGCTGCAAAGTACAGTCAAGGATAAAACATTGGAACTCTCAGACACAGGAGCTCTGTCTCAAACAATCGGCCCTAATCTCCTCCGAGCTTTTGTAAACTTGAAAGACAACTCAAGCTGACAATGTTCCAAGCTTCGTGAATCCTCTCTTGATTTTTTGCAAGGTATGTAGTAGGCAGCTGCACATTGTGAACCTTTGAGCTTCAAATGAAGAATAGTATTGCTCTTAGTGTGAGATCTGTTTCCTGATGGAAGTGGGAAGCATGATGGACAATGTTCCTGGTACCATTAACACCCAAAAACATGATGAATCTTTCATATGTGCATCTACACTTCAGATATGTGATGTTCAGTGAAAGTTTACTTTAGATATGTTAGAAGAAGTTGAATTTGGTTGTAGAAAGAGCATGGTTTTCTTTAGGCTGTCAACATGACTGTTGTATACCCAGATAAAATCCCCATCTATGAATCTTGATCAAAAGAATGGATGGGCACCCACATGTGGTCACCCATATCTACATATATGCACATTTGAACCTGTGAAACACACTAGATTCATTTCATCAAATGCAACAGTCCCCTAAGAGCAAGAGCAAGTGAAAAAGAATGCAAAATTTCTTTGACATCAAAGCCCTAGGTTTGTTACAACTTGCAATGGTAACCTTGGGGATATTACTTGACATTCTTTCCATTGCAACCACATAATTTCAGGAAATAAGCTTGAAGGTGTCAGTAGTTATGCAAGGACTATGCTCCTGTGAGCTGTAACCTTGCAGCCTACACAAATATTTGAGCTGCTGCACAATGTTGCTGATTATGATGGAACTCCTGGCAAAGGCAAAATCAGGTTCCACTAAATAGAGATTTGGACACAACTTCAAGACATTTTGGCCATCAATAGCTAATTGCATTTTGTTCCAGCTCTCCGCAGGATTGTGTGTGTCTATGTAGTTCTGTCTTCAGAGAAAGTGATAGAGTAGTGAAGAGCATGCATATGCACCCATTGAAAAGATAGCCAAATAAATTTGTTTTGTGACAATTAAGTTTCATTCAAATGAAAATATTGAGTGATGTTGCATGCAACTTGATTTGAATTCAAATTCTTAAATTTAAGTCAAATAAATTGAATTTGACTAAATTCAACAGGAGAGAAATGGGATGCAAATTGACATGAAAGGAAAAAA
>Ga0116228_10005079_pt1 | contig 11710 bp, 3 predicted proteins | sample S1TSphfallax_2_FD_89694 | JGI IMG/M metagenome (GOLD analysis project Ga0116228, IMG submission 89694) | Host-associated microbial communities from peat moss isolated from Minnesota, USA - S1T2_Fc - Sphagnum fallax MG | ecosystem: Host-associated > Plants > Peat moss > Unclassified | place: USA...
AAAAATGGGAATTATAACTTTCACTGGTAACTTTCTATGCAAATAAGTTACAATATGAAATGTTTCACAACAAGGGTTAAAGACTTAGGGATTATGATATAATTGTGATTATACCGACCCAGATCTAAAAGCTATGCCAAATTTGAATATGAACTTTACTGACAAAGTCCATCAAACTTTTAGCCAAGGACAACAATAGACAGTCATCAAAATGCACCATGTAAAACTAGCCAAAAACACATTATTGCAAAACTGGGAATGAAAATATTGGGTACACTCCCAAATTTGCCCACATGAGACCATTATTAGATCACACCCATGTACTACTCTTTCAGTTAGTCTCTTTTGACTTCAGATTTTGACCACCAGAGTCCAGGGAAGTTACTAATTCCCTTTTGCCTTATATAACAAGCAGTGTAGAAAAATATACAAACTAAATTTAGGGAACAATCCATCACCCAAGCATTCACAAAATCACTGGTGAAGAAACAACGAATTCGCTGGTCTACTGAATTGCACCCACATTTTGTAATAGTGACATTTGAAATTTTTATTTTAATTTCTATGTATAAACAAGTAAAGAATGTTTGTCAATTCCCATGTTTATAAATAAACAAAAGTATAGATTGACATACATCTCATTTGTAGTTAGGTCCATACTGCAATTTAAATATTATTTTCCAAAACACACTTTGAATGGATGTATTTAGTTTATTTTGGACCTTTGAAAACTAACTTCATGCTAATTAACATTTGATGATTTGGAAATTTAAAAATTAAAAACTTTCATTTGCAAACCACTAGATGAATCTGCAATGGAATAGATATTAATAATGTTAAATGTCTCACATATACGATCTAACAAATAAATGCTAACAATATTTTGCCTCAAAGTTAGAACAAAAAAAAAAAAAAAACCTACATCCTGGCCATCGTGTTTTGAAAGTTCAAAATGAATAATTGAATCCAGAATTAATTAAATGCAGATGTGTTAAACAAAGTGTATGTCCCCTTTATAATTTGGTAGGAAAATATAATACCCCTGGAGCTTCCAGTAGGTACTCACAAAATACAAAAGAGTGACATCCATCCCTGGAAGAGAGAAACTAACTGAGAGCCTTGTAAATTTACAACACTAGCAAAATTTGAGTTCTAGCTAGAGACTTAAAAATGGGTAGAATTGCTCATGATTTGATCACATGCCTAAATTTGTGGGATGATAACACAAGCTGATTGACATTTAACAAAAGCTGATTGATCTATTTTTGTCAATTCTCAAAAGCTTCAGGTTACATGCCTGAAGAATTGGTCAAAGTTGGAGGAGAGCTGGGTGAATTTTGTGCAATTATTGTTTGATCATGCCTTGCAGGATATTCCATTCTAATAATTGCATTAAATATGCCCAGCCTACTGGACGCATGAGATCAGGTGCTGGCTGGCTGGCTGGCTGGCTGGCTTGCTTGCTTGCTGGCTGGCATGATGATATGAGTTTTCCAGATTGGGATGGAATTTTTTTCATACAAAATATTATGTCGGCATCATTAAATTTTTTGTTTGCTGTTGCAGCATAAAAAATTGGAGGTCAAAGGAATTTGATGCAACAAGATCAGTGAACATGAATTCTTTTGATTTTGTTTTCTTGTTATAGCATATCAAGTTGGGGGAATCAAAGTGCGCAACAAGAGGACAGAGCTTTGGCACCTTGTGCGAAAATAACACAATTCCATTTCTGGATTTGTCTGCCAAAGTCCACTCCAATCTGTGCATGTGCATCATCAGCTGCTTCCGAGCTTCTACTAGTTCCCTCTCCTCGGACCCCTAATTTGGATCCGCCTGCACAACTGGTTATATAGAGTACCCCAGATTGCCTGGACACACCTGGGTCGATCCGAGCTTTGATCGGGAGTTGCACTCTTTCTCCAACAAGGTCTCGTAAAGCTAGAGCTCATGAATTGGCGCTAGCTGCTAATAGTTGGCAATTGTTGTTGTTGTTGATGATTAAATTTTGGATCTAGTACTGACTTTGAGAATTCTGGGAGGGATCCGTTTGGATTGACCAGTAGCTTCAATCTGTCCTGATCCATGAGTTGCAGCTCTTCTAGTGTTTCGACTAATATGTGAATTTCTAGATTGTTTTGAAGCTGCAGCTAGAATCCTAATTAGTCCGTCGGTATTGTCTGTGGAGTACTAGCTGTATTGTGGCTCACTATAAGTACTGTAGCTCTTCCAGAAGATGGGGACACACCAGTCAGCAGATTGGAAGACGGCCACCTGGAGTCTGATCCGCATTGTGCTACTATTAAGTAGTTCCGGGCTTTTGCTGAGTGGCGTGGAAGGCGCGGGGGCTCAAGACTCATGGCAGCTTCTAATTGCGAACGCAGGCGTCTCCGCAATGCATATGGCGCTGTTCCACACCAACAAGGTGGTCATGTTCGACAGGACTGATTATGGACCTTCGATGATCAGGCTGCCGAACGGGATTTGTCGGGTTGACCCCAACGATTTAGCTCTGAAAGTGGATTGCTGGGCACACTCCATCGAATTGGATCTAGCCACAAACACGATTCGGCCTCTGGAGGTTCTAACCGATACCTGGTGCTCTTCGGGTGCTCTCCAAGCCGACGGTTCATTGACCCAGACTGGCGGCTTCAACGACGGCTCCACTGTGGTTCGCCATTTGGGACCTTTAGGCACTGACAATTGGGTAGAGTATAAGGGCGTCCTTCACGTCGCCCGTTGGTACGCTTCTAACCAGTTGCTGCCTGACGGAGCCAGCATCGTGGTTGGAGGTCGCGCACAGTTCAACTACGAGTTGGTGCCCGGCGGTTTTCTCACTGCTCTCCCTTTCCTGCAGGCGACAGACGACCCCTGTTGCGAGAACAATCTATACCCTTTCACCCATCTCTCCCCCGATGGTAACCTCTTCATCTTCGCCAACCAGGACTCGATCCTCCTCAACTGGAAAACAGGGATAGTGCTGCGCAATTACCCCGCTCTCCCCGGAGGTCCTCGAAACTACCCGTCTTCCGGCTCCTCAGTCCTGCTCCCTCTTTCGGCCGCCAACGGATACACCGTGGGCGAGGTCGTGATCTGCGGCGGAGCCCCTGCAGGCGCGTTCGCGAGTGCAGGAGCCGGCATCTATTTACCCGCGTTACAAACGTGCGGCCGCATGGAAATCACGGCCGTGGCACCGGCGTGGCAGATTTTCAACATGCCGTTCGGTCGAGTATTGGGCGACATGCTCATCCTCCCCACGGGAGAAATCCTGATCATCAACGGCGCACAAGCGGGAACAGCCGGATGGGGCAACGCGCGAGACCCCGCATTCAGTCCGGTTCTGTACAGACCAAACACAAACACGTTCGCAACGCAGAGCCCGACCACGATCCCTAGACTCTACCACTCGTCTGCCAATGTACTACCTTCAGGAAAGATCCTAGTAGCAGGAAGCAACCCCAACGAAGGCTACGCATTCACAGGCGTGTTATACCCGACGGAACTCCGCATAGAGGAGTACAGTCCCTACTACCTCAACGCAGCTTACAATCCTCAACGCCCGAACATCACACTGATCGATAACCTAGCACCCGGCTATGACGTGCCATTTACAGTCACCTTCGTGCTGGATTCTGCTCCTGTCAGGGTTGTGTTCCAATTGTACGCCCCGCCCTTCACCACCCACACCTTCTCACAGAACCAGCGATTGCTGATTCTAGCAGCTGGACCCATTGTCCCTGGAGTCGGCCATTTTACTTCCACCATCACGTCTCCTCCGAGTGCGGTGTTGGCTCCCGCTGGCTACTTCCTCTTCAATGTCGTCAATGCTGGAATTCCCAGCCCTGCTGTGTGGATACATATTGGTTGAAAATTATTAAGTTTACTCTGGACAGCTGCATGCAGCTGCTGCCCTAAACCCTAAACCCTAAACCACACCCACACTGCATTGTACACGAGCACTCCATCGATCCTTCTCAACTGTTGTCGAGGTTTGAATGCTTTCCAAATAACGCTAGCAGCAGCTGCTGGTGGCTAACCAGCTCTGGGTGATGAATCCTAGAGCTCATCAGCTGGTCATGGGTTCAAATCCCAGTAGCTTGTACACATATGAGATCATTCACATCTGATTTCATTTCACTATTACAAAATGTGATGTGGGTGCAGTTCGCTAGACCCCCTTCACTAGACTAGTGAATTCATTACTTCTTTACTAGTCCCCTGTTCATTACAACCATAATGAATTCAGTCAAAATCCAATGAAATCACTTGGCGTACTGGGACACCTTTTGTTGTAGTGTTTATAATATCCCTTCAAATCTTTTGAAGTGGACTATTATTTAACAAAATCTAGACAAAACTTATCGAACTCTTATATATCATTTAGATTCCTTCTTGTATTCACCCCCTATGAATGAACTGTAATTTGAGATTTACATGATGTCTTTGTAACACCAATTAGGCAACATGTATAATATGTAGGTATCTCTTTATACAAGCTTCCTACTGCCATGCCATCTGGGGGGCAATGTGTGTTGTTGGTTCAAGACTTGGCAAATTGTATGAAACAAAACTTGAATGAACAATACAACTTTTGTAAGCAATAATTGGGTTCTAACCCTTAACTTACCTGATTAAGTTCTTTTCACTTTTGTCTATTGAATATATTTGCAAATGATTATTTTTATGGCAACCGTCCAATCTATATTGTCACAGGAATAGCATATTAAGAAAGAAAAATCATTTGTCCTTTTTTTGGGAACTTTATGGGAGACATTCAAACTTGCATTTCAAACTAGGTTATACTCATTTATTTGTAAATGGCCTCATAAGTCTGGGGTTATTAAATTTATTTATTTAGTTGTAGTTTGCCTCACGTTGTGTGATCAAAATGCAAATTAAAATTCTTATTGAAGATATCATTTCAAATAAGAATAAGCATTTAGGGAATCTTTTGGAGGGACAAAATTCATATATTTTTATTGATTTCTTTATAATATGAAAAATTTGAATATGATTCAAGTGCCATGATTGACAGTGTTATATATAAATTATTATAAAAGAAATACAAGACATAATTCTTGCAAAAACTTAATTTTTAAAATCAACAAATTCATTTTGAGAATGCTAATAAAAAAAAAAAACATTAAAAACAATGTAAGGTTGTCACAACATCTAACCATTTGTCAAGACGTGATGTGTGGGTGTATGTATTTTATGGTGGCTCACTTTCTTTCAAAAACAAGAATCCACAAAAGTCCATTCTACAATATTAAATTTTTGATTTTTTTTATTACCATGGGTTCAATGGTAATAAGGTCCAAGTACCAAAAGAAATAACATCCATATTAATAAAAGCTGACCTACATATTCCAAATATATATACCTCTCAAAAAAAAATTAAGATTTGGAAAAAAAAGAAAAAAAACTATGTTAAAAAGACTTATGAAAATATGGTTGAATTTTGACCATTCAAAAGTCCTTAATTAAAATTTAATTAAATGATTTTTTAGGGAAGACTTTCATATAAAATTTTATTATTTGATGTTACACCATATATTGAGCCACTATAGATTATTTTGAATGGAATTCAATATGAACCTTTTTTTTTTTTACCATTCCAACCTATTGACTAGTCTATATTTCTGTATTTCAAAAATCCATTGTGAAAAGTGAGTGTACTTTTATCAAAAAATAATTATATAGGTATTTTCATAATCAATTTGAAATTCTCAATTTGATAAGTTTTATTATTCATTATATAAATGTTTAAAAAAAAGCACTTTGCAAAAATGGGCAATGTGACTCAAAAAGTGAGCCACCTTAGTGTGCATTCACCCATGTCCATTTGAACACTAATGCTATGGTCCAACATCATGTTAGAATAAAATCAAACTAGGTCGAAAACATCATTGAAAAAAATGCCAACAAGGATGACCTAATAGATGAAATAAATGTACCCAAATGGACACCAACATGACAACAAACACAAAATGGGCATGTCACATCATTTATAACAACTTTATGTAAAATGGATTCAAGTATCATTCCATTCTTTGTTTACAATAAGATGCATTTACCCATTTGTTGAGCATCAAGAGCGAAACCAATTCCCAAACTTTTCAAATGCAAGTAAATGATTTTAGTTTCATTTCAATCAATGGTTCTATAATATTTGATTATTTTGAAATGTGGTTTCATCTTTTAAATTGTTTAAATAAGTTGCCACAATTAGAATAAAGGTTAAGTATGAACTAGATGTCTAGATATTTATTATTTACACATGTGCCAAAGATTCCTACACTATCCACACAAATGCTTAAGGAATTTGCACATGGTCTAGTGTATTTTTACATGAGTATTGTGAAAACATTATTGGTTTTATCAAATTTTTATTAATGAATTAATCTACATATATTTATTCATTTATGGAATCGAGTTTAAGAATGTGACACAAAGAGGCATAAGCATCCTTGGGTGGACCCACTTGGAACATCACCCTTTCACTTTATTTAAAAACCTATTGAACTTTTTAAAATCACAGGAAATAATTAAATGAAGTTTTTCATTAGAATTTTCTTTCTTACATTTATTAGGTTGTATAGAATTTTAATCTTAAATGAGATTTTTAAAAAAATATTATTTTGACGTCCCTAATCATGGCATGTAAAAAAAATCAAGAATGTCATAGGTTTTCTTTCCTTGAACTTTTTGGTTAAGAATGCAAGTTTGAAACATGTTTTGGTTTCTTTATTTTGAAATTTTTTTCATAGGTACCTTAGAAAGAATTTATTATTATTATGTAATTAATTGAGTAGTTATAATTTAATTATGAATTTCCAAAGTTTAAGCAGGTAATTTTGAAAAGGGCCATTGCAATTAAGAAATCAAAACTGCCATAATTTTCACATTCTAAAATTCCAACAACACTTAAAATTGTATATTTTGGTGTGTAATGGAAAACATGATTTGTTTTAATGGCTACGAAAGAATTTAAAAGGAAGGGGAAATTTTATTATTTTGGCTGTTTTACTAATTCTTACCATTCTTCAAGAGGTGTTTCCTAGTGGGTCCACCCAATGATATTTATAGCCAAAGGACATAAGTGATATTTGTAGGTCCATTTCATTACTTGCTAACAAAAATTCTTGCTCTTGATTTCACCAAGATGTGAGTCTTTACCCAAATATAAAACCCATCCAATTTTTAGTAAGATTGGTTCAAAAGTTTTGTGTTTCATCCATTTGGGGTGGGGACAAGATATTTAATTCAAATGTTTTGATGTTAATTCATCATTATCAAATGGGTTAAGGAAAACTAGGGTGGACCAAAAATGGCAAGTGAAAATCCATTCTAAAAATCCATAACCAATATATTATAAATGTAGTTTAAGTTTAATGGATTAATTTGACTTACAAATTGATTCAAAGGATGTTAAAATTTTAACATATGTTTCCATATTATATGAATCAAGGACAACCATTTTAAACTCCTTTTCAAATGTTTTTATTAAATATTGGGGTGCAAACAGGATAACATGAGCCACACCTACCTACTTTTGGTTGCACTCACAATAAAAGGAGCTAGTGGGCCCCAAGTGCAAGTCTTTTTTAAAGATTATGTTTTTTCAAGTTTGAAACATGGCCTCCATGTTTTGGATAGGGCTCATTATTGGATTAAAGTGCCAATTTCAAAATTTTAATTCACATGTGTTTCCATGAATTTTCAAACAATATGTAATCAAATCTATTTTTTTAATGATAATTTTTCAACGTAAATCACATGTGTAGATTTCAACAAAAGTAAACATGTCAATATTTAAAAATAATATGTGTTTCAAACCTTCAATGATACATAATACATTGAATTTATCAAACATACTTTTCTTTAACAAAATGGAGCAAAAACTATTCACAAAAAAAAAAAAATGTTATATAACACATTCAACATTCATGAAAATGCAACCTTGGCTTTGCTTATACCAAAAATATATGTTTTTTTTAATGAAGTTTTTCAAATTATGTAGATTTAATGATCAAAAACACATTCAAACACTAAAAAGGACTATTGTGGATAATTAAAATAAAACATATATTCAAATTTTTATTGATACCATGCCTTCATAATCATTAATATATGGTCATCCACAATTTTTAAGAATTAATAATTTGGTTTTACATAAGATAAAAGACATTCAAAATTTTAACATCCTATACACATCAAATTGTCCACTTTTTATTATACACTTTATGACCAATGAAACATATTGAAATTGCACAAAATTCATTTTGATGAAAATTCATAAGTATACAAACAGTTTGAAAGTGATTTCATTAATTATAATCCTTACAATTCATGTAATCATTTTCAAAGTCATGGAGGTGCATGATTTTATGTGTGTACACATAGTCCTTAGCTCCTTTTACTATGAACACACCCTTGTGTGACTACTTTTTGGGAAATATTTTAAGAATATTCTTGGAATATTATTTAAAAAATCTTTAAATAAAGTCTTTCAAAAAAAAATTAATTTTTTTTCATGCTATTATGTTAACAATTTGGCAAATAAATCATTTTCAAAAAATTTCAAATCCATTTACAAGTCCTTTTAGTGCTTAAGAACAAGTGTTATAATGTTTTATGAATGTTTTTGTTTATTTTTTATTCATTGGATTAATTTCAAATTAAATCACATGTTCCCATGATATATTAAAAATACAAGCATATAAACAAATCTTATAATTTCAACATCAAATTAAATTATGACATTAAAACATGAAAAAATCAAGCAAGCATTACACTTGATATGATAAGTGTTATTGTGACTCCACCCATGGGTTTTTAAAATTATTAATCTTCATATCAAAATGGATTTTACCATTTTTACAATTTTTAAATAGGAAATAATTCAATATCTTTGCAATTTATAAAATATTTCCTTACTTCATTTTCTGACCTTACATGTTATCAACCAACTAAATATCATGTCCCAATTTAAGTTTAGAAATATCAAGTACAAATACATTGTGAAATAAAAGTTCACATTCAATTCATTGTGGATTGGGATAATTTTAACTACTAAAGTTTTATTAAGGCTACCCATTGAATTCTGAAGTTTTTGGTACTTAAATGAAAGGGCACAAGTACAATAAATTAAGCCAATTGGTTATCCTTGCTCAAAAAGTAAAAGTAAGTGGAAAATAGATTTTGAATTTTTGAATTTAGGCCTTTTACCAATGTTATCAATTTTGGGGGTGCTAGCCATATTAAATAAACCATACATGGTCATCCCCAATCTATATTATTATTCAAATTATTTAATTTATTTATTATAAGCTTATATATAATATTTTTTCAAATCAAACTATTCAAATGATTTGTAATTAATGTTTGAACCATCATATGTATTTATACTCATTTTTTGAAACTCAAACTCAATCATGACAATGTTACACCCTTTGAAAGTAATGGTCTTATGTAGGTCTAAACTTTTAAAAACTTACTTTTCAATATAATTACAAATGCATTTTGTGCTTGAATGGGACACTTAGTGTAAAGTTTTTAATCTATGTGCGTCAAATGACCATTTTTAGTGGGGGTATTAAATAATTCTCCAACCAATATTTTATCACCCTATTATTATCTATTTTTTTAATATATACATATTAAAACCACCCTATATTAATTATAATCCATTATTTCAAATTATTAAATACCCTATATTATAATTAAATTGATTATTTGAATAAGATGTACCCTATTTTAAAATAATGAACTTACAATTTTTACCCAACAACCAATATATTTCACCATTTTTTTAAAAACTAGTGTCCCTCCTAGGAATTTGTGTTTGTAACATGGTAAAACATGTTTTGAACATTATTCTAAGGAGAGATAAGAATGAATTTCAAAATGAAAGGTCATGATTATATTTTATATCTACTTTACACAAAGTGGGACAACAACACCAAATCAAATAAAGTGAATGAAAGTAGGTTGGAAGAAAAATAAACACATCTTAAGCTTTTAAAAAAGCAATTATGTCATATTACATATGCTCATGTAATTTAAATGTTAATTTTCAAAGAATGTGTCTTATTTTTTAACTTCCAAAGTTGACAATTCTGTTTTTCTAAATTATCAAGATATTTTTTTGGCTTACTTTAACATGCTTATGCCAAAATAAGAGTAAAAATTGAACATTTCAATTCTATAGCATTGAGTGACAAATGGTCACAAAAGATTAAAGAAAACCAATAATGCATATAGACTATAGGTTTCTATCATGCAACACTTCACACTTGCAAAAGTGGAGAAGACAATTTCCAGAATAAATTAAGCAACAACAAACTTACTTCAAATTTAAATGGCATAAAAATTACATCAAAACTTACAAAGAAAACTCTTTTTCAAGTTCTTCACAAGAACCCTTCAAAGCCCCTTGAAAAAGCGATGGGGTGCCCCAAAAAAGAAGAAAATATCCCAAGAAAATCTCCTAATTCCCAGTTAAGCTTAGTAACATAATCCTATCTATCTTCTAGAACTCCAAACTAAAGTTAAAATTTGTCTTAATTAATTTTTCAGTTCTAAAAAAAACACTCAACATAAAATTTAAGATTTGATTAATTTTCATTTTTTATTATGTTACATTTTTGGTTCTAAGTGATTCCACTACATTTACAACATAGGTCTAGAAAGTTTCTAGCCTTAACAAGTTCATTTAGGATTGACCATGTTCATTATTTTATTGTATTTTCTTCATTTTTGAAAACATTCACATAAATAAGTCTCATTTTGTGATATCTAGAATCAAAGTTCACTTTTTTTTGCAACAATGACTAAAATTCTACCATTGAGACAATCCAAATAGTCCATACAATTACCCAAATGTTATACATACAAGTATCCATAAAAAAATTAGTCATTTTGTTTGGATCTAATATACCACAAGTGGTTCATTAACAACCCACAAAAGTAAATGGTCATGTTCAATTGAACCACAATTTTGAAATTTTATATGATGTATCTAAAAACATCTAGTTGAAGGTTCAAGGATGATATTGAAATTCTTATGTAAGAATTAAAAACTTACATGTAATAATCATAATTTAACATGTACATGTGATGTAATAGAATGTCAAGACTTTTGGTGAACCCTAGTGGTAATGGGTTCGAGATTCTTTGAAGTTTTGTGGTTATTAGCTTTTTGGAGGAGCAAGGAGACTCAATTATGTGAAGTTGTGTCTCTTGCTTTTTCCTAACATCATGTATGTGTTTTCATAATTTGGTGTTTTTATTAATACATGTAATTAAAGAATGGAATGAAGCTTGGATTCTCTCATTGGAATGAGTAATGTTTTGGAATTCTGGTATAATATATATCATTTGAAAAAAAACTTAAAAAAAGGTCTAAAACACTAATGAATTTTTAAATGAGAATGAAATCATGTTCCAAGGTTAGTTTTGAGCACAATATAATCAATATTATGACTACTCACATATTTATTGCAAAGAACCTAAGTCATAGGTATGAAGTCAAGATTTACAATTGATCCCTCTAACCAATATGTGGATTCATATCTAATATAACATGCCAAAATACTTGGGCTCCACTTTGCTTCCCATTATTAGTGACAATCAACTATTTTTTTCCTCTTATGTTGTTCCCATGTATGGTTTTTCAATAGTTCATCCTTATTCATGTCAATCTCAAATT
>Ga0116228_10005080_pt1 | contig 11710 bp, 12 predicted proteins | sample S1TSphfallax_2_FD_89694 | JGI IMG/M metagenome (GOLD analysis project Ga0116228, IMG submission 89694) | Host-associated microbial communities from peat moss isolated from Minnesota, USA - S1T2_Fc - Sphagnum fallax MG | ecosystem: Host-associated > Plants > Peat moss > Unclassified | place...
ATGATATCATTTAAGATAGTAGGAACAACATCAATGGACAAGATTCTTATCAATTTAAAAAGGTTATCAACTTTCAGAAGCCATTTAATGAAGGTTATTTAGATTGTATATATTGGTGGCAATGGACTAAACTACCAAATGCATGGAGACTAAGGCTTTTTTGGACCAATACAATTGTAATTATCACCAAGTTTTTGTACAAATACACTTTGATTAAATTTAGGTGCCTTCTCACATTGGTCATGGACCAAGGAATACATTTAATCAATAACAACATTATTTATTTGGTAGATCATTTTTTGCTTTAGTTGACATATTATTTTTACAACATATTACCCACATGGTAATGGGCAAGCTAAAAGTACAAACAATTATTTGCATCATGTTGACCAAATTGGTCAACAAGAAATGAAATGACCGGGATGAACATTTAAACATTGTTTTATATGCCTATTGTATGACCTACAAGGTAACCATGGGACACACACCATTTCAGTTGGTTTATGGCCTTCGTCCATACATGCCCACATAATATTTCATTCCTATTTTGAGATTAGATAGTACTCCCATTAATGATTTTATGAAGGTGCTAACTAATCACATTTTAAAATTTTAAAAAATAGGATGGAACCATATGGGAAATGGCTAAAAGCACTTGAGTTCAACAATGTAATAAGGGTTTATGGTCACAAAATCACTTTTTTCCAAAAAATATTTCAAGCTTGGGGGTTACATTTTATGGTTCCTCGAAGGTTATAAGGACATCTAGAGAAGTTTATTTAATGATGGTCTAGCCCTTATTGTGCATAATATTATTTTATTAATAACATGGTGTTATTGGTCAACATTCACCATTTTGAGCCCAATCATGTGTTGGTTCATGCCAACAAATTGAAATTCTAATTTCCATTTGTTGGTAATTCCAAAGGAATGGGATTTGAATTCAAAGAAAGGAAGAAGGAACAATTGTTGAGTTCAAATGAATCTTTAAACAAATCTTCAAATGAAAAGGAATTTTTTTTTTTTTTTGTGAAGCCCAATGGGGAGGATGAAAGGAATTAGAGAAAGCAAATTCAAAGGAACAAATGTAGGATTGTACTTTCCCATTGTAAGAAACAAACCACCCTTCACTACTCTTGAACAAAAAAAAATTCAGACCTTGAAATGGTAGGTGACACATTGGGAGAAATGAATATGAAACCAAATGAAAGAATTATCCTTAAGGATGGGGTTAACACAAATAGGGTAGACCTTACCCTAGCCCTAATTAGGGTGATAAAAGACATGGGAAGTAGATTAAGTTCAAACCTAAAGAGAAGGTACAAGTTGGGCAATCATGATAAAAAAAAGAAGGTATGAATGTGGACATGAGACAATTGTACCTCGTTTAACAATAAAGGGTTAGTTGATTAAGGAAGGGCTTCAATTAACAATACTTCATGTGTAAGAAAAAAATCATACCTTTTCACCCTAAACACATATTTAGAACCTTTTTCATCTTCTCCTATTTTCACATGCATTCTTGAGGAAATTAAGGTTGTGAAAGAAGGAAAGTGGTTAAAAGAAGAGGAAGGGGGAACTTTTTTAAAAAAATAAAGAAGGCAAGGTGTATAGAAATTTATTGAAGGTAAAAAAATTAAAGGTGAGTGAAAATTTGTAGACAAGAGGAAAAAAATTAAAATAAAATCCTAAAGAAGAAAAAAAATTAGAAAAGAAAAAAGGAGACTACAACTAAAAATCTATAGAAGGTAGGAACAAAAAAAGAATAATGTATATTTTTTTAGAAAGAAGAGGGAAAAGGATATTGCAAACATACAATATGATTCTTTCATTTCTTACAACTTTAAAATACTTTTTGGTTATGGGAGTTTGGTGAGTTTAAATGGAAATTCTTTAAATTGGTTTTTTTGAAAAAACCTAGCTATTTAAATGATATAGTTTTTAGGCAAAACCTTAACTTGATTTTTTTTAAAATTGTTATTAACACATACATTGCTAATTATTTGCAATTACATCACATCAAAGCTTCTATGCAAGGGATTTTGAACTTTCTTTCAACAAACTCACAAAGAACAACAAACATTATCCAAAATAAAAATTACCAATGTACAAATCACTCAACTCATGTGGGAAACCCCAAAATATTAGGTTTTTTATTACTTCAATCAAGATTGAAAATTTGGAAATGTCTATAATCTTACCCATTTTGGTATGAGAGACATCACAAAGATTCAAGAATTCTTTTTGTTCAACCCCATATTCAAACTCATTGAATTTTTTATCAACTCCAATATTGTTTTACATGCACGTTCAAGGTAAAAAGGCTTAGAACATGTACAACCCATGGATCACATGATTAATTTTTGTTGAAAATATTAAATGGTGAAGGTGGTTAGTTTGTAATTGACACCTATGAAATGCAATGAAGACTCCAACAATTGAGAAAATTTGAACATAATAGATGCCTCCTACATTCACCCCATGTATCATAAAAAAACAAAAGAATAACATGAATTGAACCCATGATAGCCATTTGATGGCCTTTTTTGACCTACCAACCTTCCAAAACTTGGCAATCTACAACCACAATTTGCATTACAACACATGTGTTCCTTACATTGAAATCTATTATAGATTTAACACAATTTAAGCACATTTCATTATCACTTAATACATTGTAGAATTGATAAAATTATTAGTGTAAATTTCTAGCACACTAAGACTCAAAGCTACAGAATTCTTCATGTATTGCATCAAATGTTTTAAAATGATACAAGAAAGACGTATTGGTAGTGTTTTAGGTTTCTAATAGTAATTAATATTGGTAGTTTAACATTAACAAAAAAATTCAATAACTTGTCAAATATTAATTAACTAGTAATATAGTTAGTAAATATTTATTATATTACAAATATAATTATTTCCTATAAAGGTAAAATAATATAACTACCTAAACAAATATGGGTTTACCATAAACCACCTATATTTTATATCTAGGATTACGATTAAACATTGTGGATTTACAAAAAAACATCTTAATTTGTTAAATATAGGATGTCAATTCCACTTACGACATTTGATACAAATGTTCGATGGATTCATGACTTCATAATAAAAGATAATGGACAAATGCATACCTTGTTTGCAAGGCTTCATTGACTTCCAAAACCTTAAGCAATGTTGCTTTCCATTTTATCCTTGAACATTGCAATTATCTTCAATAAATTCTTTCTCCATGTTTCATTATTTCCCAACTTTTCTACTAAATGAAAAATGGAAAGCACCTTGTCAATCACAAGATGCAATTTTATTTCATCCATTCACTACCTACATAACATTTTATTTGGAATAAAAAATGACCCAACATTTACACAAATATACCTATTGGCAACATGAACCTCCTACTAATTGGTTATCCATATTTTTTGTCCCCAAACACAAAAAAAAAAATGACTACTTTGAAAGTTACAAATGATCACTACTACAAAATGTGGCTACATTTCATTACATCCCCTCTAGGTCCCATTCGTTGTGACCAATGAGTTCACTCAAAATCCAACAAAAACACTTAATGTATAAGAGACCTTTTGTTGTAATAAATATTATCACAATAGTTATTAACAACCTACAAATCTTGATTGAAAGAAAGCTACATTGAACAACATTTTAAAAATTGTTGATAAAGGTTTACACAAGAAAAACCACAAGAATTACCTTCCTATAATGGAATAATAAGACATAAAAAACTATGAACAAGGCAAAAAAAGGGAGAGGACATTGGAGAAAGGAAAAGGAACTTCTTAATTGAACAAACAAAAGACCTTTTTCTCCCTTCTTCAATAAATTGGGCCTTACACATCTAGAAAACAACATTGGAAAAGACTTGTCCTACTTCAAAATCACTACTCCAAAACCAAAACAAGGACAAATAATGACCAGTGAACAAACAACAAATTTTTTTTGGAACATTTAAATAAGTGGGACATGACTAACAACAAGAACAAATGTGTTCTCAAAACCCAAATTCTAAAATTCATTATAAAATAGACAATTATAGATTATTCCAACCCTTTTACCCATCCAACATATTGAACATGATTGATCATTCCATGCATCATTCCAACTCAACAAATAAACATAAAGAAGATTCAAGTGACAATTACACAAAACACCTTGAGATTGGTGACAAAAAGAAAAACAAGATGCAAAATGCAAGAAAGACAACACACAACACAACTTTGCTCATTGAAAATCTCATTTTCATCTAGGTTGAAATTTGATGCACTTGCCATAGTTGAATAAAGGCATAAAGGGTAGCAACAACATAAAGAATCCTCCCTTGTAACACTCAACATGGTCACATTTAAAAGAAAATTCAAGACAAAAATATGACAATGCACATGTTGGTTGCACTCCCACTTTTTCCATCATGTACATTCAAACTTGAAAAGCTCAAAAAACCTTAGACCTTATTTGAAGAACCAACAATTTTAAAGTCTTAACACATCAAGTTTCAATAAATAAAAACTTGGTTATTTGTGAGTGTTAAAGAAAAAATTGGCCAAAATACAAGAAAAATTTGACGCAAGAAATTCCTTTTCACCAACTCAAAGTAGGAAGCAAGTATGGGGATTATAGGACTTGTTGGCTTTGCTTAATTGTGTCATCAATTTCTATATTTCAAGATTTATTGCAAGGAGTGATCATGGATAAATTTTGTAAATCCAATCTGAAGTTGTGATGTGCCTTTAGGGCTAGATACTTCCTTGGAACTTTTATTTGTATCACCATGAATTTGAATTTTGAATGGATTTATGGATTTTGTCATTGTGCCCATGTATATTTACATGACTTTTTCACTTTTATGGTTGAAGGAAATTTTAATATGTAACCTTAGAACTATATTTAAATGGACTATTGTAACCAATTGACCTTTTGTACAAGCAATTGATCACCAATATTTAACTATTTTTTCATGGCTAACAATCACCCCAACATTTCTTTTCATAAAGATTAGAAAAATCATTGCACATCATCCATACTTAATTTTCTAATGGTTTCTTAACTTTGCATTGATTGTTCACATAAACCATGTCCACATACAAAATATCATATCTAAATTGAATGTAATTAGAACTTGTCAATGGTGGGTATGTTTCGATTTAACATTACATTCAAAATATTATAAATCAATGTTGAGCTAGCTAACACATTTTAAACATTGATTTTGTAAAACTAGAACTTTGTGATGGAGAGATGGGGATAGAAAGTGTACATTGGAAAGTGATTGATTACTGAATTGTATCATCAATGAACAATTAAATTATGTCACTTGTGAATGGTTGTTGCCAAGGTTAACCATATCACTTCTCCTTGCTATTTGTATTGGAGCAAACCTTTAGGGCACACTCTCCATTGAGAGTGATTGCACCAATAGAATGGGATCTCAAAAATTGTTCCCCTACTTGAGTTGTTATTGAAGGAATGATGCATGAGATACATTTAACTAATCTATTTTGTAGGCAATTGCCAATATTGAAATCTTGATAGGTGACATATCACCTTTAATATTGTGTGATCAAAGCATAGATCAATTTGGGAACACCACTAGATGAACTAGAACTTCTTTTGATCCATTTGACACTTGATGATTCAAGAACATTCACTTATGTTTTATCTTTGACATCATGGAGTAACCTAATTATTGGGTGACTCTCACTTAGGCCAAGGGTTCCTTCCATCCAACTCTTCTATTAGAAGAGCTCCAATAGTTGACACTATTTGCTCCTCTACTAGTGTTGATCAAATCCAAGGTATTGCATTAATTGTTTTCCCTCCTCACCCATAACCATGAAAAACAAGATGCTATATGATTAGACGATCTTTAATGCACAACCGTGGCCAATCATTATAGCCAACCAATGAAGACTAATCATTTTGGTGTCTCATTGCTTTTTTAGCCACACAATAATGTGACCATTTTGCAAGCCAAACCATGAGTCTAGTTCAAAAATATCGTATTTTGGTGGAGCTTCATCCAGATTTTGGAGTACAACAGCACCACTGGAGCTACTCTTCCAACATGTTTCTACTCTTTTCCTACCCAATGGACGTTCCCACTCTTGAAGCTAGAGTTCCTATAGAGTTTAGAGGTGTCGAACTTTTCTTTAAAATAGAAAGTTCCTTCAGCAAACTTTTTTTTGAGCAGTTAAAAGACAAGGTCAAAACCCTCTTATTAACTTTTGTGGCTTTCTGCTCAAGGATTGAAAGATATGGCTCTATGCTAGAAAGTGAAATTCTGACCCTCCACCCACATTCTTGGAAATTATTAATTTGCCAAGGTAATTGTACATTTATAAACCCTAATCTTAAGTTGCATACTCATGGATTTAGACAGATTTCAATTTGTTCTAACCCATGCTTCATCGATGGAGATGCAGCCAGTACATTATCATCTGCCCACATCCTCAATTTTCACACTCTGACCAATTGAACTATGAGTTGACCTTCAAACGCAGCGAGACAGATGCAGCCAGTGTATTATGGTCTGCCCACATCTCCAATTTACAAAATCTTACCAACTGTACTATGGGTTGACTCCAAAAGAAGGCAGCCTCCAGTTGTTTGGGGGTTGAGGAACAATAAGCAAATCTGAACTTGACTTACTTATGGCCTGATTGATAGGGGAGCTCCAAGGCTCAAGCAAAAGATTTGATGTGCATACTCTTATTTGTGTTTTACACAAGCCTTATGACTTTTGTCAAGACCCTCATCATACTCATTATCCTCAAGTAGAATTATTGCTTGTACATGCTTGCATTGCATTGCATTGCATTGCATCAAGAGAAAATGCCTCCACCCCTTGATGCTCATGGGATTTGACTCCATAATGTTAATGACATGGATTTACAATAAACCAACATCCATGCAAACAGAATAAGTTACCAATCACAACTTGTCTGTCTCACTTGTGCATCATCACGTCAGAATCGCACACCTCTCACAGAAATCAGGAGGTGAAATACCACATATACACAAGAAAAAACAATGCCTGAGAACTAGGAGCCAACACACTAGAAAACATATGAAAATATTCCTATTGCAACTCTCAAATGACTGAATTTGGCAATTAGCAAGCCCAAAGTAGCAGCCACACAGTAATTAAGTTTGCCCCTGTAAAAACAGGGACACACTTATTAGTGCATGCTTTTAGTTCCCATAGAAGGAATGCAGCTTATTCCATTGTCTTCTTGTAGAGGCATATGTCCCATGGAAAAGGGCCCCAACCCAAAGCATAACCCATGCTTGTAAGGCCTATTGCTTAGCTACTGTACAACAGGCTCCTTCCATTAGGACCTGTAAAATTTTTCAGGATAGCTAATGTACAAGCATTTTGCTAGCTATAAAAAACTCCATCTGCAAATTTCTTGCTGTCATGAAGATTATTTCCTTTGATGCTCCTATCTTTCATGTTTCTCTTGAATTTTCCCCCCTCCCTCTATGCTGCAACAAATACTACTCATCATTGTGCTCTGTGAGACCAAAGAAAGTGATGTTGTTAAGCCCACCTTACTGGGGCTCTCCACAAACTATCAATCTTGCAGTTCAGCCAAACAGCCATCATTGTAAACTTTCTGATGAAGAAGTAAATTTCAAGTTGCCTAGTATGTCCATTCTGAGGGAAGGCTTAGCTCTGGTGTGGTAGTTTGTTGTAGTATTGATGGGCAAGCCTTGCCACAAGATGCGAGCCAACCTTCTTCAAATGAGGGTTTGGGGTGCACCATGGCTGGGGAAATTAAACTGTGCGATATAGTAGGCCAAGAAGGCATTGAGGCTTTGTGATCTGCACAAATGGTTTTAGGATATATATGTTAGCAGATGATCTTGAGAGGAACTCCACATATTATACAGATGCAGAAAGCAAAATTGTGAGAAAAAGCTTCACTACACAGCTTGTTACATCCTCCATTTCACAGCACACAAAACTGAACAGTCTGGAAAAATACTTGCCTGGGCATGAAGCAGGATTGACCATTGATGAGGACATGGACGGATGTGAGCGTATGTTTTCCACATTGAGATTTAACAACTGCACTATCCGAGATGGGAGCAGCACAGATGAACATGCTGTTGGATCCAGTCACAATTGAAAATAGGTGATCAGATTAAAACTGTGTTCCAGGAAGGCAGAAGATCATTAGTAAAAAAATGAAACTAGTCTTCACAAGGGAGTGGGAGTTTAGCCATTTTTAGACTCAGATCAGATCACTTACCAGGCTTTCTTTTGAGTTCAGGACCATTGCCTGCACGGCGTGGAATGAACACCCCAGTACCACTGGACTCATGACCAGATCCCAGGAACACAGCCCGCATTCCCGACCCTCCTCCCCTGTTTGCACCTGTCCACTGTGGACTGATATAATCGTTACACCTCTCTGATTGATAGTGTCCATGGTAACACTTCTGCAAACCAGGCCCGCACCCTTGCTGCTGCTGCTGCTGATGTACAGGATAGAGCCTGCTCTGAGACCCTGACCCTGCTCCAAGCCCAGTTTTGACTGCCATTTGCTGTTCCAAAAGTTACATTCAGGAGGATTCACTTTTAGCTACAGAGAGCATGCAGACAACAACTTCATGTGGAGGAAAAACCAAAAGCAGCTTTGCTCTGCTTTCGATCTGAGTGCTTGCAAAGTACAACCTGCACTGAAGAATTGAAGTGCCTATACTGATATATTATTCCCAATGAGTCATCAGTGCAATCAATCCTCAAGGGGGGACATGCAGGGTTTCATATCATTTTGGAGAATTGACTCAATTACATCAATGCAAATGGACCCATCCAACAGACATATCCGATCCTGGAAGTGAAGGTATTGAAGGGCTTACATGGCTGCTACTGCAAACACGCCGATCATCCCCTCTTGTGGAGGAATTCCAGCTCTGCTCATTCGCAGATCCATTCATTGTAGTTCTTTCGTTTCTGTTCCTAAGGTATGGTAGGCTTCTAGGTGGAGATAACAGGCTACTGGCGGCCCTTGAAGGAGGAGGATTTCTTGCTACCATACCTCCAGGCACTACTCCTATCTTAACAGGGACCTCCTTACTGTTGTGTGTTTGCAGAGGCTGGCTATGGACATGCTGATGATGGTATCTGCTTGGAGGAACAGACGCGGACTTCTTCTGCTGGAATGTTTTCAATCTAATAACTTCTCCTGCTGCAGCATAGAGTAAATCCCACGCATCACTCTGCTGCTGTGCTTGAGAGGGAGTCGTTGGGGGAGAAGAAACTCGGGATGAAACCTGGGAAGAGCCCTTGGAACTCGCTGTACTGCTTGCTTGGCAGTGCAAGCCTGATGACGAGCTCCCACTGGACCAGCTTGATGGAGGAGACCCAGATGCCGCCTACCCACATTCCCACCACACTAAAGGGGATTAACCTGAGCTCGAGATGCAGCTGTATGCAACATAATCCTCAACAATTTCCTTTCTTCAAAACATGCTTCAAGAAATGCAAGAGCAGGGAAACTAAGAAACCTCTTACCTTGTGCGTTTCAATGTCAGAAACGGTGGGACGAGCTTCGCAATGAGTTTTCCCGCCAACGCCCCGGTGTCGCTGCTGCTGTATGATGCTGCTGCTTTCGTCCTGACTGTTGAGCATGGTTTGTGCAAGTCCTGCCAAGAGGAGTTCATCGTCCTCATCGTCTTCGGTCTCAGTGGAACGAGGTGACGAGGAGGAGCCAAGCGGTGAACTCGCCAAATCCGGCCAGGCTGCTGCTGCTGCTGCAGAAGAGCCGCCGCCAACAACAACGACACTCCCCTGCACCGACGATGATGCCATGGGGCTTCTGTCTTCCCGTATGTTGGAACGAATGATGCCGTGCACTCTGGCTACTTCGAATGCCATCGTTACTCGTGAAACCTCCTCGGTGCGCAGGCTTGTCAACTGAAGAAGCAGAGACTATGTAAGCAAAGCGTAAGAGCTCACTCTTTCTGCGACACGGATTTCATCTCTAGTTTTTGTTCCCTCATGCAGGCAATTTTCCGCCGTATCATGAGTTATTCTCTTCAACAAACCGCTCGCTACTGATATTGCGTATACACGGCTTCACACAAGCTCACGTATCACAAAGTCCGCAAATCTTTCTTCGCGCTGATGTCCGGACTTCTGTCTTGTCTTCAAAGCTTCGAAATGATGATAAGTCCGTCAAAACTCTTGAAAACCTTTATTTCTCAGCTCCGCTTGCTTGCTTACTTTCTTTTTTGCTGGCTCTTTCGCACTACAACTACACAATGGTATCTCGGGATATACGTATGAGGTGAAGTTGTCCCGGCTTCGGCTTCCGGAGCTCCAAGAATCTAGAAACTGCACAACATTAGAAATCGCCTCGGAATTGTTTGAAGACTCTACCATGCGCATAATGATAAGACTATGATACTCTTGGCGGGTTGAGAGAGTATTAAGAAGGCTCACGATGCTGGACACCTAGAAACAAGACTCCACAATCACTCCACCACAACCAAGTAAGAGACAAAAACCTCAAAATGCGCAAAGCGAAGGGGCGGTGAGGGCGACACAAACAAACCTCAAAGAAACCTCCAAAACCAACTCCGAATACTCTATCGCCTGCAGAGCACAATGTCGCCACTCCTCCAGTCGCGTCGCTAAGTCAGACACGACAGCCAGCCGACGGCCAACAAAGGCTGTACGAGCACTCACTCACAACGGAGGAAGAGGAAAGAAAGAAAGAGCGAGCTTAAGACACAGTCATAATCGGAGTTCAAGACCGCCAAAAAAGTCGAGTTTACATTCCCAAAAAAGCCACTCGAAGCTCCGACATTGGATCCACGCTGCGGCAAACTTCACTTCTATAAGGACCGGAGCTTCTTGCGATCAAAGAGAACAGTACTCGGAGCTGCAAGAGAAAGGGAGCAAGAGATGGAAGCAGCGCCGCTCGAAGCGAGCGCCTTTTCTGCGAGGGAGAGAAGAACCCGGGCGCATACGTACAGTACATATTTTGAATACTGTATAGGGGCCGTAATCGTACTTTGAGAACCGTATTGACACCAAAGTGTAGAAAAGAAACCACGACTTAGGGTCTAAGAAGAAGAAGAAGAAGAAAGAAGAAAGATTTCCTTTTTCTTTTCTTTTTATTTTTCTTTCTACTTGTTTTCCTTTGTTTCTTTTTTCCCAGGCTTTATGTGCAAGATAAGTGTTTTTTTTTTTTTTTAGTTTTTAAAAATTGGGTTATCGTCCAACCCAAATTTGCCAAAAGGAGGTCACACAAAGTTAGTCGTTTTGGGAAAGTCATAAGAAGGAACTTTAAATTTTTTTTAAAAAAACACAAAAGCGGCCACGGAGTGTCTGTTACTTCTGCAAAGAGTTAAGACTTTGTTTTTCCGCCTCTTTCTCTTTCCAAGGGGAAGGAACTTGGGGTGGGGGGTGGACGGGATGATGGGGTCGATATATATATTTTTTCTAGAGTGCTATTTGAAAAATTAATTTGGTGCTTTTGTAAATTAAGAAAATTTAACAAATTATATGTTCAGAAGTTCACACTGCTCTCTGCAAAACCAAATGCCTAGGGAAAACAACCCCCTAGAGAAAGAGAAAAATATAATATAATATAATAAAGGGGGACAATCTTTTTATAGGGTTTAGATTTTGGCTACTGACTGCTCTAGGGTTTAGGATTTGGCCAAGCCTGTCAGA
>Ga0116228_10005081_pt1 | contig 11710 bp, 10 predicted proteins | sample S1TSphfallax_2_FD_89694 | JGI IMG/M metagenome (GOLD analysis project Ga0116228, IMG submission 89694) | Host-associated microbial communities from peat moss isolated from Minnesota, USA - S1T2_Fc - Sphagnum fallax MG | ecosystem: Host-associated > Plants > Peat moss > Unclassified | place...
CATTCTAATCATATCAATACCTGCATACTCTGGTTGAGAGCGTTTGTCAAAAATGTCACAGGATAAACCTTGAGGACTCTGGCTCACAGTTAGATCCAAGAAATTACAAGAGAAGCCTTTAGAAGTGTAAAGAAAAGATGTGCATTTTCAAAAAGAACAGATTAACAGACCTGGACACAAGCTGCAGTGATTGTGTCAAGAATTGCACTAGTAGTGTGGCTGCTTGACTTAAGGCGGATGGTGCGCTGCTCAACATCTACTGCACTCTTGGCCCAAAATGTGAACACTGAAGGCTCAGTTACCTGCGTCTCCAACACAGAATGCAACAGGCCTAATTAGAAGAATCTGCTGCACAACCGAATATTCCATTCTTGGATCAAGGCAAAACACCTCACACTGAGTAGTACCTCAGTCCATCAGGGAAAGGGATTCCTCATCTAGATAAAAGAAGAAAGGTACTAGCAGACCAGAGGTTGAGTAGGAAATGCAGCAAAGCAGTGAGGAAAGATTTCTCACCTCCCACCGTTCAATGGTTTCTAAAGGATAAATGCGCAGCGTTAAACTCGTGCTCAGGTCCAACATCCTGACTCCATCCAAGCCTATCTACACATCTCCACCACAGGAGAACAAGGTAAAAAAAAGAAAATTTTGCTGACTAATTCCTGTCTCCCACAACTTGCCCTTCTTTCCATGACAAGCATCACTATCATTTTTGACCAAAAGTTTGATACCCATTCAATCTATTTTTCTCCTTCATTTCAGATCTCCAATAGTCCAGCAGTGGGATGAAGCAAAAGATAAAATCAGGTCTCCAATCTCAGCGTAATTTTTCTTCCAGACTTGGATGGCAAAATTCCACAGATATGCGCAACCCTAAAATGAACCCTGAGATAAAGACCAAGAGATGGTTGACAAATTCCTGAGTTTGTGAGCAGTCCCAATCTTACACACCATCTTTTGTCTTCCAGACTTGGAAACAGAACTCATAATAGAGCTCACAGCATCCAATTATACAAACCCTAGTAGGTTGGTCAACTTCTTTTATCAGAGTGCACAAGCTTTGCCAATGATTACAAAACCCTAAAATCCACCAGCCCTGATACGTAGATGATGCTGATGCTAAAACAAGAAAGGAATTTGAGCAGCAATATGTATGACAACAACAGGGTCATACAAAATACCTGGCAGATGACATCTTTTGAATCAGGCAACAGTTTGACCCGATACTTTTGAACACCTCCACCCAAGTCATATGTATCCACTTTGGGTGTTGCCCTTGACATTTTTGATCCACCTAAATCCTTATTATTATAAGTCACAAGGCTCGCTCCAGCTTCAAATCCACCTGAATTCCAAGGTGACACGTGTGATCCATAAGCGTCAAACCCTTGCAGTGCTTGTGGTTGCTGTCCTTGACCCCCATCATATACATATACCTCACCAATTCCCTGGCTCCCAGCACCAAATGCTTGTGCATCATATGCAGTTCCCCCACCTGAGGAGCTTCCTGACCTCCCAGGTGCAGAAGCTGGTGTCCCACCACCTTGCATATCACCACCCAGGTACCCAGCTTGCTCAAAACCCAGAGAAGCAGCAGCAGGCACACCACCATAGCCAGGACTTCCTTGCAGCAGCAGTCCATTGTCAAAATTGTAAGATGGCACCATAGGAGCATAATACGAATTAGGGTTGAACAAAAACTCGGAATTCAGATCTGCTATAATGGGCTCTTGAGCAGGAGTGATTGAACTGTGTGGGAAATCATAAGGGGAGCTAGGAGGAATCACTGGAGGTGGTGTGTGTGTCATGGGTACTATGGGTGGTGGAAGTGGCGGTGGTGGTGCATATGGAGGTGCACCAGGTGTATACAGATTAGAATAGTCAGGAGATGTCTGTTGATGATGCACTGCAGCTGGGGGTGCATAATTCGCTCCCCAACTTCCATAATTTCCCCCCCCATGCATGCTTTTTTCCCCTTTAACCCGATTCAAATTTCATGCAAGAAGATCAAAAAAAAGGAAATTCAAGTGAGCTTTGGATTAAAACCCTCTCGCCAAAACAAAAAAGTCTGAGAGCCACCCAACACTTGAGCTTCCCTAAACAAAGACAGACAAACAGCAACCCACTTGACCTAAATAGAAACCAAACTGAAACAAAAAATCCCACAACAAAACAAAAACAAATCCAATCACAACTCTCACAAGAAACAGAAGAAGAGAAAGAAGAAGTGCAAGTGTAGATCACAGCTACAAATTTGGGTAGGGGGATGAAGAAACCAAACAAGTCTCCAGACTAACAATCCTTCCAAACAACCCACAACAAAATTCAAACAGATGATGCAAATGGGTCAGACTCAAATACACCAGACCAGGATAAGAAAACTCCAACCCAACAGACTATGAAATCTCTGAATGTAATCTGAGTCTGTCAAAGGAGGAAAAACTAAAAGTATCTAGAGGCTTTTAGATCATGTATAGTTTTGCCTACAACAAGCTGCCAAAAAAAATCTTTGACTACAAAAACAACTACAAACCCAAATTTCTTGTCAGACTTGTTCATCATCTACCTACTTTTTTTCTTCTTCTGATAACATCAAATTTACACCAGAGCCACATGGGAAAATGAAATCTTGGAAAAATGAAATGTTGAGCAATGATGCTTTTCCATCATCATCTAGTAGAGTTCTTTTAGTCAGCCTAACTTATTTCTAGTTTTGCATCCTTCTTTCTCTGCAATACAAATTAGGGGTTGAAGAATCTTATTGCAACAAGGGGGTGCGTCACACTGTGGCCTTGCCATTTACATTAAAAAGTAAGTATCTTAAGGCAAAAGAAGAAATATGAAAACTCAAATATTTCAACATGCAAAAAAATCTAATCTTCAAAAAATCCTCTAAAAGAAACCAAAATCTTTCAAGATCTTATAACTCTATAATTAATCTCAAGTTTCAACACAAGCCAAAATACCATCTTTCAAAAATCCTCATATAAAAAAGACCTATTATTATTACCTAGGGGCCAAAATCCCTTAAGCTACTATAACTCTATTATAATGAATCTAAACACAATAATATCCTTGCCTTGGTAGGCAAGGCCAACAAACCCATTTCATTAGATTCTTCCATAGGCTTTCCTTTGGTCTTGTCAATTAATCATTGCACAAGTTTGACCTCATTTTGAACAAAAGTTTAGCCCCTTTTTTGGGGGAATTGAAAGTTAAAAGAGTCAAATTACAAAGGACAAAATGGCATGGTAGCCAACTACTTAAGTTTCTTTCACTACTCAAAAGTAAGGCATGGATTTCTCACACATATACATAAAGGCCATGTTGCTGTTTTGCCTCCTCCCCCTTTTTTTTCTCCTTCTTAAGGTGCCATATTTGGAGGAAAAGAACTTTGAAAATCACCACATTTAGACCATAGGTTCTTGTATGTATGTTGGTGGGGTTTTTTTTTTAAATCTACTTTTCTCTCTATAGCCAAATTTGGCTAAGTCGTCTTGCGGATGATTGCTAGTCCACCAAGGTCACAAAATTGGGAAAAAAAAAGAATTGTCACTATGTCACACTATATATTTATTTTGAAACATTTTCTATGCTTGAAACATATTTAGCTTCTTCACATGTATTCATTTTTCAAAGAGAAGAAGATATGTAACTTTTGATGAACCTTTACCCTTTATTATGAGCCCATGTCCTTTCCACAACCATTTTACTTTTATTTGAAGCTTGAATTGGAAATTTGGTCCAATCTATTTATTTGCAAATGTGAATACAAAACCCAATGATTGGATTCAAAGTTAACAAAATAAAAAAGCTTTAATATAAAATTTACCCAAAAGCAATCAAGGGATGATGATGATATAGTGAAGTTTGATTGAGTTCATATAGGACCAAGCAAATATTGCCCCATGTTCAAACTAAAACTTCAATGATAATGATATATAGAGAGAGAGAAAAAAAAAAAATTTCTGAAAAGGTTATTTCAGCAATGTTTTTAATTTTAAAAATTAGATCCTCAATATAATGAAATTCAACAATTATGGATGGAAGGTAACATTCGTTCATTTTATTATTTAGTCATTATTTTTTGCAAATATTTAACCAACTTTTTTTAAAGTATTCATAGCCACAATTTCTTGAGTTATTATACAAGCTAGTTGCTTTGTTTTCTATTGTTTGATAGAAGCAAGATGATGGAGGTAGGTATACATAAAATGACATGACAATTGTTGTAGAAATATTGCAATGGTTTAAAGCAAGGATTTTGTGAAGTGTTTAATGAGAGATGGGAAACAATAATTTGTAGGATAATACATTTTTTTTAATTTTTAAGAAAGTCATAAATGAGGAGATAGAGGTTGCATTACAACGTGAGAAAGATTTCTTCAATTGATATGTTGTATTTGTCAAAATCATTTTGAAGCAAGTGGAAAGTGGTTAGTAGGTAGACCACAAAAATATGTTTAAAATTTTATTATCAAACCAAGAAATTAAACAAGAAGGACAACATGAATGCATAAAATTAAAACAACATAAGACAAGAAAAGATCATACACCAATTGGTTTTTACTAGATCTTTGGCCACCTATCATGGCTATTGTGAATAAATATGATAATAATTCACAAGCCTTACACTTTTTCAAAATAGTTTAATAAAACATGGTACTATTAAAAAGTATTTGAAACTTTTAAATATCTTGGTTACTATGCTACAAAAAATGAAAGGTGGGTTAATCACTTGTCATCATTGAAATACAACCCATAGTGTGAGCCATGATAGAATCTTTATCTCTTAAAGTCATACACTACATGCACATGGAGATTTGAAGGTCACAAGAAAGTTCTTGAAATAATAGATGGATTGGATTTTCAAAGTGGGAAAAGTTTTTAACAACTAAACTTGTTATTGATTGGAATCAACAAGGGGAAAACATGGGTTACAAGGTTGTTTACTTTTTAAAGTATGACATTTTCATAGCCTTGAAGGTCAACATTCACCAAACAACATTGCACCTTGTGCCAACAACAAGGGAACAAACATGGGTGAATAAAGATACAAATCATATCAATGTATCAAAGATAGAAGACACACTATAAGTGACACTTGTCATTTCATTATTTGTAAATGGATTCTTCTTCCTTCTTTCAAATCATTGTATAAGCATCATAAAAAATTGCCTCCAAACATTAAAAGGAAAACCATGTGCATCAACAATGGATAGGATCTCACCTTTAATGATAATCCTTGGTCAACTTTGGAGACCACAAAAATATTTGTTCACAAACTTTTGTTGTCATATCTACATTCACAAGTTGAACAATTGAGTTTATCAAAACATTAAAAATGTTTTGGTTATTAGATTGATGTTCATTATATAATAGTGAGGAGTTTATAAGTTGGATGAAGGATGATTAGCCCAACATTTTAATCATCTTCATATTAGCAAATTGCATAAATGAACTACAACCTATACATTTGATTTTGCAATGACCACTAAAACATGTTTTTAAAGTCCAATTCAATACATGGATTATATTAACCATAAAAAAACTTATTGATAATAAACAAAAAACCACATGTGTTGATTTCAAAATGAATAATTGTTAAATACATATTTGTATACAATAATTCATTAACATGTACACAATCAATTGCATTCAAAAGTCATTTGGAAAAGGGCATGACCTTCATATACACTTTAAAATATAAAACATCATGTTCCTTCTCTTTGTAAATAAGGTGCATTGTTTTATCAATAGAATTCAATTCATTTCCTTTGTTTTACTTTTCTAATATGAAACTAAAATGAAAGAAAAAAGGTTAAGAGTAGTAAAATCAATTTATTTTTATTTTTTTAAAGCATGATAAGTTATGGATTCATATTATTCTTGTAGTTAAGCAAATTAAATCAATAATTATTTATGTTGTAGCTAGATTTGGTGTGACATTTTCCAAACATTGATCAATTAGATGTAGAAAAAATTGGTGAAATTGGGCTTATCAATAATGGCACAAATGTTTTATATCAATTCCTCTAACTACTATTCAAATTGCCACAATAGTTGTAGCTCCACTAACTGCTAATGCAAGTAGTGTAATTAATTGGGATGACAAGAATGTTGCAACAATTCAAGTCACTAATAATTCCTTAGATGTAATGTTGTTAAAATGTCCAATAAAAAATTACATCACATTCATGATGTTTAGCACAAATTAAATAATATGTTTGAAAGTCAAGATGTTGTCACCTAAATGGTTTTAAGAAATAATTTACAAACCTTAAAAATGTGAGAAAGTGAAAATGTTGTGAAACACATTTAATCTTTTCAATCATTATTGGAACAATTGTCAACCATAGGAGCTAGATTGCCCAATGATGATGTAGTTTTACCATTAATGCGATATACATGTTTATCATATAAAACATTTATAATCTTGGTGCAAAAACAACCAAATATTATGATCCCTTATCATTGATTTTTTCAAAAAAAAAATGTTAATGAAAGATTAAAATAATAAAACTAACAACATGTTAGCCTTATATGTTGGCAAGAGGCCATATAAGCCCAATAGAAGGTTCCAAAAAGTCAGACAACCTTTCTTCCAATCATCTTTCAAAGGAAATGACAATGTTGGTCCCTTTACATTTAATAACTGAAATTTTGAAAAAATAAAAAATAAAATAAAATGTTTTAGCTGTAAGAAAGTGGTTCATAGAATTAAAGATTGTAGAGTACAAATTGCTAAAGAAAAACCAAATATCATATAATCTAATTTAACTACTAAACATAATTCTAGTGACGTAGGAATTGGTTTATATGAGGTTCTTTGCAAAAAGTTTCATATGTCACTTCTACATGACCATTCCACTCGTATGGTTGTCCTTGGACCATTTCAAAGACAATTAAAAATTAACTACATCATTTTCAAACTTAATTACATCATAACTACTTCCTTTTCCTATTAACTTTCATAATAACTATCTCCCACCTTTCCTAGTAACTACATCCATTTTATAATTACTTCACTCCTTTTTCCTATCCACCAACATGGATATTTAAAAAAAATTAACATGTGTCTTTTCATCTCCGTGAAATGTATATTAATTTAAATTAAAATTGAAATCGACATAAATATATGAAAACATAAAAATAATAAAAATAATTGATTGTCATTAGTAGCACGTAACACCATGGAGTTCAAATAGACTATATGTGGCAATTTTAACAATTGCAAAAAATACCAATAATACATGATACCTTGACACTAATGCAAAAAATCATATGACACATCACATTGGCTCATTTGTAAATTTTATAATAAATGAGAAAATTGCCAATTGTATGTTTGGGGGTAATTCAACAAATGAAATAATTGGACAAGGAGATTTTTTAATTAAATTGAATATTTGTAATATAATAGAGGTGACAAATGAATTGCACATGTTAAGAATCCAAGAGAACTTAAATTCCCAACAAAATAATGCGATCATGCGAGCAATGAAATAATCATCAAATATTGTAATTTTTAAAAAAATGCACACTATCAAAAAAAATTCCCAATGTATTTTAAAAGTTGATTTACACAAGTTGGGTCCAAAAATAAACAAGAAGAGAATAATTAAATAATAATAATAGTCTTAATATAATAAAACATATTGCATATGAGGCCAAATCATATAAATCAACAAAAATGAAAAGAAATTGAATCCATGTCCAAAGGGTTGGGTACTTTGATAAGAAAATATTATCAATTTTTGTATAAAAAGGAAACAACATTGTTTTAAATTTCCTAAGGAAGGAGCTTCGAAAACCTAAGATATTTTTAAAATCTATACATAATGATGTATGTGGATATGTAAGAACTTTGTTTTTTTTTCAAGGTGCCCTTACTTTGTTATGTTTATAAATGATAAATTCCAATATACCAAATTTACTTTGTTAAAAAATAAAGTTGAAGTCCTTTTAAAATTTCAACAATAGAAATCAATAGTTAAAAACCAAACAAAAAAATTAAATTAAATAAAATTAAAGTATATATATATGTTGAAATGTGATAGTGGGGTGATTTAATGAGTTTCATATCTTTTTGTCAAAACCACAATATTTGGCATCAATTTACAACACCCCATACCCTAAGAAAAAAGGAATTTGTGAAAGGAAAAATCCTACATTAACACGAGTAATTTTATTACACTTTTTCATTTTCTCTTGCCAAAGTCCTACTAGAGCAAAGCTTTAATGACTGTAAATTACCTTTAGAATAGATGTCCAACTAAATTCTTATTAAAAAATAAAAATCTTTATGAGTGTGGCCATTAATTTGGCCTACTTTTACACATTTAGGATTCTATGGATTCACTATATGTGCCTTATTCCCCAAAAAGTCTAAGCACAAGTTAGAATCACATTCCCATAAATGCATTTCTTTGGATATAATGATCAATCCAATGCATATAAACTTCAAATCAAGTTAACAAAACAACATTGTTTTTAGAAATGTCACTTTTGACGAAACTAATTATATGTATTTCACCACATAAAGATATATTTGTAGAAGAAGTCAACCAAATTAATGATCTCATTCTAGATTATTTTTTCCTCAAAAGTTTAATAGGACCAGCTCATTCCATAAGTTCAATTCCAATTTTGAATTTATATTCTTGAAACCCATCTATCCCTAAAATTCCATCAATTAGTTATTCTTAACAATCACTTTCAAATGAACCAACAATATCAAATCAACCATTAATTAACATTGACCATTCCACATATCAAAATAATTCCATAATAATCCCAAATCTCAATGTTGTTGAAGGGAATTCCATATTAAGTGTCCACGATAACAATGATCACAATGAACTCCAATTTATGCCTAAAGGGTTAACATCACGTGAAAGAAGCCACTTAAGACAAGTTACACAAATTTCTCAACATACACAAAGAATAATTAAAAAGCCCAATATATTCATAAAATGGAAGGTAATTTAAAACTAGGTTCTAACAAAAGTCCTAAAGCCTTATTACATGACCAAAGTTTAACACACATAAAACCTACCAACATATAATGAAAGCCCTTAGTCTCTCAAATGCTTCACATTACGAGAAAACCATTCAATCATAACTAGATTACCTAAAGAAAAATAAAACATGAATCCTTACTTTTACTCAAGGATAGAAACCTTTCACAAGCAAATGGATTTTTTAAATAAAATACAAGCCAAAACTCAAATGGTAGTATCAATACATATAAAACACACACTGTGGCAAAATGATTTACACAAAATGCAAGTTTAGACTTGGGAGAAATATTTTCCCCACTTGTAAAAATAAATTCCATACATATATTATTAGCATTCGATGCATGCTTTCATTTTGAAATTCATCAGTATAATGCCAAAACAACCTTCTTATGAGGAACTTTATGTGGAAATGTTCACTTGAAATTCCTAAAGGTTTAAAACCTTCAAAATTTGACCTCCAACAATTAAAAAAAGTTACAAAAGTCCATTTTTGGCCTCCGCCAATCTTCAAGAGCTTAATACAAAAGGTTGAATACCCTTAATTCAACAAAAAAACTTTAAAAAGAAAAAAGAAAATCCCATCATATATGTCCAAACTCATGAGAATTACATTTTCATCATTTTGGCTATCTATGTGTATGATGAGATAGTGGCAACTCCTAAGTGTTTGTTAACAAATGCCAACCCTCCTTGAAAATGAATTTGAAATTATTTATGAAGGTGACTTTCATTCAATTGTTGGCCTTTGAATCACTTGAGACCAAGTCAAAAAATGGCTATTCATTTTACAAGACAAGTATTTACATGGAGTGTTACATTAGTACAACATGTTTAACTCAAATTCCATTTTCACGCCATTTGAAATAGGATATAAACTTTCCAAAGATGGTTCCCCTCAAATTAAAGAAGGTCAAGACCAAATGTCCTTGGTACTTTATGCCCAAGCAATGGGCAATTCATGCACAATAATGTATACAATACCCAACACCAACCACATCATCAATTCATTAATTCAAATTTCATTTGTTCGAGACTTTTGCCATTGGTAAGCAATGAAGTGGACCTTGCAATATATCAAAGGTACTACCACTTTAGGGTTCAAATACCAACATCAAGCTAATGGACACATCCCTTGTGGTTTTTCATATGAAATTTGGGCTCATGATCAAGATACAAGACAATCTACTTCCATGTATTATTTTCCAAAGCAAGTGCATATCAATATTCATTTTACATGAGTTTAAATGTTGGTTCAACAAATTGTTTTGGAATATATTCCCACTACTAAAATGGATATATAAATATTTTCACCAAAAAATTATTTATAAAGTGCCATTATAATCGCATGAAGGCTTTGGATGTTTTTTAATATTCCATTGTCATGATAATGAGCCCAAAGACCCCTCAAATGAATCACCATTACCCAAAATTTAAGTCTTCCTAGTTTGAAAACATTTTCCACCTTATTTTGGTCTACATAATTATGTTATTGTGATTAGCATCCAAATGCTCTTGCTTCTTATTTTATTTTATTTTCTTTCCAAACTTCTTTAATTTTTCAAATTTAATAAACCCCCAACCCACATTTATGAAAAATGCAAGAGCCATGATAATAACTTCAGAAACAATCAATTTTCTTTTCAACAAATGTCCAAGGAAGTTTAATTATGTGGGAATATTAATTACATGGAAAATAAAATAAATAAAATGAATTGAATTTTATTAATAAAACAATCTTGCAAATGAATTATCATTTGTTTCATTTTACTTTTTTAAAATAATAACCTCAAATTAAAAATGTTTAATTAATTGCATGTTGTATGAAGAAAGTTAAGGAGATGAGGAACATGATTGTCAAGGGAAGTCTATTACAATTTCAATAATTATAAGCAACAAGAAGCAACGTGTATGACAATTGCTAGCCACCATAATGTCCCCATTAACCTTATGAACTTTTGCCAACAAGTGGAAATCAATGCCATAGATTAACCAACACATTGAGTTTTTATCATAAGATCAACAACAATGGAAAGACTTAACATGAAGGTGGTTAGCTTGATAAACCTTTCTTAAAAATAAAAAAACCTATTGATAGGGTCATTTTGAACATTCCAAAAGCAAAAATATTTTCTTTCTTCAACAAACAAGCCACTAAACCAGAGGAAGAAGAAATTTTCATTGAAAATGCCATCACATGTTATAAATGTCTTGTAAACTTAAACGAAAACAAAAACAAAATCAATATTAAATTGATACACATGGTGTACATGTTTAAGGTTATGTTTTTCCCAAAATATGGGACACTTATTTTGTGCATGGATAACATTACAAATGCAATCTTGACAAAAAATGTGACCACAAATAGTTGAACTTTTAAATTTAATTTCATCCATGCAAATTAAAGGACTAATGTTTTGTTTTCTTTTGGTGGATTCAACATCCACATCTTTGTTTTAAGTCTACCTTTGAATAATTTATCAACAAATTAGTAATATTATGGGTTTTATCTTCGTGCCATGGACTTTAATATATGAAAGACCAAAAAAATTGTAAACAAAACCAAAAAGCATATCAACTAAAAATATGTTTTTCTATTCACTACTACCAAAATGGGGTGCAATTTACTAGTTTAAGTCACTATAGGACCTTAAAAATGAAATAACTTCATTGCATTTTACTGATTTCAC
>Ga0116228_10005082_pt1 | contig 11709 bp, 10 predicted proteins | sample S1TSphfallax_2_FD_89694 | JGI IMG/M metagenome (GOLD analysis project Ga0116228, IMG submission 89694) | Host-associated microbial communities from peat moss isolated from Minnesota, USA - S1T2_Fc - Sphagnum fallax MG | ecosystem: Host-associated > Plants > Peat moss > Unclassified | place...
CCTGCCAGAGTTTCGGGTGGCCGACCTGGTCCGTGATCGCGCATTGCTGGAACTGGCAAAGGACGAAGCCGCCCGCTTTGTGGCTCACGCCGATGACGAGGCCTCTCCCGAAGAGAAGGCGCGGGTGTGGAACAGGTTGAAAGATGCATGGCAGCGTCGCTATGGACTGGTGGAAGCCTAAGCATTCGCAGTGAGGCCGAAAATAGATTCGCCGGAAGAGATTTCGTCGGCGAATTCGCGGACCTCGAGATCACAACTGGACACCTGGATTTTGTTGGACTGAGGAAGGCCCGCGGTGCGCTGGCAATAACTGGTCAGCAGAAGATGGGAGTTGTTTGAGAGTTCCAGGCCCAGCGCCACGAGCATAATGTAAATGTCCATGACGGCGGCGCGTTCAAACTCGAAAACGACCTGGAGGACGCCCGGCGCGGGACGGCGATGGCGCAGCAGCCAGCCTCCCGACGGTACCAACACCAGGGAAAGCATGCGCAGTGTTTGCTGATTGTCTTCAAATGAGCGGGCCTGGAGCCGCAGATCGGAGCTCTCAACCTGTGCTTCGATCGGGGAATCTCCTGGTGGCGGCATAGTCGTCTCATCGGATATCAGGAAGCGGGCGAGAGGTGACGGTAGTAAGCCTAAACAGGCAAGGGGCCCTCATCCGCTGGTGAAATCCGTGGAGCGTTGATTCGAGTGATTTGATTGCAAGGGAAAGGAGCGCAGTCGATGCTGGTGGGAACGGGCGTGGATATTACCGAAGTGGACCGCATCCGCCGGTCGCTGGCGCGGTTTGGCAGCCGGTTCACCGGCCACATTTATACCGCACAGGAAATTGCCTATTGCGAGGCCCGGCGACTGCGTGCCGCAGAGAGCTTTGCGGCACGGTTCGCGGCAAAGGAGGCGGCGGCAAAGGCGCTGGGGACGGGAATCGGGCGCGGCGTGACCTGGAAGGAGATCGAGGTGCAACGGAAGCCTGGCCATGCGCCTACCCTTGCGCTCACAGGGCGGGCAGCCGAACATGCCGCGCGGCTCGGCGTGCGACACATGCGCCTTTCTTTGACGCACACGGCCCAGCTTGCCATGGCGATGGTCCATTTCGAGGACTGACGCGAACGGTCGAATCATTCAGCTTCTTTGCTGCAACGGTTGTGGGCGGAGACTCATCCTAGGGAGGACATTCGAGGTCCGCAAGTGCGGGTCATAGGCCGAAGAGTTTGGTTTTGTTAGTCTTATTGCGAGTTCGCACAAGACCATCGCCGTAAGAGTGAGTCACCTGAAGGAGACGTGTGCCGAGTCAACAGGAAGTCCGATGGTCGCAACTCAAGGTTGGTGTGCTGGTGCTGGTCGCGCTTCTTGCGCTGACCGCTCTGGTTTTTTTGATGTCCGGCGACACGGGCGGGCTTTTTACGGGAAAGCTCACCCTGACTTCCTACTTTGAGAACTCGGCGGGACTGAAGGTTGGGGCGCCTGTGACGCTGGAAGGGGTCACGGTCGGGAATGTGAAACAGATCCGCATCGTTCCCCAGCGGCAATTGACGCCGGTTGAAGTGATTATGAAGGTCAGCCGGAAGTACAGCGACGGCCTGCACAAGGACACAAAGGCCAGCCTCGATACTGTTGGCGTGCTGGGCGACACAGTGGTCGATCTGGACAGCAAGCATGCGACTGGCCCCATGGCCCAGAATAATGACGAACTAAGCACGAACGAGACGCCGAATCTGACGGATGTCATCAAGTCGAGCCAGGGGACGATCGAACAACTGAATACGATCCTGGCCAAGCTCGATAACCTGGTCGATTCACTGAACACGGGCAAAGGCTCGATCGGGCAGTTGATCAACAGCCCCGACCTCTACAACAAGGCAATTGCGACGGTGAACCAGTTGCAGGCGCTGACGGACCAGATCAGCAACGGGAAAGGCACGATCGGCAAGCTGGTCTCCGACGACACGCTCTACAACAATTTGAATACCGGTGTCGCCAAGTTGACGGACATCACAACGAAACTCGATTCAGGACAGGGCAGCATCGGGAAGCTGCTCAAGGACGACTCGCTTTATAACAACCTGAACAGTACGGTGACCCAGGCGAACCAGCTTATGGCGCAGATCAACGCCGGCCAGGGTGCGCTTGGCGTGATGACCAAAGACCCGCAGTTCGCGCAGAAACTGCAGGACACCGTCACCAAGCTCGATTCGATCCTGAACCGCGTGGATAGCGGCGAGGGCACGCTGGGGCAGCTGGTCCGCAATCCGTCTCTGTATAACAACAGCGACCAGATGCTGACGGAAACGCGAGGCCTGGTGACGGCCATCCGTGAAGATCCGAAGAAGTATCTGACTTTCCATGTCAAAGTTTTTTAGCCGCTCTTACCAGACGAGTTTAGCGAGCTGCTGCGACGGGAGAAAGTTTCATCGGGTCATCGTTGAAACAGTCCTGCCGGCTCGCCCGCTGGTAAACAGCCTGTCCACCTGTGTTAACTTTCTGCTTACCGGTAGCAGGCACGAATTGCTGTCGCTCTGCGTTGAGCAGGCGGCAATGCCGCTCAAGATTCTGTTCCAGATTAGACTGCCTTTCCTCCAGGAGACCCCATGCATTTTCAACGAATTGCCGCAGTTTTGCTGTTAGGGACGGGGGTAGCGTATGCCCAGAGCACGTTGCCTGAACTGAGAAGCCTGGCCGATCCGGATGCGGGATCGACGCCGGCGGAGCCAAAGGCGTTGAGGAGCTTCGACGTGAGTTCGATCGACCGCAGCGCGGACCCCTGCCAGGATTTCTATCAATACGCTTGCGGCAACTGGGTCAAGAACAATCCCATCCCCGGGGACCAGGTCCGATGGGGCACCTTCAATCAACTGGCCGAGCGCAATCTTTACCTGGAGTACAAGGAGCTCGAGGCTGCATCGAAACCCAGCGCCAGCCGCACGCCACTGGAAGCACAGTTCGGCGATTTTTTTGGCGCGTGCATGAACAAGCCGCTTGCGGATGAGCAGGGGATCAAGCCACTTCTGCCGGAGTTGCAGGCCATCGACGGCCTGAGCAGCAAACAGGAGCTTGCGGGCTTGATGGCCAAACTGAGCACGCAGGATTCTGCCAGCTCTCCAGAATTTTTCCGCCTGGGTGTCCAGCAGGACCAGAAGGACTCGTCGCAGCAGATCGCGACCATCTTCCAGGGCGGCGTGGGGCTGCCGGACCGCGATTATTACATCAACCAGGACGACCGCTCGAAGAAGATCCTCGAGCAATACCGTCAGCACGTGATTGCGATGTTCAAGCTTGCCGGCGATTCACCGGAACAGGCTGAAGCAGAAGCAAAAAGTGTGCTGGCAATCGAAACAGCCTTCGCAAAAGCGGAGACGGCACGGGTTGAGCTGCGAAACCCGAAGAATGTGTACCACATCATGACGATCGACCAGTTGAAGGAGCTGGCGCCTAATTTCGAGTGGCGTACCTACTTCGACCAGGTGGGTATCGGGCAGTTCAGCACACTGAACGTGGCGACGCCAGATTTCTTCAAAGCAGCCAGCGCCCAGATCCAGGATGAAGATCTGAGCGCATGGAAGAGCTACCTGAAATGGCATGCGATCCACGAGGCCGCGCCGTTCCTCTCCAGCAGCTTTGTCGACGAGAACTTCCATTTCTACGGCAATGAGCTGAATGGCCAGAAGGAAATCACGCCGCTCTGGAAGCGCTGCACCAGCCTGACGGACCGCTATCTGGGTGAGGCTGTCGGCCAGGACTGGGTCAAGGAGAATTTTCCACCGCAGGACAAGGCAAGCATGGAGAAACTGGTAGCTGCACTCGATAAGGCGCTGGGCGAGGACATCCAGCAACTGCCGTGGATGTCGGATGCGACCAAGAAAGAGGCAGAGCTCAAGCTTTCACTTATCCGCAACAAGATCGGCTACCCGGAGCACTGGAAGGATTATTCGTCGATCAAGGTGTCGCCGGACACGCTGCTCGAAAATGTGGACCACGCGGCGCACTTTGCGGAGCAATTCAACTTCAACAAGCTGGGCAAGCCTGTGGACGAGTCGGAATGGGGGATGACACCGCCGACGGTGAACGCGTACTACAACCCGGCGATGAATGACATCAATTTTCCAGCCGGGATTCTGCAGCCGCCGTTCTACGACTTCAGCAAGGACCCGGCAGTGAATTTTGGCGGCATCGGTGTGGTGATCGGGCATGAGATGACGCACGGCTTCGACGATCAGGGCAGCCAATACGACGGCAAGGGCAACCTGCGCGAGTGGCAGACGCCAGAGGACCGCAAGGCCTTTACCGAGCGCACGGATTGCGAGGTGAAGGAGTACGGCGGCTTTGAGAGCGCACCCGGCCAGAACCTGAATGGAAAGCTAACGCTGGGCGAGAACACGGCTGATAATGGCGGCCTGCGGATCGCGTTTCAGGCCATGATGGACACTCTGCAGCAGGAAGGCAAGAAAGCGGAGACCAAGAAAATCGATGGCTTCACGCCGGAGCAGCGCTTCTTCATTTCATTTGCGCAGATCTGGTGCAGCAACCAGACCGAGCAATCGCTGCGCGTCACGGCGAAGACCGATCCTCACTCGCCAGGAAAGTTCCGGACGGATGGGTCCGTGCAGAACTTCGATGAGTTCGGCAAGGCCTTCAACTGCAAGAAAGGGACACCGATGTATCCGGAGAACTCCTGCCGTGTCTGGTAGGACCGCCGTTCGGCAGGGGTTTCCTGCACGCTGGATGGAGAGAGGCGCGGCTTAAGAGTGTTTTGGATGCCGCGCCCTAGCAGAAAGTGGCCCTTGCTTTTACAATCGTTGGGGGAGTAGTCCCACCAGAGTTTTGCTGCAAGTGCAGACCATGGCTGCCGCTCCCGGCGGTCAGGATGAAGGAAACGCATGAAGTTGAGGAAGTTTGGCCAAGTACTTCTGGCCGCAGCAGTCGGTATTGGTAGCAGCCTTGGGATTACATCCTGTGTCCAGATCCACACCGTCGGTTATTTCTATGTGACCGGCTCGCAATACAACCAGATCGGCGTCTACAAGATTTACAACAACACCGGCAACCTGGCGCAGGTGGGCACGCCCATCAGCTCGGGGGGAGTGAACCCGGTGGACGCGATCACGGCCAAGTCGGGAAGATTTCTCTATGTCCTGAATGCCGGCTGTGCGGACCCGACGGCCTATCCGAACGCCAAATATAAGTGCGCTTCCGGCCAGACGCCGACGGCAAGCAATATTCAATTGTTCACGATCGGGGGCGACGGCACGCTCACACCGGAGTTGAGCTACACCAGCCAGGGCCTGAACTCAGTCGCTATTTCGCTCGACAGTACTGGCAATTACATGTACATCCTGGACCAGAATGTTCCCACAACGAACATTCCCAGCCAGTATGCGGCGGATGGCGACGTCACCATCTACGCCATCGATCCGAATACGGGCCGGCTTTCGATCCAGCAGAACCTGCAGCAGGAAGGGAACAACGGCTACCCGCTGTATATTTTCCCAACGGGCGTCGCGCCAGTCTGGTTCAAGACATACAGCTCTTATCTCTACATCATCGACCGGAATGACGGGGCATTGCCGAATCCGACTTACCTGACGGTCTACAGCACGACGACCGGCGGACAACTGCAGGTCACCCAGAATGCGGAAATTCCGACGGGCGCGACGAACCTGGTGTACGCGACGACTGGAAGCACCTATTTCTTCCTCCTGGATGCAGGAGACCCCACCAATAGCTCGTCGCCAAACTACAACGGCACGATCTACACGTATCAGACGGGGACGAACGGAAACCTGACGCCGGTGCTCGGTGGCACGGTGACGCAGGCTTCAGAGGGCTACACGATCGGGGTAAATCCAGACGTGATGGTCGCGAGCAGTAACGTTTCGAGCAGCGGCACGTATCTTTGGGTCGCCAATTACGGGCCGAACACGAGCAGCTCGGGTGCGGATGCGGCCAGCAATGTGTCTTCCTATGACGTCTCTTCTGCCGGCCAGATTACGCCCGTGGCAGGCGTTGAAGGCGGCGGCATCAATAGCGGGAGCGGGTCCGGGCCGCGATGCATTCTGGAAGACCCGTCTAACCAGTACCTGTTCACTGCGGATTTCGCCAGCAACACCATCGTGGAATACGTGATCAACACAGAAAATGGCTTGCTGGTTGCACCGCGAGGAACAGCAACGACGACGGCGCCGGGCAATCCGACATGGTGTGTTGCCAGCGGCAATGTGTTCTAGTTGAAACGGACGACCACTGCGCCTGCTGGCCGAAAGCGGGCGCAGCTTTTACAATGAGGCAGGTTTTCTAATCAACCCAGAGTTGCTGCGAGCGCAGCCCTACGCACAGGCCAGACCGGCGGATCGCGAAGACGAAGGAAGCACATGAAGTTTGGAAATGTCGGCCGCGCAGTATGGGCCGGAGCCGTATCGATGGGTCTGCTGCTGGGAATCGCTGCCTGCGGCAAAGACAACACCATCGACTATCTTTTCGTAGCAAACGCGAAGAATAATCCCGGCCAGATCAATGTCTACCTGGTGGATGGCGAGTCCGGCTCGCTGACACAGATTCTGGATTCTCCATATCCCTCGGGCGCGACGAACCAGGGCCGTTTTCCGGTCTCGCTGGTGACTTCGCCGAATCAGAAATATCTCTATGTGCTGAATCATGACGACAACACAATCGTCTATTTCGGAATCGGCACCGACGCGAAACTCTATCCCGAGCACACGTACAACACACCGGGAAACAGCCCGACGTCGATGAAAATGAGCGCAGACGGCACCCTGCTGTATGTGGTGGATGCGTTTCAGGCCCAGTACAACGCAACGAACCCGGGGCCGGGCGCGGTGGTCGTGTATCCCATCAGCGCAGCAGACGGAAGCCTGGGAACACCGACCAGTTATGCTGCCTGCAACAACCCGGTGGACCTGGCCCTGCCGAGCGGCGGCGGCTTTGTCTATGTGGTGAATGACCCTGCCGGGCAGCCGCCGAAGCTGGCCCAGGACATTGCCAGCACGTCCGTGGGAGCCAATGGCACCAGCACCATCACATATACTGCGACCGGAGCGTGCGTTGCCGACAGCGGCCAGGTGAATGTCTATAGCATTGCCAGCGGCGGCGTCCTTACGCAGATCGCGGGCTCACCCTTTGCCGCAGGCGCGCAGCCGGTGGCCATTGCAAGCGATGCTTCGGGCAGCCACGTCTATATCGCCGACACGATCAACAATGTGCTGCTCGGCTATACAGCAAGCAGTGGCGTGTTGACCCCGAGCGCGACGCCATCCTACTTGACCGGCAACTCTCCGGATGCAGTCACCCTCGATGCGACCGGTCAATATCTCTTTGTTGCCAATTATTCCGGTTCGCTGTCCTCGTTCAGCGTCGGGGCCGGCGGCATTCTTTCGACGCTTGAACAGGATACCGATGTGAACGCGGGTGCAAGCTATGTCTTCATTGAACCGAATGGCGGCAAGTTTTTGTACGTCTCCGGTTTTCTCGACAGCACCGTCTTCGGCACGGAGTTGAATACAGCGAACGGCGCGTTGAGCACTGTGCAGTATTCTCCGTTCACGGCGGCGGGGCAGCCGACAGCCATCGCAGCCATCACCCATGGCGCCCCTCCGAAATGAGCGCGTGGAAGCCGAAACAGGAGAGACCGGCTGCTCTGGTCGAAAGCGGGAGCAGCTTTTACAATGAGGCAGGATTTCCAATCATCACAGAATTGCTGCGAGCGCAGCCCCTACGCAGGACGGACCATCGAAACGCGAGGACGAAGGAAGCACATGAAGTTTAGATCTATCGGCCGGGCAGCCTGGGCCGGAGCAGTATCGGTGGGCCTGGTCCTGGGAATCGCAGCCTGTGGTCGCAGTAACACGATCGACTATCTTTTTGTCGCCAGTGCGAAGAACAACCCTGGCCAGCTCGAAGTGTATTACGTCGACAATGAATCGGGCGTGCTCACGCCGGCCTCAGGGTCACCGTACACCACCGGCCGGGACCCGGTATCGCTGGCGACCTCCCCGAATCAGCAATTCGTGTACGTATTGAACTATGAAGACAATACGATCGTGTCGTATTCCATCGGTGCAAACGCGGCGCTGACGAAGGGGAAATCGTACACAACTCCCGGCAGTTACCCGACTTCAATGAAGATCAATGTCGCCGGCACTTTTCTTTACGTGCTCGACTCATTTCAGTCCCAGTACAGCCCAACGAATCCGGGGCCCGGGGCCGTCGTAGTCTATCCCATCAACACAGACGGCTCTCTCGGCAGCCCGACAAGCTATCCGGTATGCAACAACCCCGTGGACCTGACAGTACTCAACAACGGCAACTTTATCTACGTCGTTGACGATCCAGCCGATCAACCACCCAAGCTGGCACAGAATGCCACCTTCCCGATCAGCATCGTCACCTACCAGGCTGTTGGCGCCTGTGCGGCGGACAGTGGACAGATCAGTGCATTCAATGTCGGCAGCGGTGGCACGCTTACCCAGGTTTCCGGTTCTCCGTTTGCCGCCGGCACGACGCCCGGAGCGATCGCAAGCACTCCGTCCGATAACTTCGTCTATGTGACGGACCGTATCAACAGCCAGCTACTGGCCTATACGACAGAGAACGATGGCGCCCTGCTCGCCATTAACAACGGCCCTTTCATCACCGGCAACTTCCCGGATGCGGTGACGGTCGATCCTCGCGGCTTGTATGTTTACGTCGCGAATTATTCCCCAAGCACGATCAGCGTTTATTCGATCGCCCAATCCACCGGGATCCCCGGCGCCTCTGCCACAGGGACACAAAATGTGGATACCGGTCCGACGTTCGTCTTCATTGAACCCAACGCGGGCAAGTATCTCTACACCTCAAACTTCGTGGAAGGCGATCTTTCCGGACTGCAGTTGAATGCCAACACAGGCGCGTTGACTGCCCTCGAGAATAGTCCGTTCCCAGCGGCAGGCGGCCCGACGGCAATTGCCGCAGTGACGCACGGCAACCACCCGACCGAGGTGCTTCCGCAGTACTAACTTCTTCAACAAGCGATCAAGAGCGAGTATCCGAGGGCTGAAGAGCTAGCGGATACTCGCTTTTTGCTTTGTCTCCAATCCGAAGCAGCGCTTGATCCATGCCTGGCCCGGTCTTTCGATAAAGCGGACAGCCAGCAGCGCGGCAAGTACCAGCAGCAGGTACGACAGCCAGGGATCGAAGACGATCAGGCCAGTGCGCTCCAGGATTTTCGAATCGTGAATGATGTTCCAGAGATTGAAGTGCAGAATATACAGGCAATAGCTGGCCTCTCCCACAACCAGCAGGGGCAGGACGCTGAATAGCTTGGTCAGCAGGTTGGTCCCTGCCAGCCCCAGAACGATGGCCCCGAATACCGGCATGAGCAGACCATCATGCATAAACACGTAGGGCATGCGGTCTCCAAAATAGAGGACCAGGTAGGCTGCGCTAAAACCAAGGGCGCCGATGAGCAGCCGTCGCCGGCTTTTCTCGGGCAGGAAGTCATTCAGGCTTGCCAGGGCAATCCCGAACAGAAACGAGGGGACATGCTGGATTGGCCCGAATTTAAGCGCGCGCAGCCACCAGCCACTGGAGTAGCGGTCAATATGCAGATCGCCGTCAGGATGCAGCAACATATAAAGACTGGGCAGGACTAAGCCCAGCATCCAGAAGCCCAGCATCGTGAGCAGAATGGCAGGGGGTCTGGTGAGGCGGCGACGCAGAAACTCCCAGGTGATCAGCAAAGGGAAAATAGCATAGAAGAGCAGGTCCGTTGAGAGGGTCCATGCCGGCGTATTCCAAAAAGTACAAAGCAGCGGGTGCCAGCCTTGCAGCAAAAGCGGCGTAAGGATGACGCCCAGATAGAAGTGGCCGCGCGACTGCACATGGAACTCCTGCATGAGCATGCCGATGGACACGATGAGACTGAACAGATAGACGGGGTAGATCCGAGAGATACGGGCGATCCAGAACTTGCGAGCATTCATCTCGCCGGCGTCGGCACGCTCGCGATAGTTGTACGCAAGCACAAAACCGGAGAGCAGCAGGAAGAAGCTTACGGACACATAGCCGTTGTCCACGATGGGCGCGAATGGGCCGAACCATTTGGGATTGGAAAAATGAAAGAAGACAATGTTGAGAGCTGCCAGGGCACGCATACCGGTAAGCGCGGGCAGCATGGATTTGCGCTGTATGGGTGTCTGGATCGCGTCCATCTCAGGAACAGCCAGCGGGAGACTGCCGGGATGAGATGCATTCGGGGGAATGGGATTCACTGCCGATCCAGGTCGCGCGTCACGGGATGCATCAGCCAGTGACGAGTGAGCCGATCTTTTCGCCGCTCGCCACGCGCAGAATGTTGCCCCGGGTGTTCATGTTGAAGATGATCATCGGCATCGCATTATCTTTGCAGAGGCTGACAGCAGTCATGTCCATGACCTTCAGGCCTTTTTGAAGAATGTCCATGTACGTCAGCGTCTCGAACTTGACTGCACCCTTGTAAAGCACCGGGTCGGCGTCATAAATGCCGTCAACCTTGGTGGCTTTCATCAGGACATCTGCCTTGATCTCCATGGCCCGGAGGGATGCTGCAGTATCGGTCGAGAAGAACGGGTTTCCGGTGCCCGCGGCAAAGATGACCACCCTGCCCTTCTCCAGATGCCGCATCGCCCGGCGGCGAATATACGGCTCGGCCACCTGGTTCATTTCGATGGCCGACATCACCCGGCTATGGACGCCGACCTTTTCCAGCGAGTCCTGCAGGGCCAACGAATTGATCACGGTGCCCAGCATGCCCATGTGGTCAGCCGCCACCCGGTCCATGTCCTTGGCCTGTTCAGCGACGCCGCGAAAGAAGTTGCCGCCGCCCACGACGAGCGCCACCTGCGTCCCGGATTTGAGGACCTCGGCGATCTCTTCTGAAATTTCCCTGGTGCGGTCGACGTCCACACCAAAACCGCGACCCGCAGCAAGGGCCTCGCCGGAAAGCTTAAGCAGGATGCGTTTGTACATTCTCCTCAAAGTATCATGGACGGCGTGGCTGGGTAATGACGCGACGATGGATTGGAGGCTCGCCGATCGTCGAGTGGAAGCCCGGCAGGTGCGGACAGGTAGCCGTCCGCACCCAGTCTGGATTAGTCGACGTTGTTCAGGATGTTCGTGAGGTTGTTATAGAGGGCGTTCCCGAGAGTCCCCGCATCGCCGATAGCGAAGCCGTTCACATTGAAGAGCCGCTGATTGTCATCGATGTAGTTCCCGTGCACGGCGCTGACATCCAGGCCGGAGGTTGCCAGGGCGTCACGGAAGAGTTGCAGTTCGGATGTCTTCAGGGCGAGGTCCGTGTAGAGGACGATGTTGTTCCCGGTGCTCAACGGTTCCACGTAAAAGTTGTAATATGCGCCCAGCGAAGCCGACGCCGGGACCGAACCCAGTGAAAAGAAGGCAATATCGTCGCGCGGCACGGTGAAGACGAAGACGGAATTGTTCAACTGCACGGCCGTACCATTTGCCTCAATGAATGCACTCTGGAAGGTGGCGCCCGGAATCACCGAGAGTGGCACCGGAACCGAGGTGACACCGCGCTGCGCATTTGCGATCCGCTCCAGCGCGACATTGATCTGCGTGGCCAGCGGGCCATCCGCACCCTGGCCCTCAAAATGGACCCACAGCAGCCGCGGTGTTTCGGAGGCAATCTGGTTGACGACAGCGGTTACATTGATATTC
>Ga0116228_10005083_pt1 | contig 11708 bp, 8 predicted proteins | sample S1TSphfallax_2_FD_89694 | JGI IMG/M metagenome (GOLD analysis project Ga0116228, IMG submission 89694) | Host-associated microbial communities from peat moss isolated from Minnesota, USA - S1T2_Fc - Sphagnum fallax MG | ecosystem: Host-associated > Plants > Peat moss > Unclassified | place: USA...
AACTTACTCAGAGTCTAGCCACAAGTAGTAGTACACCAACTTTGGTACACACAAGGCGCTTGCTTATTGGCCACTTTAGCACTCTTTCCACGCGAATTTGTAAGTTTTCCATTTTAAACTTTACTTAATATTAGTGTTGTACCGATATCGTATACACTAGTGTTGGTCTGGTATAGACTTTTGAACATACCTAGCATGGTCCTAGTATTAGGTATTTAAAAAATGATTTATACTAATAGGTACTAATATATTGGGTACTTATTCTGTTTCATATTAATTAGTTGAGGGTGCCTCACAAGTCCCTCTTTTTTGTTTTCTTGCAATGAGCCAATTTGATTGGCCCATCGCAAAAAAAAATCAATCTATGGAGGCTCCCAAAATATAAGATTTTATGGAAAGATAACGTGCCTCCCCCTTTGGACCACCTATATAGGTGAGAAGGGGAGTGACATGCCTTTCTAAGTGGACCCTCATGTGTGAAAATTCACTTAGTAAGGGCCCAAGTTTGATCATCATGGGGCGCCCCCTTGATGACTTGAATTGGGAGTCTAAGTGTTAGGCTAGGTTTGACTCCCAATTTGATAGACTCATGACCCACATAGGTGCTAACGAATGAGGGTTTGAGGAAGGGCCCCAAGGTGTTGTCTTTAACATGCTAAGTTTTCAAACTAGACAAGTTTGCAATTAGGTCAAAAGACAAGAAATGATAATCCTAGGTGACAAGGCTTTGCAAAAAAACATGTATTTTTAACTAGTCTTTGCGACTAAATTTTAGTTATAAAAAATACTTTGTAATTAAAATCTTTTTAGTCGTCTAAGACAAATCGTATGTGATAAATTAGTCACAATGACAAGGATATTGTATGAAAAACAAAGTCAACAAATACATTTCATAATTTCACTCCATTATATATGTATTTTCACATGCGATTAAGATGCAACTATTTTGGTCACATTTGAAAGTAAATGATGTGTTGCCACGTGCTTTAATATTTGATTATTTAAAATAATAACAGTATTATTATTATTATTTTGAAATAATCTAGGATGTTCAATTCAAATATTTGGATGATTTTATATTATGACACATGGCCCAATGTAAGTATATCACATGACATTAACAAAAAATAAAATATTAATATTAGGTTATAAGGTAATTATTGTAAAATTATTGTAGAATATTTATCATAAATGATTAATCATAATTTTTTTAATATTATTATTATGATTATATATTTCATGAAATTAAATTAGTAAAATAATTATTTTAACCACAATATAATATTTCCAAATTTTTAATTTAGCTTTGAAGTTATAAATTACATAGTGTGAATAATTATGTTCAATTAGAAAATAATTATGCACATACTAATTAATTAGAGTCTAAAGCAATTGCAATGATTTTAAAGTAATGTCGCATTAATTAAACTAATTAATTTCTTCTAATATAATAATATAAATTAGATAATATACAAGTCTATTTTATAACAATAATTATTTAGTCTAACTTAGATTTAATAAACATAATCATTTTTAATTGTTTATAAAAGTGATTTATTATGGATAACACTAGTAGGAAAAACCCTTCAAACACAATCAATAATTTCTTGAATTGAAATATACATTTAAGAATCCAAAATAGTAATTGAGAATTCAAATATCAATTTTTAGATCAAATAATTTTTTTGAAGTTAAATAAAAAAAATTCAGAATTGAAATGTCAATTTTCAGATTCAAATTATAATATTCAACATTAAAATGTCCATTTTAAGACTCAATTAATATTTTTTTGAATTGAAATATTAATTTCGAGAATCCAGAATAATAATTTGGAATTCAAATTTCAACTTTCAAATCAAACAATTTCTTAAAATTTAAATTAAAAACTTCAGAATTCAAATATCAAATTTCAAGTTCAAATAAAAATATTCAAAATCAAAATGTCGATTTTTAGACTCAATAATTTTTTTGAATTGAAATAATAATTTTCAGATTCGAAAATAATAATTTAAAATTCAAATATCAATTTTTAGATCAAATAATTTTTTTGAAGTTAAATAACAAATTTCAGAATTGAAATGTCAATTTTCAGATTTGAATAATAATATTCAAAATTAAAATGTCCATTTTAAGACTCAATTAATAATTTTCTGAATTGAAATACTAATTTTGAGAATCTAGAATTCAAATTTGGAATTCAAATTTCAACTTTCAAGTCAAATAATTTCTTAAAATTTAAATTAAAAACTTCATAATTCAAATATCAAATTTCAAGTTCAAATAAAAATATTCAAAATCAAAATGTTGATTTTTAGACTCAATAAATTTTTTGAATTGAAATAATAATTTTCAGATTCGAAATAATAATTTAAAATTCAAAGATCAAATAAGTTTTTTGAATTTAAATAACAATTTTCAAAATTGAAATGTCCATTTTTAGACTCAATTAATAACTTTCAAATTGGAAGTATTAATTTTGAGAATCCAATATAATATTTTGGAATTGAAATACTAATTTTTAGATTCAATAAAATTAATTTAGGATTCAAATATCAATTTTGAGATTCATTATATGAAAATATACATACGTATGCATATTTTATATATATATATAATTTTAATACATACATTAAAATACACCCCTATGTCATTATAAAATACCTTTAGGATGTAACTAATTTGGCAACTATTGCGATTAATGGGACATATCAACCTATTAATGGATGAAAATAAATGTAAAATTGATCCAACCAATAGGATGAAATTTTTAATAGTTGCATCATAGTTGTGAAAATGACCAAAATAGTTGAGATTTGGTATGTAGTTGCAAATGTTTCCAAATCTAGTCACAAATGAATACAAGTCACATGTAGTCGTAAATGGAATGGATACATTTTGATTGATTTCTACTAGTGTTGGACCACTTGAAAAATTTGCAGCGGGTTTTAATCCCACCTGTTTAAAGGTTTGGAACAACCCAAGGTTGCGAGGTAAATCTAAGTGTCATAGCTTCACCAAATGCATGGTTTTCCATGTGTAGGTAGCGTAAGTGTTTAAGGTGGCACATTAATGAAACAAAGGTGTTGGTGGAATGGCACCAAGGTGTATTGGGGTGCGATATTTGGCATCAAAACAATATCCTAAGGTCAATTGGAAAATCTTTTAAAGCATATGGGGAAGGCAAAAATGATCCCAAGGCAAATGATCTTGGGTGAGTTTATACGCAACACAATGGATGTGGTGGCCTTGGGCAAGCTTACACCCAACACAATGGTTGTGGTGGAACCCAAGGCCTAGAAGAAGGACAAGACCAAGGAGAAAAAAAAGGATGTGATTGTGGAAAATTAAATTATGTTAAATCAAACCATGATTGGTGAACAACTTTATGATGAAGAGGTTCAAAACATCAAAAACATGGTGGAGGAGGTAGCAAAAGCCACTCCACGAAAAATTAAAAAAAGACAACGAAAGGAAGGATGAGGTGGGTTCGAACAAAACGAAGGCCCATGAAAAAACTCCTTTCGTCATTGTTTGAAGAAAGGAAGAAAAGGGGAGTGTGGGCTATCCAGCACAAACTCTTGTGGCCCCCCAAAAAGAATAAGGGGAAAGAAAAATTCTAAAACCAAGGGAGGAATCACTTGACCACATCGATTTCCATTCGTCTTTTGAGTCAAATGGCGATGTGCATTCCTTGATTCTCCTTTTGAATGGGTTGAAGAGAAGAAAAAGGGGCAAATAGGCCTTATAGCATCTAGAAATGGACGAATCTCCTAAAACACGGGAGGACGCAAGTCCAAAGGTGGACTAGACATCCAAAGAGTTTTTAACCTTCTTGGATGCCTTTTGATCATTTGTGGTGCAGCAAGGGGAAACCACGACATAGAATCACGAAATGACCAAATTAATGGATTGAATTGTGAAAACGTTAAGTGCCATTGGTGGTGTTCCAAGTGGGGGCTCCACCAAGGTGATTATCAAGGTGAGGCTATCAAACTCCTTCATAAGGAAGGAAACCAAAACCAAACAGATGTAGTTGTGCTGCACTAAATGGAGGTGTACATGGAAACATAACACCTTGAAACCAACAAGGGCAAATTCATTTCATTTAGACTTTGTTAAAGGAGCACACATGAGTGTGGTGGATCTCCCAAAAGTAGGAGATGCTTAACCTCCTTGAAACCTTCACATGGGAGGAATTCAAGTTACACCTAGACATAAGGTTCACACCACCCCATTTGGTGTTTTAGGATGGGATGGAGTTGTTGGAGTTCACCCAATGGGACAAAAGGGGCTCGTTGGCCACCTACGTCCAATGCTTTTATCAAATGTTAACTATAGTCCCCCTCAAAGATGAGTATGTTCAGAAGTTAATCTTTTTACATGGGCTAAAACATTGGATGTGGAAGATAGTCTATCAAACAATTGGCATTCCAGATACTTGTCAGGGGTTGATGAAGTGGCGGAGTGCATGGAGGAGGAAGCTTTCATATGCCCCAAGGGTGAAATCAGTAGCGAAGTCACCCAAAAGAACCAAGCTAGTTTGAGTAGTGAAAACAAGGGTCGCAATAGATGCAAATGGGGCCAAAGAAAGCGTAAGTCTCCAAGTGACAAGGAGGAGTCAATGGGCAAAGAGCCATTGGTCAATAAGTTGAAGTGGGACCCGTCCAAGGTCTCCAATTCATTAAAATTGAATTATAAGATAAATAACGAAATTCTGGGTTGTTTCTTGGATTTAAAAGCGATAAATTCATTCATAATTCTATAAGTGGCATAATGATTTGGAGTCAGGACCAAATTAATAACAAACCCCATCATGGTGCAATTGCCACAAGGCATAATTAGACCCTTATTTAATATAATGTTAGGTGTTGAAATGTTTTGTGGAATAATTTGATTTTTGGAGAACTTCACCCTATGTGACTTAAATAATTTATGTAATTCTAGGAAACACATTTGTGAATGCCTACAAAATAAACATCCTCCACAATGTTCAGGTAAGTTGAAAGTTCGTGCCAAAATTGGCTCTAAGTCAGTGAACTTATATGTGGATTATATTTGTCATTGGTAGAAATGGGAATGAACTTGGTTGTTTTAACTAGTGAGTTATAATCACCTAGTTTCCTAGTTTTGATGCCTTTGAGAGTCCCCTAAGGGGACCTTAAATCATAAAGGGCAAAGTAACCCCATGTTTGTATTTTGGATTTACTCAATAAATTTTCGAAGATTTTAATAAATGAACTCCCCGATGCCCTTCCACCTTATAAAGAGGCTGACCATAAGATAAAAGTGGTGTTTAAAGCGACTTTACCATCCAACACACCCTATAGGTTAAACCAAAATGAATTGGAAAATATATAAAGATAATTAAACAACCTCTTTAGTCAAAGGTATGTTTAGCAAAGCAAATCACCTTATGGGGCACTTATTTTGTTTGTTGATAAAAAGGACAACAAGTTGGAAATGTGTATTGACTATTATGTTTTGAATAAAATAATAGTAAATAATAATTTTTTTTGCCTTGTGTTGGTGTCTGTTGGACCAACTCAATGGGGCAAAATGCTTTAGACAAATTGATTTCAAATTGAAGTATTATCAAATTTGTGTCATGGACGAGTATGTGGAAAAGACGATAATGAGAACCAAGTCTGGTTTGTATAAATTATTGATAATGCCATTTAGGTCGTGTAATGTTTTGTCAATGTTCACAACCCTCATGAACTCAATATTCCATGAAAAGTTGGATGAATTCATGATCATCTATATTGATGATATCTTGGTGTATTTTAAAATGACAAAGGAGCATGTGAAACATTTGGAATATGTTTTGAGTAAGTTCCATGAAAACAAATTCTTTGTTAATAGGGCAAAAAATGAGTTTGTTCAAGAAAAGATGAACTTCTTAGGACATCTTATAATGGGAAGGGGTGAAGTTCAACCACAAGAAGTTATAAGCCATAAGAAACTAGAAAAGCCCAATCAGAGTTAAAGGAATCTGATCCTTCTTAAACCTAACGAACTTCTACTGAAAGTTCATAAAAAGGTTTTTTCATAGTTGGTGAAACCACTTTCAAATTTCTTTGAAAATGAATTGTCCTTCAACTGGAAGAAAGAACACCAAAGAAAATTTGAGGACTTGAAAAATAAACTTTCATCCACCCTTGTGTTGAAATTTTTGAATTTCACAAAACTTTTCGAGGTTCACACAAATGTAAATGATTTTGCTATCGGTGGGGTGCTCATGTAAGATGGACACCCAATTACTTTTGAAAGCAAGAAGTTATGTGGAGCACAATTATGATGGCCAATTCATGAAAAGGAGTTGTATGCCATCATGTGTTGTTTAAAAACATGGCAACACTACTTGGGGATGCACAAGATTAAAGTCTTTACAAAAAAATCTCCTTGAAGTATTTTGAAACCCAACCAAAAGCCTAAAAAAAGTAGTTGAAATGGTACGATACCTTGGCATTGTTGGATGTGGAGCTAATTCACAAACTAGGATGAAACAATGTGGTCCTTGATGCATTAAGTAGGAAGGAGGAATTCAAAGTGAAAAAACCCTCAATTAAAACCTAGGCATTAAGGGCCATCTTCCAAGGAAAAAACAACTTGGAAAGGAAGATAAGGGAAGCTTACATGTAAGATTTGCTCATTCAACACCATTTTTAAAAGTTGCATGAACAAAAAAAAGGTGAAAGGCATCACCTTAAAAGAAAGGTTGCTCAAATGGGAGTGAAAGCACATTACAATGTAGACAAAATACTATCATAGTTTGACAGTTTTCAATATATGTGGAACTTTGATATATCATGGTGGATGTGTAGAAAAAAACTTGTAAATAAAATTTTCAATTAACAGTGGTTTACATCTCAATATATCATTGTATCATGGAATTGGAACAAATATGAACAAATTAATTAGTAATTGGAGTACATTTCCACTTTACAATAGCCCTATCACAATGCTACAATTATATAAAAGAACTAGATTTAATGGTAGTTTATCTATGAAATTTTGCACATGTAAAAAGATAACCATGAAAAAAAAAATTCATTTCTAAAATTTTCAATTTTTTTTCAAGTTGTGAAGTTCATATTAGATGTTTGAAAAACCTTTGTTAATACATTATGATGTTAAAATGATGAAAATTTTGATCTTTTGAAATTGTAAAAGGTTTCCATTGAAGATGTAGATGGGTTAAATGTTGTTTTTACATTTAAAATTTTAAAATTAATAAAAAATGGTAATATATTGTAAAATAGGGGTTCAAAATCAATGTTTATAAAATTATTGGTGTATTTTTAAACAATGATACAATTACCAATCAATTGCATATTGATGCGTTTAATAGCTTATTTGATATTTGAAGCTCAAATTAATTAATACATGTGATTTCTAAAAAAATTCAAAGTGAGTGAAATCTTACATGTTATTACTTTTTATACTATATGTAGTCCCAATTTTCTGTAAAATGGTTTACATTGTAGTCTATTTTCACCCGTGGAAGGAATCTTGAATCTATGTGCTAATAGGGAAACTGCACACAAAAATCATGCAAGAGAAGCATGACGTGCCCATGGTAGCACACCTTGGTGAAAGAACCACAATAGTGGCCATAGGAAAGAGATTCTATTAGCCCAAAATGAAATAGGATATAAAACATGTCATGTGCACCTATGTTAAATGCCAAAGCACGAAATCCATATACAAAAACAATATGGGTTGTATAAACCTCTACCAATCCTGTATGAGCCATGTGAATGTGTTTCCATGGAATTCATGACCCAATTGCCTAAATGGAATGGATGCCATCCTTATGGTAATTGATCAATTTTCCAAGTTGGCAAAATTGGCTCCAACTAAAATGATCACGACAACTTTCGATTCAACAAAACTATTATTTGATATGTGGTTCAAACATCACGGGATGCCACAATTTATCATGAGTGATAGGGACACCAAATTTATAGCATGTTTTTGGAAACATTTGTTCCAAAAGGTGGGGACAATGTCATTTAGTACACCATTTCACCCACAAATTAATGGCCAAATAAAAAGGGTTAATACCTCAAAAATTATGTGAACAATTATTAGAAAGATTGGGGTGAACATTCAGATTTGTGAAGTTTTGATATAACTCCACAACACATTCGGCAACAAAGATGTCGTTGTTTGAATTAACATTGGGAATGGAATCCTAGGAGTCGATAGATTTAACCATTCCCATCTAGGACAAAGGGATCATTCCAAAGAAGCTATGGAGATGGTCAAGGGGCATGAAGAGAAATATGCCTAAGTTAAGAAGCTCTAAAAGCAAGCTCAAAAGCAATATGGAAAACATGGCAACAAAACACAAAGGCATGTAAAGTTTGAAGTGAGGCAACATGTGTGGTTGAACATCCGGGAATTTTAAATGCCCAATGGATTGGCCCCACATACCATTGCTAAGTGTGAAGGGCCTTATGAAATTTTGCATAAACCACATCCTAATGTGCACACCTTAAAATTGTTGGTTAATTTTGTGGCACATCCAACCTTCCACATTTCAAAACTTAAATTGTTTTTGTGTGATGAACAAAAACTAAACCAGAAGCAATAAATGCAACCATAAGTTGATGCCATCACACATAAATTCACCATCAAAATCAGGGGCATATTTCATGCGAGGCAAACATGCTTTGGAGGCAAGGAGTACCTAGTAAAATATAAGGGTTGCCATCATAAGTAAGCAATGTGGATGAAACTTGCTCATTTGGAACACTTGCCAAAAAAGGTATAAATAAGGTCAAACAACAGAAAAAGGTCACAAACTTGGAATGAAAAGAACTTGGAAATAAAAGAAAGACCCATTTGCAAGTAGCCTAAATGTTGATGAAAACATCAACCTCTAAAGTGGGGGAAAGTGCCCACAAAATAACAAAATTAAATATTTTCACCAAGTGAAGGTTAAGGGTTTCACAAATGTGGTCAACTGTCAAAAGGTTAAGGTTCATGATGTAGGAAATGGCTTGGAAAGGCAAGGGAGTGGCAACTAACAAAAATGGACTTGGGAAACTTGATTTGAAAAACTCCAAAACTCAATTAAACGAGATCGGATGAAGGTGTGTGCAAATAAAGTGGCACGTCCTTGAGTGGAAAAGTCAAACTTCCTGCACATGAATTCATAAATCATGTCTTGCTTGGGTGAAATGGATTTGGACCATATGTAAAGCTCAATCCAACACTATATGTTGGCACATGTCTAACCTTTGTCTAATGTGGTGGTGGAACTCTTAAATTAAACTTGAAATGGACTTCAAAGACGAAAAGACGGTCAAATAAACAGATTTAAGGAAGACACCAAGTGAACATATTGGGTAAAAACAAAAGACACACAAGATAAAACCCTTTGCACTAAAAACACAAAAAAACAGTGTGAATGGGATTTTTTGATTGGGAAATAGTTAATCCCACCAAGGGGTCAAGAGAGAAAAGTTAGCAAAAGCACCAAGGGTGGTCATCTTGGAATAACATCAATGAAGATGTCGACATCTCCAAAGTGAAGGAGAATGACATGCCTTTTTAAATGAACCTTCAAGTGTGGGGATTTGCCTAATGTTGTCCTTAGTGTGTCAAGTCTTCAAATTAGACAAGTTTGTGGTTGGGCGAGAAGATGGTGTTCCTGAATGAAAAGGCCTTGGACCACTTGGGAAGTTAGCAACAAGTTTTAGTGCCATTCATTTAAAGGTTAGGAATAGTTCAAGGTTACGAGGTAAATTTGAATGTTGTAACTTCATCAAATGCATGGTTTTCCATGTGCAAGTAGCATAGGTGTTTAGGGCAACACATGAACGGAACAAAGGCAACGATGGAATGATGCCAAGGCGTATTCAAGTGCGATAAGGAGGACTTTGGGTCAAACATATGGGATTAAAGTGAGATGTTATTGGGAACATGATTGGGGAACACATTAGGAACATGGTGGGAACCCATTGGGAAGTTGAAAGGAACATGTTGGAAACAAAGGAAAAATGAAAAAAATCCCCCTCTACCCAAACTTCAAAAGGAAAATAAATCAAGGTTTTGAATGCATGTTAAGCCTTCCCATTGGTTACATGAAATTTCTATGTTCCAAAACTATTCCACCATCTTTGGCTTGGCTAATACCCCCATTATAAACTTGGGGGTACTTATTTATTATGATTCATATTAATTAGTTGTGGGGACCCCCAAAGGTGGTTCTTTTTCTTTCTTTCTTTTGTAATTGGCCTATCATGAAAAAAATTCAATGTTGTATGAAACCCTACTAAAATTTATAAAAAAAACACACCCAAAAAAAGGGAGAGAAAAAAAAAAACAAGGAACATAATAAGCTTTTGATAGTTTCAAACTAAATGTGTTGTAATTTTCTCTTTGGGCCCCATATACAAGTTACAAGAGTATAATTCAGGGCAAAAGATATGGGGTAAAATGAAGAGCTATTTGGGAACAAGTTGACAAAACACATTGGAAACTTGGGGAAGATGTTGGGAACCCATTGGGAACTTTCTAGGAACACATTGAGAACAACAACAATCCAACACCCCCCCACCTTCCCCCCAAAAAAAGAAACTTGAATTGTTTTATTTATTTTCTAGAACCAAAATCTAAGGTTCTTCGTAAAAGTAAAAAATCACCCAACATTGGTATATACTAATGTTTTTTATTTATTTATTTTCCAAAAAACAACCTTCAACCTTGGTTTTAATTTTTTTTGTTTTTTAATTTTTGATGGAACCTCTAATCTAATCTTGAAATTGGGTCTTTGGATTTATAAATCCTCTAGTTTTGGTTATTTTCACAAAGAATTTATAAATAATCTAGTTTAAGACTATGTTTAATTTTGTCCCATTACAAGAACTAAACAATTTATTTTAGTGTTTTATTAATTTGTTTAACTAGTGCCCACAATTCAAGATGGAGATTATGTAATATTATGTATAACCAATCAAGTGCAATGACTTGCCTAAGTATAAGGTCAAGCTTATATATATCATGTTTATCTATTTAAAAAACTTGAACTTGATTAAAATGGGGTAGCACCCTTGGTTCAAGTTCTAATTTAATTTTGAAAATAAGATTTTAGCAATGTGAATGTTACACTTTAAAAAGATAGTTTTGTGTTTGTTTGTCTTCAATTTTGTTTTGTTTTGCTTGTTCTTCATCATGATTAGGGGAGGTGGAAGTGAAAATAAAACAAGAGGTGGAAGGAAGGTTTACAAGAAATATTTTTGACAAAAGAAGCTAAAATCAAAGAAATAAAATGAAAGCAATGTATGAATTAATGTTCTTAGCATGATCAATTGAAGCAAAAAAAACCCCCCACAAAAGTGCCTCTTAAACCTTAACATTCATTTATTAAATTTTTTTATACAACCTCCATACAATGAAAGAGACAACACCAAGGTGGACGAAGAAGATGACCTTAGAATATTAAAACCACATAACCTTGTTTAAACCCCATATCTTACTTAGTAACAACAACATTAAAAAATCTAAAAATTATGGACAATATGACACATGGATAAGGAATACGAAAAATAAATCCATATATTTTGAATGAAGCATATGGATATTCTAGCAAATGCCATACACATTGAGAAAAATGTGTGAATAAACTTTTGACAACTAATCATTGTAACATTCAAACCACAATTTTTTGCCACATGACTCAATGGATAGGTACCTAT
>Ga0116228_10005084_pt1 | contig 11708 bp, 10 predicted proteins | sample S1TSphfallax_2_FD_89694 | JGI IMG/M metagenome (GOLD analysis project Ga0116228, IMG submission 89694) | Host-associated microbial communities from peat moss isolated from Minnesota, USA - S1T2_Fc - Sphagnum fallax MG | ecosystem: Host-associated > Plants > Peat moss > Unclassified | place...
CGCTAAACGGCGGCTCGCGGTGAACGCGATTGCCACCGGCCCCGGTCGTCACACGGTTGCCGGTTGATAGGAACTGCCGGGAGGACAGATTACGCAAAGATAGCCGCAGAGCTCATGCGGAATTCCCCGCGGAAATCGCTGCCTGAGTTCGCTCAGCAACATGAAGGAGCCCAGCCGCTCGGCAAGAAACCCCACGGCCCGCACTTGGAAGTTGTCATAAGTTCGTAATCGGGGCGCACGGCGGGTCACGAATTCCCGCCCCAAAGTTTCGAGTTTTTCAAGTACCGGGCGAATCCAGGCAGTGCGATAGACACCCAGCTCGCAGCCGCCGGGAATGAACACTTTTTCCTTCGCAAACTCCTGAGCCTGATCCAGCGTCAATATTCCGATCTCGACAGCCATGGAGACATACTCAAAAATGTCGATACCCAGATGTGCGTCGATGTAGTGCTCGACGACGCCGCATTTGAAGATGAGCGGGAACCCGATGAGAAAGTCGAAACCCGGTCGGGGCTCGATCTCGTGTCGAGGGATATCCATCGCCTCGGATACGCTGATTTCCCGATAGAAATCCATGATCGGCGAAGGCTCGCCCACTTTTGTCCTCACGATGATCTTGCGGTGCGAAAATACGCCCGTGAAATCGGCGGCGCCCGCTGCGTCGATGGCTCGAGGAATTACGTAATTGCCGGCAGCACCGTAGGAATAAGGTCGCATACCATCCCAAAAGGTATCGAGTGCCGAGATATGTGCCCCGCGGGTGGGGTGATACCCGCCGATGCCAATGACGAAGTCCGCGAGATGATCCGGCACGAGCGGTTCTTCATGAGTTACGCAAAAAGTCCGTTGGGACAACATCGTTCTCCGTTCAAGCGAGGCACCTGGATGCAACTCTGCGGGGCGGATCCGACGATGCCTTGAACACGATGATGGAAGCAGCAGTCTTACTCCGGCTGATCCATATTAGCGGAAAAATGCGCCCGGAAAAGCGGCTCGATACCCCGGGGCGCCGTGCAGCCCTCTCGTCATCCCATTGATCGACGTCTGTTGGTCGGGACATTCCTCCGCATTCACCTCACGATGGGTCGCCCGAGTACTGCGCGTCGGTGACCTTTTCGAGCCACTCGACGTTCTTCCCGTCGAGCGACTCCTGAATCGCGATGTGGGTCATGGCCGCGACCTTCGACGCGCCGTGCCAGTGCTTCTCATCGGGTCCGACCGTGACCACGTCGCCCACATGGATTTCTTCGATCGGACCGCCCCAGCGCTGATGCAGCCCGCAGCCGAAAGTGACGATGAGCGTTTGACCCAAGGGATGGGTATGCCAGTCGCTGCGCGCGCAGGGTTCAAAGGTCACGTATGCGCCCCCGACGCGGGCCGGCGCGCTCGACTGAAACAGCGGATCCACCCGCACAGAGCCGGTGAAATGCTCCGCAGGCCCGCGTAGGGAGGGGCGGGTTCCGTTGCGTTTGATGTCCATGAACTGTCCTTTGTCGTTTGATGAAGGCCGCAACGCAGCCGACTTCACGCCAGAATGCGCCCGCGTGCCTCACAGTACTAGCCACCCGGAGCCGGACGGGCTGTTAAGCCATGCTTGACAATGGTGGGCAATGGGAGGCAGCTTAAGCAAGGTTCCTTTTCGTGGCGATCCATCAGTGAATAGCCCGCCATTTCCTCAGCTCCAATCATTTCTGGCGGTCGCCAAGCACCGCAGCTTCAGCGGCGCGGCACGCGAACTGGGGGTATCGAGATCCGCCGTCAGCCAGGCTGTTCAGCAACTCGAAACGCAACTTAAGGTCGTTCTCCTCGTGCGCACGACCCGCAGCGTTTCTCTGACGGAGGCGGGCCGACGCCTGGTTGAGAATGCCGGGCCGGCCTTCGGCCAGGTGGTCTCTGCGTTCCATGCGGCGGCAGCGCAAGCCGGAGAGGCCGTCGGCCGGGTCCGCCTCTCGGTGCCGCGGTCCGCTGTGCCCTTCGTCATCGTGCCGGTCCTGCCGCTATTCCGAGAGCGGCACCCCCGCATCGACGTCGACATCGTGGTCGAAGATCGGTTGGTGGATATCGTCCGTGAAGGCTACGACGCCGGCGTGCGCCTGATCGAGATCATCGAGCGGGATATGGTTCAAGTGCGACTCACGAAGGCATTTCGTTTCGTGGTCGTGGGAACACCCCGGTACCTCGCCAAGCGCCGTATTCCGCAACGGCCCGAGGATCTGCTGCATCATGAGTGCATCACGTTCCACTCACCCACCACCGGTGCACCGTATGCCTGGGAATTCGAGCGCGGCCGCAGGACATGGCGCATACCCGTGCGCGGCGGTATCGTGACCAACGATGGTCTGCTGTGCGCCTCGATGGCGAAGCTCGATTTGGGTTTGGCCTACGCGCCGGAACCGTTCGTGGCGGAGGACCTGCGAAGCGGCAAGCTCGAGACGGTAATCGACGCGTTCGCGCCCAAGGTGGCCGGCTATTTCCTGTATTACCCAAATCGCGCCCAACGCTCCGGGCCCCTACGACTCTTCGTTGAAACGGCGCTGGAAATCCTTGGCGCAAAACGTGAAGCCGGGAACAGAGTCAACGGATGCGCTGGCTGAAACTCACGCCATAGGCTGCAGGTCGTGCAAGCAAGACGGGATCGGCGGAGGGTTCAATGCCCGCCTGTAGATTCAAAGGGCTGAACATGATGGCTTTCTGAGCGGCCGCTTGATCCTTGACGGGACGCTGCAAGCTGATCGTTCCCAACAGGACTTGGCGGCGCTCGTCGGGCCACACCGAGGTCGCATCATCGACGGAGTCCCCCGCCTCGGCGACTTGAGCAACCAAACGAAACTTGACCGGTCCCCGCGCTAGTCGCTGGGGTAACTCGTCCATGAGGTAATCCGGCCCTGCGCTCTTTGCCTGTTCCTCCGTCAGCGCATGGTTGCCGCTCACGGGGACGATTTGATAGCGCGCGTAGTGAGTCTGGCCGTTGCCATTGGTGAATTTGAACGCGTTGACGCCGTAGAAGGTCAGCGTCGCGAAGCTCACCGGCGGCGGCCGCGGCGTGCTCACGAACTTGACGGCCGCCGGATGGGCGCCAAGGAAGGTCTCGATGGGCGTGGGCTTCGGCACGTCAGGCCCACTCTGTGCTGCCGCTTGTAAGAACGCCAGGAAGTCCTCCGGCGTAGCCACCGGAAACCCGTTGGCCGAAATGCTGACGATGTCGGTGAACCCTTCGTTGGGCAACAGGAAGCGGATCGCCATACCGTGCGGGCTCGCATGCGGATCGGCATCCGGCACAGTGGGCACACCGGTGGTGTCGGAGAATCTGACCAGCACCGGCACACCGTGGGCGAAATGCGGCGCCTTGCTGAAGCCTGCAGCACCCGGACTGGGTAAGAACGTGCCCTCGACCATCACACCCTTCGCATGGTTCGCACGATAGCCAGGGTGAGGGCCGTGCGATAGCGCGTTGAGGGCATTGACCAACGCCACGGGCAGCGGCGTATTCGCTGACGCCGAATCGTCCGCCAGCGCGGTGTGGGTGGCCGTCACGCTGGCCATCAAGGCACATAAGATCAATGAACTCCGTATTGACATCGAGGTCCCTCCCGTGCTGCCAGGCGATGCTGGATAATTCCCTCACTCCAGAATCCTACCGCATAACCATCAGAATCCGACTATGAGGCTGCGCGCCATCGGATCTGCCTTAGGCTCCCCGAACATGAAATTGCTGTTGACCGAAGACGATGTACAACTGGGCGAGGCGCTGCAGGCCATTCTGGTATTCCATGGCTACGTCGTCACGTGGGTCCGCTCGGCGGAGGACGCACAGCGATTCATCGAGAGCGAGCCTTTCGATCTCATGCTCATCGATATCGTCCTGCCGCGGATGTCAGGGCTCGATCTGCTGCGCTGGACACGGGACCGCGCCACCGAAAGCGCCGTGATGATACTCACGGCGCGTGACGCCGTACTCGACCGGGTTCTGGGGCTCGACTCAGGCGCCGATGATTACTTGCCAAAACCCTTCGCCACCGATGAACTGTTGTCGCGGATTCGGGCGCTGCTGCGCCGCAGGAGCTCACAGAAGTCATCAGTCTGGCAGGTCGGCCCCCTGACCATCGAGACCGCCCGGCGACGCGTGATGATCCATGGGAATGTGGTCAACCTATCCCAACGGGAATACGATCTGTTATGGCGCCTGGCAAGCAATCCCGGGCAGGTCCTCACCCGACGCCAACTGGCAAGCGGGTCGGAAGCGGAATACGGTGTCGACAGCAATGCCGTCGATGTGCACGTCTACAGCCTGCGCAAGAAGCTTGGGTTAGGCGTCATTGGGACGGTTCGCGGCGTCGGCTATGTGCTCGAGGAGGGCTGATGCGCTACCCATCGTTCATCCGTCGATTGATCCAATGGCAGATTCTGGCCATGAGCATCATTTGGGCGGCCCTGATTGGATGCCTATTCGTCGTCATGACCCGCTACGAGAACGGCGATCTCGATCGGCGGATGGGATATTTCTGCACGATTCTTGCTGAAACCGCGGCGGCGGTCCGCAACGATCCGGTACAGCTACGCGAGCGAGTCGGCTCAGTCGAGCGCGTGTTCGTCGAAGGGATCATCGAGACTCTGGACAACGCCGAGCATTACTCGGCGACCTTTCAGGTTCTCGATCAGAACCATCACGTGATCTACCATGCTGGAGCTGCCACCGATATGCCTTGGCCGGCACCTGCCGGTTTCGGCGAAGTCGTGCGGAATGGCGAGCATTTTAGGACCATCGTGATGAAAAGCGTTGATGGAAAGATCTCTGTGATGGTGGCAGAAAGCGATGCTACTCGGTGGTCATCCGTGTGGCCCATGCTTCGCATCATCGGCGTATCCCAGATTGTGATTTTCGCCGCATGCATCGGCGCGTTGGGTTGCGCGGCCAAGCACGGTATCGGACCGATCAAGCAAATGGCAACCTCCGTGTCGCAGAGGCGGTTGGGGGACCTAGACCCCATCGATGACCAGATCGGTTACGAGGAGACCGCCCCGCTCGTCGAGGCGTTCAACGAACTGCTGGCACGCGAGGCCCGTCGTCTCGACGCCGAACGCGGCTTTCTTGCTGATGCCGCTCACGAGCTGCGAACGCCGATTGCCGCCCTCACCGCGTCGGCGCACCATGTCATCACAGCCGGTGATGATGAGACGCGCCGTGCCGCCGGGATTCGGCTCGATCAAGGCGCCGCCCGTATTTCCCATCTACTCTCTCAGTTATTGATGACCGCGCGCATCGATGCGTCTCCGGCGTTTTCAAGACTGGAAACCATCGATGCAGCCGAGTTACTGCGGCAGCGACTGGCGGCGCTCGTGCCCGCGGCGAGGCGTAAGGCAATCACGGTGTCGTTGGATGCGCCAGAATCTGCCGAAGTACAGGCCAATGTACTTGCCTTTGATTCGATCGTGGAGAATCTGGTCGACAATGCCATCCGCTACACACCCGCAGGAGGTGCCGTATCGGTGACGCTGCGCCACTCAGGCGGCAACGTTGAACTCAATATCGAGGATAGTGGTCCGGGAATCGCACCAGAGCTATACAACGCGGTTTTTGAGCGATTTTTCCGCATACCGGGGTCGGAACCCCAAGGAAGCGGTTTGGGACTCGCCATCGTTCGGCGCCTCGCTGAGGCCATTGGCAGTTCAGTGCAACTGGGCCCCGGATTGGATGGTCGAGGACTCTCCGTAGCACTCTCGCTACGGTCGGTCGCTCCGATACCGGCGTATGCCGAAGACTGCTAGCATGCATCCAAAAAAACCTCCAAGGAGTTTGCCATGGCCCAAATGAAAGTCGTTCAGGTTGCGAAACCCAATGCGAATTTGGAAGTCGTCGAACGCGATGTCCCGGAACCCCGGCCGCGCGAGGTGCGCATCAAAGTCGAAGCCTGCGGCGTCTGTCACAGCGACATGTTCACCGTCACCGGTGGCTTTCCCGGCATTCAGTATCCGCGCGTGCCCGGTCACGAAGTAGTGGGTGTCATCGACGCCGTGGGCGCCGATGTACCGGACTGGAAGAAGGGCACGCGGGTCGGTGTGGGTTGGCACGGCGGTCATTGCGGTCACTGCCATTCCTGCCGTCGCGGCGATTTCATCACCTGCACGAACGGGCAGATCCCCGGAATCTCCTATGACGGCGGTTATGCCGAATACATGATTGCGCCGTTCGAGGCGCTTGCGTCAGTGCCCGATGATCTCAAGTCCGAGGACGCCGCACCGCTGCTCTGCGCTGGCATCACCACCTTCAATGCATTACGTCATAGCGGCGCAGGCCCCGGAGATCTCGTCGCCATTCTCGGCGTCGGCGGTTTGGGTCATCTGGGTGTCCAGTTTGCCGCCAAGATGGGATTGAAAACCGTGGCGATTGCGCGCGGTGCCGACAAAGGCCCATTGGCAAAACGGCTCGGCGCTCAGATCTATATCGACAGCACCACGCAAAACGCAGCCGCAGAACTCACCAAGCTCGGTGGCGCCAAAGTGATCCTCGCGACCGTCACGGATGCCAAGACTATGAGCTCCGTGATCGCGGGACTGGGAATCGACGGCAAGCTCCTGGTGGTCGGCGCGACCGGTGAACCGATCGAGGTCTCGCCCTTTTTGATCATTGGTGCTCGGCGTTCCATCGCGGGTTGGCCGTCAGGCACAGCACCGGACTCCGAAGACACGATGAATTTCAGTGTGCAATCGAACATACGACCCATGATCGAGACCTTTCCCTTGGCGAAGGCCGCCGACGCGTATCAACATATGATGAGCGGTAAGGCGCGCTTTCGCGTGGTCTTGATACCCTGAAAGTTTTCAGCGATCCGCGCGCGCGGTGCGGGAGAGCCTGAGGTCGCTCTCCCAATCGGTGAACCGCTCGACGTCACGGATCTTGCCCAAATCCCCCATTGTGTTGGTGAACACCAGGCGATCAGTCCGCCGCCACCGGCGCCGGGCCGCCGCCGGCCGGTCGACGCACGAGGAAACACAGCGGAATGAGCGCCAGACACAGCCACCCGGACAAATAGAAAAAATCGAGGGAGGACAACAGATAGCTTTGGCCGACGAGCGCTTCGGTCAGTGCGCCCGCGGCCGCTTGGTCGCTCAAACCCTGCGCATGCAGTTGCGCGAGGGATTGCTGCAGAACCGGGGAATACGCCGTCGCCGCGTCGGCGAGCCGGCTCTGGTGCAGTATCTCGCGCCGGTCCCAGAGCGTCGTCGTCAGCGAGGTCGCGAAGCTGCCGGCGGTAATTCGCATGAAGTTCGACATGCCGGAGGCCGCCGGGATCTTCGCGGGCGGCAGCCCGTCGAAAACGACGGCGAGCAGAGAGATGAAGAAGAGTCCCATGGCCACGCCCTGAACCAATTGCGGCGCGATGAACGAGAACACCCCAGCGTCGGGAGTCAGTCCCGCACGCATGAAATAAGACGCGGCGAAGATCGCGAACGAGCTTGCGGCGAGCAGGCGCGGATCGAAGCGGCTCATGAACCGGCTCAAGACCACCGAGGCGACCACGGCCGTGATGCCGCTCGGCGCGGACACCACACCGGCCCACGTCGCGGTGTAGCCCAAAAAGCTCTGCAGCCAGAGCGGCATCAACACGATGTTGCCGAAGAACACGGCATAGCCGAGGCACAACGCAACCGCACCGAGCGTGAAGCTGCGCGACCTGAACAGGGACAGATCCACGATCGGGTGCGCATCGGTCAATTCCCAGATGAGCCAGGCGGTGAACGCGACGATCGTGACAAGCGTCATGACGACGATGATCGGGGAGTTGAACCAATCGAGGTCCTTGCCCTTGTCGAGCAGGATCTGCAGCGTGCCGACCCAGATGAACAGCAGAAACAATCCGACGCGGTCGATCGGCAGTTTGCGCGTCGGTGTTTCCTGCGACTTGAGGTTGTTCCAGCAGATCGAGGCGCAAAACACGCCGACCGGCACGTTGATCAGGAAGATCCACGGCCAGACGTAGTTGTCCGATATGTAGCCGCCGAGCAGGGGCCCCGCGATCGGCGCGAGCAGCGTCGTCAGCGACCAGATCGCGAGCGCCGTGGGCCGCTTGGCGGGCCCAAAAACCTGGATCAACAGCGCCTGACTGCCGGGAATCATCGGACCGGAGCAGGCGCCTTGCAGCACGCGAAAAGCGATCAGCGAGGGAAGGCTCCAGGCGAGCCCGCACAGCAAGGAGGCCACGGTGAACAGCGCGATCGAGACACAGAACGTCCGGACGACGCCGAAGCGCTGCATGAGCCAACCGGTGAGCGGGACGCAGACTCCATTCGCAACCGCGAACGAGGTGATAACCCAGGTGCCCTGGTCGGAGCTCACGCCGAGATTCCCGGCGATCGTCGGGATCGAGACGTTGGCGATGGTGGTGTCGAGCACCTGCATGAACGTGCCGAGCGCCAAGGCCACCGCGACGACGGCCTTGCGGCCGCCGCCGAGCGCAGGACCAGCCGCGGCTTCGAGGCGCGTGCTCGCGGCCGTCGTGCTCACGGCAGCGCGGCGACGACCGAGGCGGAGACGGGCGCGTGCACCGACGCGTGGCCGGGCGCGCGGCTGCGCTCGCGGCTGAGTCGTGCGGCTTCACGCGCCTGCGGCCCGGCGTTGTCCGCGATGATCGCCGCGATCCGCGCATCGATTGTCGGGTCCGCGCCGGCGCTCGCCTGCACGGGCTGGGCGGCATTGCGCACGGCGGTGGTCATGAGCGGGCCGGACGTGTCATGCAGGTCGACGCGCACCGCGGCGGACAGACCGACGCGCAACGGATGCTCATGCAGTTCCTTCGGGTCGAGCAGAATACGCACCGGCACGCGCTGCACGATCTTGATCCAATTGCCCGAGGCATTTTGCGATGGCAGCAGCGCGAACGCATTGCCGCTGCCAGCGGCGATGCCGACCACGTGGCCATGGTAGGTCACGCTGCCGCCGTAGAGGTCGGTGCGGACCGTCACGGGTTGTCCCGTGCGCATTCGTTCGAGCTGAACTTCCTTGAAATTAGCGTCGATCCACACGTCATCGAGCGGCACGACCGCCAGCAGCGGCGTGCCTGCCGCCACGCGCTGCCCGACTTGCACGGAGCGCTTGGCCACCATGCCGCTCGTCGGCGCGATGAGCTCCGTGCGGTGCAGGGCGAGCGCCGCATTGCGAACGGCAGCCGCGGCCGCGAGAACCGCGGGGTGATCGGTGATCGTCGTGCCGTCGATCTGCGCGACGGTCTCGCTCAACTGCTGACGCGCGGCGAGCACGCTCGCGCGCGCGGTCGTCACGGCATCGCGCGCATGCGAGAGCTCTTCGGCGGAAATGGCGCCATCGGCAATCAGCGTGCTGCGCCGGGCCAGGTCGTCCTTCGCGGTGCGCTCCGCCTGCTCGCGCTCGTCGATCTGAGCCCGCAATTGCTCGCTCTGCGCGAATTGGCCGCGCACCTGCCGCACGGCGCGCGCCAAATCCGCTTCGGCGTTCGCCAGGGCGATATTCGCGTCGGCCGGATCCAGTCGCAACAGCACCTGGCCGCTCGCGACGGGCTGGGTGTCATCGACGTTGAGCGCGACGACCGTGCCCGGAATTTCGGCAGTCACCTGGACCACGTCACCGTTGACGTACGCGTCGTTCGTGGACTCGTAAAAACGTGCGTCGAGGAACCAGTACGCTCCGTAGGCGAGCAGACCGAGCGTGACGACCGCGCCCAGGCTCAGGAGCCCGATACGACGGCCGCGCCCGGCGGTGGATGAAGCGGAGGAAGTCGGGGTGTTCATGGCAATACTCGCGTCAAGAGTCGGGAGGAATCATCGGGTTGGCGCGCGACATCCGGGCGGTCGCTGCGCGGATCGAAGCTGCCGCCCACCGCGAGCAGCAGCGTGACTCGCGCGGTCGCCTGGCTCGTGATGATGTCCAGCATGGTCTGGCGCGCGATCAGCACCTGGGTTTCCGCATTGAGCACGGTCAGATAGTTCGCGAGCCCCGCGCGATAGCGCTCCTCGGCCAGCCGGTAGGCCGCTTCGCTGGCATCGAGCGTCTGCTGCTGATCCAGCCGCTCGCGCTCCAGGGCGCCCAAGCGCGTGATTTGGTCGGCCGTCTGCTGTACGGCGCGCAACACCGTGTCGTTATAGCGATCGACCGCGGCATCGAGCGCAGCCTCGCTGCCGCGATATTGGGCGCGCAGTCGTCCACCATCGAACAGCGGCAGAGAAATCGCCGGACCGGCCGAGTAGCCGCGCGCGTCCCACTGCAGCAGATCGTGCAGGCCGAACGCGCCGATGCCGGCGAGCGCTTGGAGGCTCACGCTCGGGTAGAACGCGGCCTTGGCCGCCGCGCGTGAGGCATCGGCGGCGTCCACGTCGAGGCGTGCGGCCAGTACATCCGGCCGGCGCGCGAGCAGGTTGACCGGCAGATCCGGCGGGACCGGCAGAGCCGTCGTGACATCAAGGGAGGGGGCCGCCACGCCCGCGTAGGCCTGCGCGCCCTGCCCGGTCAGCGTCGCGAGCTCGTGGATCGCGAGTTGCGCCGCGGCGAGCGCCTGGGCGCGCGCGACGCGGGCCTGCGGCAACTGGCCTTCGGCCTCCCGCAACTCGAGCTGCGTATCGAGACCGGAGGACACGCGGCGACGCGTGATGTCGACGATGTTCTGGCGCTGCGCCTCGGAACGTTCGGCGATCTCGGCGAGCGCATTCTCGCGGTACAGCTCGATGTAAGTCTGCGTGATCGCGCCTGCGAGCAGCAGCGAGGCTTGCTCGCGGTCCCGTTGGGCCGATTCCGCGACCGCCTCCGCGCGCCGCACCGCTGCGGCCTGGCGACCCCAAAAATCCAGGTCCCAGCCAAGACTCGCGCCGCCCTGACCCTCGAAGTAGCTATGGCCCGCGAGCGGCGGCGGGATGAAGTAATTCGCCGGCGCGCGTTGGTACTGAGCGCTGACGTCGAGACTCGCATGCGGCAGCAAGCCTGAGTGGGCGGCTTGTGCCTGCGCAAGCGCTTCGCCCACCCGTGCTTGCGCCGCCGCGAGCGTCGGGCTTTGTTCGCGGCCCGCGCGGATCAGCCGATCGAGCTGCGGATCGGCGAACGCCACCCACCAGTCGTCACTCACGGGCGCCACGGGGGCGCCCGTGAGACCGACCGCGGTGTTTTCGAGCGGCGCGGGGTGGCTCGTTTCCCGCGGCGGCAGCACGCAAGACGAGAGCACGAGAGTCGAAAGGAAAATCGGCAGCGGCGTACGCATGGCGCTCATCGATCGGCGGTTGCCAGGGCACCCTGGAACACGACGGCCGACTCCAGCGTGGCATTGAGTTTCAACAGCAGCCGCATCAATTCCTTGACTTCGGCGCTGCTGAAATCACCGAGCGCCATGTTCAGCTTGTCGACGACGAGCGGCAGGAGACCTTCGATGGCCTCGAATCCGGTCTTGGTCAACTGCAAATTCACGGTGCGACGATCGCGCTCGCCCCGGCTGCGCTCGACGAGGCCGCGCGCCACCAACTGATCGATGACCCGGGTGAGAGCGCCGCTGTCGTGGCGAAAATGCAGGCAAAAGTCCTTGGGATTCACGGCGATGCCGTCGCGCAGCCAGGCCATGATCACGTATTGGACGAAGCTGTAGCCGCGCGCTTCGAGCTCCGGCTCCATGGCATCCAATATCAATGAATGCGCGCGCTTCAGCAGGTAGCCGATGTTGCTCTGGGCCCGGTACCCGGCGACCTTATAATGCTGC